>Ga0131853_10009056_pt1 | contig 18174 bp, 11 predicted proteins | sample TergutLab28metaG_FD_92764 | JGI IMG/M metagenome (GOLD analysis project Ga0131853, IMG submission 92764) | Labiotermes labralis P1 segment gut microbial communities from Petit-Saut dam, French Guiana - Lab288 P1 (version 2) (version 2) | ecosystem: Host-associated > Arthropoda: Insects >... | reverse complement strand
GCGGCCGGTGCGTAAGGCTGACAACCTACCACCATCCTGTGCCGTTATCATGAAATCTGGGAACCTTAACTTCCTGGAACCCTCTGGGCCTGTCCAGGCCTGTAATGGGACTGCTTTACCTTTTTTTATATTGTATTATATTACATTATTACACACATGATTACCCACTGAGTGCAAATATAGTGTCCTGTATAATAATAATAATAATAATAATAATGGAAGAAACAACTATAAATAACAGATTGACAAAGAAGACAACCCAAGGAACTGGCTCCACCTTGCGGATATAGTCAGCGTCAACAACATAAAAGACGACGGCGAGGAGCAACTGTGGCATATCTTCACGGACGGCAGCAAGAGCGAACAAGGAGTGGGATCAGGGGTAGTCGTATTTACAGGGAGGGTACTCACGGAACAACTCGGATTCAAGCTAGACAACAAGCGTTCTAACAATCAGGCTGAACAACTAGCTATCGTAAAAGCACTTGAGGTCGTAGAGATGCAACAGGTTAACCATGAAGAACACAGGACAGCAGTCATCCACACGGACAGCAAGATAAATCTGGACTCAATAAGGAGCGCCAGAAACCACAACCACCTAGTAGAAGAAATCAGGAAGAAAGCAGTAACCCTTAACAAAAAGAACTGGAATATAGAATTTAAATGGGTGAAAGCTCACGCCGGAATTTATGGAAATGAAATCGTAGACTGACTTGCGAAAGAGGCAACTCTAAACTACCACCTCACATACAGTAGGATACCAAAGAGCGCTATAAAAAAGGATGACCGGAAAGAAAGCATAAGAAAATGACAAAGCCAATGGTAGGAAACAACGAAAGGAGCGATTACTAAAGACATTTTTCCAAGCGTAGAAAATAGACTGGCAGTGAATCCAAACTTAAGCCCAAATGTAATAACAATTATGACCGGCCATGGAAATATTCGATGTTACTTGCATCGATTAAAAATTATAGGAAGTCCAGAGTGCCCATAAAAACAAGGCAAACAAAGAGTAGACCATCTTATATTCCAGTGCAAAAGGCTAAAGAACGAAAGAGAAATTCTGAAGAACAGTTTACTTAAAGTAGGCAACAGGCCAGTGAGTTAAAGTGAACTAACCAGTAGGAATCTGAAGCAAATAATTAGATAAGTAAACTCAATGGACCTTGAAAAGATAGATTATTCTAACGAACAGATGTAATGAGCAATAACAACAGAAATTTAAGATTACAATAGCATGAAGTATTACTTACTGTAATTGAACAGGCGGAGAATTTAATGTAAAAAAATAAAACAAATGTAAATTAAGTCTAAACGCAACATGTTTCGTCTATAAAAGCCATCTTCAGGCTGAGCGCATATTCATAGCAGGATATATATATTACAGTTCCACGAATATTATGGAAGGGATCTCGTCTTACATCAAGATGGAGGTATTGTAAGATGTAATATACATTAAAAATGGGGTTCGAGGATTTTATAAAATTTGTAATTAAAACTTTAAAAATGTTTAAGTAATATCATAAAATTATTATAAAATTTTAAAGTAACATTAAAAATTATTTTGCAACAGCCAGTCAACGCAAACCCATTACATACACCAATCGCTGTACGTGTACAAAGTAGTACCTCCGGATGACTAGCAGTAAGCCCGCTCGAAACATGTAGAGGTTAATTATTGAAATATATTAAAAGTAAATAGTGAATCCTGTCCATTCTTATCGTAAGGATATACAAGATTTCATCCAGCATTCTCCTCTCAAGGTTAACTGCGTGCGTAGGGATGAAATTCCTTGGGCTACAGTGAAGCAAGCAGCTAATTATAGACTAGAAGAAAGCCTGTGATTCATTTCGGAGGGAGGTTTTAATAACGTTTGCACTGCCTTCGGGGTTTATTCATGAGACTAATTAGGCCTATATATATATTTATTTATTTATATATTTATTGCGAAGGACGGATATAGGGAAATATTCTATTGTAAATAGGACCATCCAACACTGGAACCAGTTACCGGCAGAAGTTTTAGGAATTCTCCCCTGCAAACCAATCACTTTTAAAAAGAGGGCAAGGAAAGTGATAATTGAGTTGAATTAAAAGGAAGTAAAGTGTGCTGGAAATCATCGAAAAGTGTACAGAAGCGGTGTCTAGTGAAGTGAAAAGTCAAAAGTGAAATGAAAAGTCTAAAGTGAAGTGAATAGTTATCTAATATGAAGTGTAGCGGAGTGAAATAAAGTGAAATGAAGTGAACGAAGCAAAGTGAAGTGGAATGAGGTGAAGTGAAGTGCAGTATAGGGAAGGGGGGAGGGGGAACGACTCTTTATGGAAAAGGTTTATAGGAGTAGTAAGTGATGAGAAGTGAAGGACTGGGGTGAAAGCGTGAGAGAATTACTGATTGTAAAAAAAAAATTACAAGAAACTGTACACAGTACTGTCTTGCTTGGGTGTTTACATTTTGTACATGTTGTATTCTAATTTGTCTCGTGTGTTTTGTTGCTAGTTTTAAGTTGTCTTGTGTGTAATTGTTGTTGGTTGACCGTGTGCATTGTTGTAGTTGTCTTGTGTGTTTGTGTGTGTGTGTGTGTTGTTGTTATCTTATGTGTATTTGTTGTACTATGTGGGCATTGTTGTTGTTGTTTTTTTTTTTTTTACTTTGGATACCGGACTGCTGGCTAGAAGTCAGTATTCGGAAGATCCTGCGACGGGCCATCTCGACACAGGTTTTGTTAGGTTTCCCTGTGCCTAAAAGCAAATGTTGAAATGGTTCCCAAGATTCCAACTTGCCACTACATGCTTCTCATGTAGCCATCCCGTCTTAATTTACGTAGTAGTAACCAATTTCATGTCTTGTATACATGTAAAATAACCACTGACACCGGGTAACAACCCAATTGCAGTAAATAAATATTATATATATATATACCTACGTTGAATTCTGTACTGTCAGTTCTCAGATTTCCGTTTCGCTTGGCCCTTGTATTTAATAACACCATAATTTGTGTTATTCACCGAACATTATTACAAAGAGACAGTTGAGGATAATAAGATAGGTGCAGCAGGCAGAATGCATCGGGCCGGTCAAAAATGCTACAAATATTGGCCGGAAAACAATAGAGGAATTTAGTTCGTGATATATATATATAACCTAGAGGTAAGATAATATTAAAGTTTGTCGTAAACTGCAGAGATGCATTAGAATGGTGTGTAATGGAGTCTACGGGCTCATTATCAGCTTCAGTGATGGGCCGTAGTTCAATGGCTCTAAAAATTCCCTCTTCTTATTACTTCTCTGTTTCTCCTCACCAAAACTATCTCACTTCGCAGAATGTGGAGTATTTCAATTATTTGGGCAGCGTGGTAGCAAGTGATGCAAAAGTACACTTGAAATTAAATCCATGATTGTCATGGCAAAAACAGAATTCAACAAGAAGAAGACTTATCACCAGCAAACTGGATTTCAGTTTAAGGAAGGAGCCAGTAAAATGCTACCTTTGGAGCACAGCTTTGTATGGTGCTGAAACTTGAACACTTCGGAAAGTAGATGAGAAGTGCCTGGAAAGTGTTGAAATGTGGTGCTGGTGAAGAATGGAGATCATTTCGAAGGATAGTGAGAGAAATGAAGTATAGAGTCGAGGAGGAGGGAAAGGCTAAATGGGTTTATCACATCTTGTTTGGGAACTACTTCCTAAAACATATTATTGAAGGAAAGATAGAGTGGAAGGATAGAAGTGATGGGAAGACGAAGAAGAAGACATAAGCAGCTGCTGGATGATCTTATGGAAACGAAAGAATACTTGAAATTGAAAGAGGTAACATTGGACCCACTCTGTGGAGAACTTGCTTTGGAAGAGGCTAGGGATCTCTCTTATCAGGGACTACGGGATAACTGAATGAATACAAAAAGAGAAATATTTAAACTCTAAAAATTTAAGTCCACGTAAAAGTGTATTTAAAAAGTCAGGATTTTCCAAATAGTAATAAAATAAAAATTGGTAGAAAAAAGTTTTTAAGTCCTACTGAGCCGATCTACTCAACTCGAGGAACCTTAAGTAAAACCCGCGGACTGCAAATTGAGAAGCACTGTTTTATACCATCATTCCAAGTACAAATATATTGCATAATATTGAATATACTAGATACATAAGTTTTTTTTTTTTTATTTATTTTAACTTAGGTAGGAGAAAAAATAATCTCCACGATTCCCTACCTCGTGCCTCGTGGGCCGTCAAGGTCTGCGAAACACACTTCGAAGCCTCCACTGTAGCAAACGCAGTAACGAAACTCGCGGTATTATAAAGAACACATAAATTTTTTAATAGCTGAGGGAACTTCAAAGAGTTACTAGAATGTGGCAGACGCAACAGACACGATTTGTTCTGTTTATTTTCTGCATGTATAACTGTTGAACTTGCATTTGTTACCTTGTTGCGTAGAATGCGTTGTTTAGTTTCTTGTTAAGGTCATCCAGTGCTTACAACCTGATCGTGATACACTCTTAGTAGTCACAGTAAGACTCACTTGTGGGCTGCTCCTTTCCGGAGGGTATGTCACTTACGTCAGAAGGGTTACCTACTTGTTCAATGCCGCGTTACACTTTTATTTCTGCCAGACACGTGGACGCGTTAATTTGTTAGATGTGCGAGACAGATATGTTGAAGTTCGCCCAGACTGCTAGTGCTTCTAATTGTCTCCCCGTAAATGTGGACGGTATGACGAGCCCGAGTCGAAGCACGCTATTCACCGGGGCTCTCGACACGAGTGGCTCCGCACAGAGCGGGTATTTCAAAAACAGGATGTCCAAGAAAAAACATTTTGGAGATTTCAAGTCACTGAACGAGCATTCTGGATACAGTCGACAAAAATAATTTTCAGCATCGTCGACACAAGCAGGAAAACATTCATTCTCGAAGAACACTTAGAAACCGCTGGAATACGGAGAAACGGGAGATGTGCCTGAAGATGTTTGATCAAATTGCGACATACAGCTTATGACAGGTGCAGAAAGCTATATACTTTCTTCTGTGAGCCGAATCTTCCTGTGGTGCACCGCATAATTTTGCGCTAATAATGACTTACAGGTAAAGCAGTCAGTCGGCAGTGGGATCAAGTCAGGTATTTGTCACCACTGCATTTTTTAAATATAAAGTCAAAAATTAAAAACACTGACAGGGACATAAGAAAATACGTGCATATCAAATACGAATGTACCGCAGAATCAAATTGTTTTTAAACAGTTATTGTGGTGACAACTATGCTTGGTACAGATCAGTAAAACAAAAACTGTTAGGCAGCTTGAACGTCTTTGTATTCAAATTTTCGGATTTCTACCTCTACGAAATTAATCTTGGCCGTGCCCACACCTTGTTGTATTACAAGAAATTATTATTATTATTTCCCTGCAGTGCCTCATCTGGCAGTCGCCTTTTTTTCTTCGTGGACACTCGGGTAAGGTGCAGTCTGAAGAAGGTTATTCAGTCATGAATGGAACAAGTGACAGCAAGTAACTGAGTGTAAATAGACAAGAAGGTGTAAAATCCTGAACAAAATATTTCGTCTAGTATTGACTGGTAATAATAGTAATAATAATATTATTAATAACAACAATAACAATAATAATGTTTCAAAAATAAATTCCATTGCTTTTAATAAAGGCAATTCTCCTAGTGAATGCATAGAAACAAAATGGACTTTCGACAACCAGGTCCAAAGAAGCATTTGCAAGGTCAGTCTGCACAAGTAATATTCGTCATTATTTACCACAGTGATTTATGGATCATGTTAGTGAAAGAAAAACAAGTATGCACAAAACACAATCAAGACTTCTTCCAGGGCCGTGAGCAAAGTAGTATGTACTCGTGGAAGGCCCTTTGTGTAGGATCGTTAAGGGTCTAACAGTAAGAAACTATTATCTTATTCACTGGGACCAAACCCTTCTGACAGAATAAATTTATTAGGAAACGTCGCGTGTGAAGGAATAAATACTATCACTTCAAGGAGCGTCATCTCCGTTGTGTTTGTTAGAACCTAAGGTAATAATTCTATAAGGATACAGCAGTCATAACACAACTATATTTTCAGGTGTATATAACTTATCAACACCTGATAATGTAGTTGTGTTACAACTGCTATATCCTTATAGAATTATTACCTTAAATACTATCACATTTTTGCAGGAAAATATGGTGGCCCATTTCCAAAGAGCGAGCCATAATTTCGGTAAAGGCACAAAATTAGGCCAGGCTTGATAAGAAAAAGAAGCCTTACGAAAATAAGGAGGACATGACAATTGGCAATATGCTAGTTGCTATAAAGATAGTTACATCTGTGTGTGTCTGTACATAAAGTACATGGCCAACAAGTGGCAGTGCCATTTCCAACAAAGAATTCCATATTGTGCCCAGAGCAAGGAAGTATAGTATTTAAATAGTATTTAATACTGACCTGAACGTCAGAATATCTTCTGACACGGCGGCTAGAAGCTCTTAGAATTTCTGCATCCAAGAAGATGCTTCTAGGGCTGACGTCTCTTTACAAAAAATTTCTACACAAATTATGGTACATCTGAGGTAAGAAATATCCAGATACTGGAAATGAATATGGATAGAAATGTAATAGGCAAAGTGTTTTATTTTAGTTACTCTAGAAACCTGATTTCGGAAGAGACTGCGACACAGATTTCCAAAGATACAATAAAAACAAAGATGGAAATGAAAAGAATTCAGTTGAACACAAAAGCCAGTGGATACGAAATAAGGCTCTTGTAAGATCATGTCCAGAGCACTATACACCTGTTTTAATAAAATTTGGATTTGAAATATGAAGGCCTCCCGAAAATTAGACGTAGCACAAATGCTTTTTTTGTTACCACTTCTAAGTCATACGTAAGTATACTATCAAGCAAATTCTGGTAACAGAAGAAAATTTAAATTTGAAGAGATAGTTACAAGGATGCTGACTACATTGAAAAATCAATTTAGGGTAGGGACTACGGGTAACGCAACGGTAATAGAGAGTCTAACACCATCTTGAAATTCATATTGGATCATAATGATGTGAACCAATCCATGACGCTTGCAATTAAATGCGAACTATCTCCATAGACAGAAGAATTTCAAATTTACCCTAACCCCAAATTCATTCAAGACCGTATGGTGCACCAAGACCATCAATATGTGAGAATTAAAGGTTCGAACAGTGTACGGAGATCAACATTGACGTGTCACGAACTGACTTCTTGGAATGCACAAACGCTGAATCTCGAAACATTAAACTCTTCAGGAAAGGGCGGTAAAGTATCACAAATAAATATTGCGTCTTACCCCTGAAGACTCAAATCTTTATCAACAGCACAGACAGTACTCCACTTTCCGCGATTTCTACATAAAACCTACTAAGTATTTGTAAAAAAAACTCTATGTATTAGGACGTCTCAGAGTGCTAATATTTGTCACTCCATGCGACCGCTTCTACACAAGATACTGTGTAAATTTTAAAGAGATTTATTAATTACTTTTTATGTGTACTCTGTTTTAGTTTATATAGGATAATGAATTACAAGTTCTGAAAAAAAAAAAATAAAGCTTTCCCGGAATGTTGCGATAAAGTCAAAATTTCTCACTCCTAAAAATGTAGCTGAAATTGATCGTGTCTAAGTATGTCTTGAACCGCTTCAAGGCATCCTCTCAAACTGACCGCAGAACTCTTTGTTACAACCGTCTCACGTTTTTGGCATTTAAACGTAGAACGACATAATAAAGTGTAAATATTTATAAAGTTATGGCCTACCGTCCTTCTTAGTATTTTTTCGCACAATAAACCAAAGAAATGCTGCAAAAGTATGTACAAAAAGTATTTTACATCCTTGCATTTTTCTATATTGAAACACTGAAAAATGAAAGAGGATGAGGTGACGTGACTTTACTTGTTGGGGCTCAAGATTTTAATTTGGATTGTTATTGACCACTATATGTGTAGCGTAATTAACCCTTTAAAATCCTGTAGTATCTCTATGTACCACCAAGGTTATCACCAAAATATCAGTATTTTACCTACACAGCGTTTTATAATTTACATATGATTCTTATAATAAACCAATTGATCCTTGCTATACAGGACTCACATATTGGCCTTTCATATACATACTGAATGAATTGTGTATGAGGTACGAATTGAATCTTTATGTAGTGTAGCCTATTTTTATCTTCAAAAAGTTGTGTCTTATTGTTACTGCTCTTGCAACAGCACAAAGAATAAGACGTGCTGCGCAGTTCTGAAGACAGCTACATCCTTCTATGCGTTGAGTAAACACATGCATCAGTGATCATTCTAATTGGCTCATCCTCTTTCAAGAGTCTGCGCTTCAGAAGTAGGAGTTAGGCACATCGAAAACAGAGCCAAGACACATGTCCAAGTAGAGAAATATTATTCTGGTTAACAGAAAGGGAACCGGGTAATACGTCTCTTACACACCTGAGTTAAATGGTGAGTAGAAAATCTCTAATGAGACTATGACCACAAATAAGACAAAATGCGACGGTTCGCCTATAGCTGACGCGACAGAAGCACTGATCATAACAATACATAGCTCGCATCCATGTGGGTGGCGGAAAAATACTTACCTTATAAAACATCCTACTTAATTCGTAACTTTGAGTCCATGCTCAAGACAGTGTGTGGTTTCTGGGTGACGTCACAACTGTGTTTAGTGTATGGGTACACACACACACACACAAACATGTATATATATATATATATATATATATATATGTGTGTGTGTGTGTGTGTGTGTGTGCGCGCGCGTGTGTGTGTGTGTGTGTCGCCCATTTCCATTAAAAAAATTTTTCAGTGGTTACGATTTTTTTTAAAATGTTATTTCAGTAATATCGCTTTACAGAAATATCAAACAGTGCGGAAAATAGGGTGGAAACGTTTCATGTCCTTGACGGTTGGTGTTTTATATTGACAATGAACAGTTTCAAATCATTTTATTCTATGGATTGTTACTGAGATTATACACGTATATTTCTTCGAACTTTGTTGTATGCGCAAAATTTGTCGCAGGCGCGCAGAAATTGTTTTCTTAATAAATTTTACGTTTCGTGTTCAATAAATATATTTGTAACCACCAGAATTTCCCGTTGAAATTTCAGCGAGCTTTTTTCCAGTAACTGCAAAATTCTTGAGTGAACAAGGTGAATTTTAGAGATGTGCGCAACATATGCTTTTCTCATTCTCACTGCATTCAAAATAAACATAGTAAAGACTACAATCCGGTAGGTATGTAGTTGTCGAGGGAGGTGGGACTGTATTTAACATCGTAAATTGAGAGGAAATAACTTGCTATCTGGTTACTTGGAAGGCGGAGTTCGGAGTATTTAAGATCGTAAATTGAGAGGAAATATCTTGCTAACTGGTTACTTGGAAGGCGGAGTTCGGAGTAGAGGAGAATTTAATATCGTAAATTGAGAGGAAATATCTTGCTAACTGGTTACTTGGAAGGCGGAGTTCGGAGTAGAGGAGAATTTAACATCGTAAATTGAGAGGAAATATCTTGCTAACTGGTTACTTGGAAGGCGGAGTTCGGAGTAGAGGAGAATAAAATGACGATGAAGGCGTTTATTTTAATCAGGCGGCTTAGGATTCTTTAAGATGGCCAGTTGTCCCTGTGCTGCGTTGCTGAAGCTTTTGTTAATAACAATACTAATCTATATATGTATATACACATGTGTTTTAATTTATTACACATATTTTTGTAAGTTTGTGGTAAATCCTATTAACAGTAAAAATTGTCATAAATATGCAATGACAGGCAACAAAACGGAGCTCGTATGTTTTTTTATTAGTGCAACACGTTTCGACCTTACAGTAAGTCGTCATCGGGCGCTACAATTTGTATAAAATATAAAGGGAAAACAAAAAAATTTCCTTATCGGAATTGATATCTCAATTTACATTTCATCGTGTTGCATTACAAGTATGATTACATAAAACAGAGTAGTTACAACAGTTAAAATTGGTTCTATAGGCATGGTGTCGATGATGGTAAAGTGGGCCATTCAGGAAGTTACTTCCTCGTTGTGTGGGGTTTCAAGGACTTCCTGTAAATATTGGTATGTGATAAAATGAGCGTAAAGATGGAGGACAGTTATCAATGATTTTTACAGTACTAAAAAGTTACTTACGTTCCCGGTGGAAGGAAATGTTTCTGTATTCAAGCTGGGTCGAGCTGTCAGGTTGTGTCCGGACACCACAAACTAGCAGGTCAACCCAACAGTCTTTACCAATTAAAGGTTCCGGACACAACCTGACAACTCGGACTTTATCAAGCAATGGTTCCGGATACAACCTGACATTTCGGCCCAACTTGAGGACAGAAACATTCTTCTTCCACCGGGAACGGAGGTAGACTCCAGTTGAAATGTGATGGCACACAGTGACGTACGGGAGGGGAAGTGAAGGGGAAACTGGCGAATGGAGTGTGTAGCCAGTACCCTTCACACTACCTTGCAGTATGGTGTATCCAGCATTACTACCAACAATAAAAGCTGAAGCGCACGCCTCGACTGCCAGTAGTCGACTGAACTGACGCCCTCGCCGATTTAAATGGACTCGTCCGATTCGCCGGAAGACGAAATCTGGTTTCTGCGCGTGTGCCATCACATTTCAACTGGCCTGTACCTCTTTAGTTCTATTTAAAAAAACATCGATAAGTGTTCGCCTTGTGGTGCTCGTTTTATCACACACCAGTATTCACAGGACGTCCTTGAAACCCCACACAAAGAATAAATAACGCACTGAATCACCCAACTACCACCATCGACACCATACCTATATAACCAAATTTAACTATATTAACTACAGTTTTTATAAAAATATACTTGTAAGGCAACATGATAAATATTGTACAATTGAGATCTCATTTCCGATAAGGCAATTTTTATACAATTTATAGTACCCGGTGATGACCTACTCTTTCGTCGAAACATTAGCATAAATAAAAATACATATAAGCTCAGGTGTGTTGACTGTCATTGCATAATTATTAGTTGAAACACAACGGGATATTCAACTTTTAGACTGACAATAAATTGTTTACTATAACGTTTAAACTATCCTAATTCCTGATCAAGAAAATGTGGTTAGTATTAGAATAAACGGCACAAAAAAGATATATTTTTACAAAGCAGCAAACACAATACCCTCTTATAAAATGAGTGTTATGTCCTTCTCAGTGCAATTCATTGCAATCAATTTTTATTTCCTTTCTTGCAAACGTGCATTGTACCACTTATCCACAAGTACTGTCGTAACGTAAACTACTGATAGTACATGTAGCTCTTATTTACTCTTCGCTTGTTTTAGTGTCTTGTAAGTTGTAATATACAGTACTCCATTTGTATTTTACCGCCTCTGGCGTGTAGGATTATGTTGCCAGAAAAAGATACAAAATATACGTTCCGAATTTTAAAATTTTTTATTATGCCGGCCACAATATGAGACATTTTATTCCGCAATTGTCATGGTTCCCGACGACTTCAAGTAAAAATAGTTGTGTAAGGAAGGTTATCAGGTGTTTATGGTTAAGATGTACAAAAATTAGTAGTATATTATAAAAAAAATTTCACACTTTATACGAAGTTTAACGCTGAAATATCCCCATGAACTCTACAAGTTTCTTAAATAGCAAGCCTCACATTTAATTTGACCTTATGATACAGAGTGATTACGGGGAATATAGTTCCACAAACCTGATAAAGAAATTACCCGCCTCATATGGAGACAGATAATTACAGTAGTCATAGTATCCGAAACTGGATTCAGTCCTGAGCCAAATGAATCCAGTCGTTGCACTGTCATTCTGTAACGTTAATCTACAGGTAAACGTAAATTTCCTCCTATTTTCAATTAGGCATTTGTCATGGAGATATGTGGGGAGAGTGGAAGCATAGCTCCAGCACTAACTGGAATTCAGTGGTCAGATTCCGGCTCCAGCATCTTTATCAGAACCAGAGGGTCCCACCGACCATTGGCAAGAAAGATGCCTGAGCTTCAGAGACACTCTGGAAAGCGTGGCCACTTTCCCCTCACAACTGTTGAAGCCTGTTTCCTTGCTGCGCCGATTTGTAGTACCAACTAATTCCCCTTTTATTTCTATATGCAAATTACCACTTAATCTCAGGCCCTACATGTCTTAAATTTGTGTCATACTGTCCCATATTTCTCGATGAAATTTTGAATTTTTAATTGTGTGAACTTTGGACGGAAATAATAATGATACGCAATCCTAAAATCTAGACTTCCTCACGAATATCACTCCTATTTGTTGATGTTGTTCAAAGGCACGTAATTTACACATTTTCAAAGTGTTTAAATAACCTGCATGTAGAATATGTTGATTTCGTTTCCCTGTAGTATTTGTATGTTCTTTTTTTTTTGGATCAATTCCTTTACTGACGCATATGAGTCTGTCTGTGTTATTCATTAATTTGGGGAAACGGCGTGTCTATGACAATTAAATCTATGAATCTGCTCCAACTCACAAAGCATTCTGCTAAACATGCATGGTCTGATTTCAATGGTCAACGGGGAAGCTTTGAAATAGGTGCAGCTTTGTTGTAGTCAATAATGCAACTTTCCAAAAACCTGTATGTTATCTCGTTGTTTCCTAATATTGCAGTGGTCAGATCAGTACAAAGCAGCCTTTTTCATGTATATTGTGCAGAGCACACATTGGCAGGTAGTAACACATAAAATGTTGAAGAAAGGTCTTTCAAACATTGAGGACTCCACTCAGAGTGTACCTGACTCACAAGAGAGCTTAGTATCGCTGTAGGCTCTGTACACGCTCATCGCCTCTTTAGATTTTGTGCCCCTGTCTAGTTCAGTACATTAGGTGAGACGTCTTTGGGATCCGGGTGGGGTTCATGTGATCTGATAAAGATTTATATTGGTTACATCTCAATTTTTATGGTATTGCTACCGTGTTTCTGTTCATGCAGCCCGGTTAACTCTTTTAGGAATTGGATTATATATCTATGAATCACTATACCTGCCTGCTGATCTGATTAATAGTTCACCTCAGTAAACACCGGTCCTTCTCTGTTAATTATGAGCTATATACACATTCTTGTCAGGACAACTCAATTTGACATACACCTGACTTACGAACTCGGGCTGCTTCCTTCTTGTATCGGAATGTCCCATCAGGTTTAAAGAATTTAGTTGAGTGGGAAAGTCAATGACTCATGTGTCAGTATAGAATCTTCTTTTGTCGCCTTGGGTTCAGGGTTTGCTGGTGTCCGGCGATTGCACCCTATCGTAAACTATAATTACTTCATGTTGTCCCCAGGCACTTTAGAAATTAGTCATTAGACTATTATTTCCTTTGTTGGTGTCTCACAAGGTATTCGAACCTTAAAGATTTCTGGAACAATGACCTTCTATCCCTCATTGAAAGTTTCTTGAATGAAACTCTATTGTAATTTTTATGAGGGAAAGCGAGGACTAGAGATGTCGTACCACACGTAATCGCCATTCTAATATACATAGGTGGCTTCGAACAGCCCGTAAATCGGGGCTAGCAGTCGCTGTGCCTCATAAACAAATGTACGAAACAGTGGTCGGCTTATTTACTCACGTACTTAATACACGCGGCGGAGTCCTTCCTGACAAGCTAACCGATCAGCTAGTAAAAAAATTCCCAGCATTTTATGGAACCCGAAGGTGCATTGCCGCTTTCGATTACCGCGCTGAATGATTGAACGTATTTCTTCTGACACTTTCCAAGAGAGAACGAGAAGACCTGTGATGTTTACAAAGTAAAAATTGCAGTATATTTACATCATTAATCCGAAGATTTTTCTGAAACTGCTGTTAGGAACTTACCGCTGTGCATGAATGCAATAACGCCCAAAACCCAAGTATGGAGCTATGGGTAGCAAGGACCAGGATGGATTACATTTCAACTATATCCACACGGAATTCATGTGCACTGGTGTTCGAGACAGTCTATCAAAAATAAGAGACACTTACGTACTTTGAACAGTAACACACTCTCTGTATCTGAGGCTAAGGAAAACATATCTTTGAACTATGTCATTCGCAAGTAACTTCAAATGAATTTCATTCCTCCTATCAGTTTTGTCTTGCTGACAAAGAGAAACGAGACACTTCTCCAAAACCAGCTTTTGGCTGAGATTCTGGGGAATGTGTTTGGGGTTAACTTTTCTGTTAATATTATGTGATAAGCAGGGGCCTGTAAATTACAACCTGACATTTTGTCGTAGCAAGAAATTCTTTGTCTTCACATTCTCTTGTAAAATATATCTTGATTGTAACGTTATGTAAGCTGTTCTTGACATTTCTCTATGGCTTGTACGCAACATTAAAATGAAAAATACATTCCTTTACATAATTTTCAAATTTTATGACCACGAATATGCTTAATTATTAAATCATGTCTCTTCTGACATCTAACATGTTAATCGCTGTAGCAGAAATACTGACCAAGAAAGTTATTTTTGAAACCAAGGAATAGTCAAATCATTCACAACGCCGTAAAGTATGTGAAATGCTTCCAAATTTCAAGTACACTTATTGGTCCTTATAGGAATATCCCGTTCATAGAATTAAAAAAAAACAGAAAAATGTATTGGGAAACTGATTTTACATTCTGTGTTAATATTAAAACACGATTTCAGTGGGTTTTTTTAAATCTTTTCCTCTCTTTCCAGTACACTGGCGATATTGTGTACTGCACTTATAGCCGCAGTATGAAGTGGACCTTTGCTGTATCCTTTGGATAAGAACTCACTCCACATTAAGAGGCCTTCGATTTCTTCAGAATTTAAATTTATAAGCGCTTCGTTTAAAGACTCTGTTAATTGCTATGATTATACAATATCGAAGACTGTAAATGAATGAGTGTACAGCATTAGTGTAACGATACTGACAGGGCAAATCCGAGCACAAGAAAAAAAACTGTACAATAAGAATTCTTGATTTTAAGCTTTCGCCATGTCCTGTATGTAATATGTTTTCTTTTGGGTATTCCCCGGCGTCACAAAGCTATTAGCTTTGTGACGCCGGGGAATTACCCAAAATAAAACATATTATGTACAATAAGACTTTGTTCACGATATCCCCCACAAAAATTTCCCTGGATTTGAACCCGTGTCTCCATTGTGAGAAGGCCGTCGACAAACCGTGTGAGCCACGGCACAATCTGACTCCCGTTTCCGTGTGAACCACGTCACAGTCTGACTCCTGTTTCCGTGAAGAGTAAATGCTGTGCACGACGTATACAATTATTTACTTAGGCTGCCAAATTTGATTAAGGCTGTCAGCAAGACAACAAAATCTGTCACCTTAAAATACTAGAGAATCATTACAAGAAAAGAAAAGCTTTGATGCCAAGCGTAAACAAAATACTTACAAAGTTTGTAACATGCAAGCTATAAATGTGTTAATTTGCACACAGAAAGAGGATCTCATAATGAAAGGTCGGCGACCGTCCAGTCACGTTACGCGAAGTTCGCTGCACGACTGCACTCTCTAGAAAACTCCCTGTATATCTCATAGGTCACTTGAATTCTTGGAGCACTTCTCGTAAGAAAGTGGCTTGGAAGTGGAGTCAAGCAGTAGAACCTAAACCTGAAGAACTTCTCACGTAGCAGTGAGAAGAGAGAGCTGAATCACACTGATCCAGGAGTGGAACAGGGGATGTATTGCAGGAACGCGACTAAGAGTGTCTAATTTTTTTATGATTCTAGATTACAAGCAACAGCAATATAAAATCTTCTACTCGCATAGTGTAAAATATTTCCAAAAATATACGTAACACGGGGCATTACAGCCGTGTCACTCTCCGCACCATGAAGGCATATAAAGGAGTGCAGAGGTATAGCTCCACTCATTCTTAGCCTCGGCACTAGAGGATGGTGAGAGAAAACCCGCTCTACGCCCAGGAAATAGCCCCGCCATCCACTGAATAGGAGACTGGGGGAGGGGGGCGGCGGAAATGATGCCCAAGATTTTGAGAAGAGAAAAATATTTGCTCCTGCCGGGATTCGAGCCCCAACTTGTCCAGCCAGTTGCCTACTCACTACATTGTCGACGCCATCCCTGCTCAATGCCAGTGGTAAAAAATTAAAAGAAATTCGAGAAACACTGCGACTGATAGTCTTATACATATTCACTAGATCGTTTTCAGACTTTCAGTGCCACTTCTTCCGCTCGTAGATATGCCGATTATCAGCAAAATTATTGCCTACGGAGTGAATGGCGGGGCTTAAACTTCAAAAAATTTCAGAGCAATTTCAGTCATTTCGGACACGCATCCCACATAATAGTGTCCTTCCCCGAAAGAAGACTAGAGCCTGAAGGTACAACCAACCGTCACCTATTTCAAAGCATAAGAATATACAATAGTTTATCTCCACCTCAAATCCTTCACGGTGTTCTGCTCTGGTAATGCAAGCAAATTGAGTTTCCTTTTCCCTGCATATAAATACTGATTTGTTGTCCATAAATGCGGCCATACTTTGCGAATTCTGTGACAAATATCATCTTTATTTACCTACACGGCAAAGTAAGAACATGACAAATAGTTCCTTTTACGTGGAACTCAACATTTAAAAAAAATGCAGCTCTTATTTCAGAGTGCAAATAACAATGAAACATATACGTAAAATATACTAATGGTGTTCAGTATTTAGTGGATCCAAAAAACTATTTTTTTTTTTTAATTTTCCAATGTAAATATCCTAAGGTTTCAAGACGATGAAAATGACTTGCAGCAAGTATCGTGATGTGTTATACTACCCATTTCTTGCCTTAAAGGTCTTCAAGAGAAAATTTGGTGTGATTTCAAGACAACAAATTTCAAGGGAGACGCGCTCCTTATTGAGCACGAGTGTTCGAGTTCGTAGCAGAAACTGGGAGTTCATAAACAGAAAAGAGTGCGAACCAGTACGTGGTGCATATCACTTTAGCCACAGATCAGTGAAATCCTAAATCTTTCTTGATCTGATATTATCACGGCATGTTTGATGAAAATCAAAGGCCTTTGACATATTACACAGAGTCAAAGGTAACTAGGCTATCTGTTTGTCAGCACGGCGTCATATTTCAGAAGATTTGAAACTCCTATAATCTTGCCTTAATTTAGATATAACTGTCTTATAAGTTAAAAGTACAATAATATTTTAAAATACTTATATATGTTAACATAGAGTGATTACATGCAAGGAAACGTCAAAATAAAACATTTCACGACTACATTATCGCTAGCGTTGTGTATTTGGGAATTACTAATTTATCTCCCAGAAACCTGTCTGTCTGTACCTTGTCGGGATAAAAAGTGTGTCATAAAAATCTTTATTAGGGGCACTATCATATCTATTTTTTATTACGAAATTGCAAAAGAAGGTATGTTCTGCTCATATTTTTAACAATTCAAAACATGTTCAAGTACACATTAGGTGAGTTATGAGGGCTGAGTCTTCATTGTGACGTAACATAGTGGTACAAAGAACTCAAATCTGTTACCAAACTCAAATATCATAACAGCATCGCCTAGGGCTTACTAGAAGATTCGTGTGAATTTTCACGCTGTCACAAATGGTGTAGCTGAATGGTCAACAGGATAAGAGACTTCACACTACGTCAAAAGTTACAATGGAAACTTAAAAAAAAACGGGTTTTTGAAGGTGAGATAACACCAGGCACATTACCAAGATAATTTGCCACATTATAGGTGCATTGATATAATTTAAGTGCACATGGTTTAAATAAAGGTGGTGTAGTGAATCATGTTTGTCTCAACGAACCGCGCGAGCAATTGCCATTTGAAAGACACTTGCTTCGAGCCGAACAGAACCAACAAAATCGCCACCCCCCCCCCTCCTTTTCAAAAGAAAAAAATTGGTTATTTTGTTAGTATATTTGTTGTCTAGGAAGACCTCCTCTGTGGTCTAGTGGTCAGAGTTTCTGGCTACAGATACAGAGGTCCCGGGTTTTCTGAGTAGTAGTGGGCCTGCAACGGGGTCCACTCAGCCTCGTGACCCTCGTGAGTTCAATTGAGGAGCTACTTGAATGAAAAAAGTAGCGGCTCCAGGTCTAGAAAACAGAGATTAACGGCTGTGGGGACCCATTGCGCTGACCACGTGACACCCCTC
>Ga0131853_10009054_pt1 | contig 18174 bp, 13 predicted proteins | sample TergutLab28metaG_FD_92764 | JGI IMG/M metagenome (GOLD analysis project Ga0131853, IMG submission 92764) | Labiotermes labralis P1 segment gut microbial communities from Petit-Saut dam, French Guiana - Lab288 P1 (version 2) (version 2) | ecosystem: Host-associated > Arthropoda: Insects >... | reverse complement strand
TTACTCCTTTAAATTAACTCCGTAAACCAGAAAAAGTATGTTTCTCCGTCTCTACGGCCTAATTGGTTATTGCGTTTCGTTTTTTTCGGGAAGAAGGCGGCCTAAGGTTCCTGCGAAACATCTTTATCTGCCTTACTCACACAGTTCCCCCCCGGCGCCCCTCCCGGCTAAATATCCTGTTGACCAGGCGATTTGGAGGTTATAGCCGCCGGTTAAAGCATCGGTATCAATCATTTCCCCGGCAAAATATAGGTTTTTCACCAGTTTTGATTCCATGGTTGCAGGGTCTATATCTTTTACATTTATTCCGCCTTGAGTGATAATTGCTTCGTCAAACCCCCGGCTTCCGGTTATTGTCATCTCTAAATTTTTCAATAGCTTTACAAAATTTTGCCGCTCTTCTTTGGTTATTTCATTGATTTTTTTGTCCGGGGCTAAATCCGACAACTTGATGATAACCGAATGTAACTTAGCCGGCAAAAGGCCGCCGAGGATATTTTTAATATTTTTATTTTTATTTGCTTCAAAATCGCGAAGTATTCGTTTGTCAAGTTGCTCGAAAGAGAGAGCCGGTTTTAAGTCAATTGCGATTGTAATTAATGATGTATCTTTTTTCGATATATATTTAGCATAAAAACTGCTTGCCGATAAAATTAGCGGGCCGCTTATCCCAAAATGGGTGAACATCATCTCTCCGAACTCTTTGTACAAAACCTTAGCTTGCGCTTTAATAACAACCGTTATATTTTTCAAAGCCAAACCTTGTAATTCCTTGCACCATGGTTCCTTGACCACCAGGGGCACCAAGGCGGGAACGGGTGTTATTATTTTGTGCCCGGCGGCTTCGGCATAACGCAAACCATCTCCGGTCGAACCGGTAGCAGGGTATGAAATCCCCCCGGAAGCAATGATGACTTTGTCAGCGGCAAAGTACTTGTTATTATTAATAATAACACCTGTTATGATAGAATCTTCTGTCTTTTTTTCATCAATTCCGGTGTCATCAACTTTAATTCCGGTAACAGTGGTATTTAATAGTATTTCCACCCCCAAACGGGTTAACACTTTTTTCAAAGCTGCAATAACATCCGATGAATGGTCAGAAACCGGGAAAATACGGTTTCCCCGCTCAATTTTCAGTTTCAGCCCGTTTGCGGCAAAAAATTCCTGAACCTTAAGGTTATCATATCCTAAATAGGCACGGTAGAGGAATTTGTGGTTAGTAACAATATTCGCAAAAAATTCCTCGTTGGTGCAGTTATTAGTAATATTACAACGCCCTTTGCCGGTAATAAATAGTTTCTTACCCAGCTTTTCGTTTTTTTCAATCAGTAAAACCTGATTTCCCGCTTCGGCAGCGGTGATTGCTGCCATCATCCCGGCCGGCCCGCCCCCTACGACGATGATATTCTGCATAACTTAATCTCCAAAATTTGAGCCTCATGACTCAAATTTGTTTATAAAGGGTGTTCGCGCAGCGAGGTATCTGGTCATTACCCGGCGCTTTAGCTAAACTCTTCATATTTTAGTGGATAAAATAACACTGGTGTTTCATCAATGAAATTTATCTCATCATTCAAATATACTTGATAATTGTTCCAAGCTTCTTCCAGATTTTCCAAGTTACTTTTCACCTCTTCAGGACATTTTAGGCAAAGCGCAACAACAAGAGCATTTATCACGCTTAATGGGGCAACAAGGGAATCAACAATCGAAACCATATCGCTTCTTGCCAGCAAGTTACACGATGAATAAAGATTCATCGGTGAATGAATACTATCGGTTATCGTTATTACTTTCGCATTCCGGTCGCTGGCGAACTCCATTGCTTTCAATGTACGCATTGAATAACGGGGGAAACTGATTCCGATAATAACATCTTTTTCGTTTATCCGTAACATCTGTTCAAATAATTCAGTAACTGATGTTGTTTTAAGCAAAATAACGCGGTCACGAATCATATTAAGGTAAAAATTCAAAAATTCCGCCAACGGCTCACAACTTCGAAGGCCAATCAAATAAACCGAACGCGCGTTGATAATCGAGTCAACCGCCGCCTCAAATGCAACCGGGTCAAGATTGGTAATCGTATTCTGTATTTTTTCAATATCAGATTGAAGGACCGCAGCAAGAATCTCTGATTGCGAACTTTTACCGTATTTCGCACCGACTTTTTGAACTTTATTAAGTTTATTTTTCACCCATTCTTCCAAAACACGTTGAAATTCAGGGTATCCGTCATAACCAATTCCGGTTGCAAAACGTACCACGGTCGATTCACTGACCCCTATTGTCTCACCCAATTTCGCTGCCGTCATAAAAACAGCCTCTTCGTAGTGGTCGGCGATATAAGCGGCAATCGCTTTGTGGCTTTTACTCATCCGCGGAAATTTTTCATTCATACGGGAGATTATGTCGTGTTCCATAGTGTATCCTTAGTTATATTATTTAAGCCAGATAATGAACCTCTCCGTCTCTACGGCCTAATTGGCTTTCCCGTACAGTTTTCTTTCAGGAAGAAGGCGCCCTAAGGTTCTCGCGGAAACATTATCTATCTTATATTAATCAACGAACGCTTTGTAAGAATCCTCTAACAATTTCTTTGTATCAGTTTCATTTAAGTCATAATCACCGGTCAGCGACATACAAGCCGCCCCATGAATCACCATCCATATTTTCATAAACAAATCACCGGCGTTTTTGCACCCGGCCGTTTTTGCTTTGCTGATTTCCTTGCCTACCACTCCCGATTCACCATTAATCAAGTCATATAAAGTCTTGCCGTGACGTTTGTCAGATGTAAACAACATCGCGAAAATATTTTTGTTTTCAAGCGCAAACTGTATGTATGCCATTCCCAGATTTACAAAAGGCAAATCACTTTTTTTAGTAAACGATAAACAAAAATCTTCGAAATAAGCAACCGCTCTAAGGAATAATTCCTGCTCCATTTCTTCCATGTTTTTAAAAATCCTAAAAATCGGCTGCGTTGAGCAATTAGCTTTGGCCGCAAGTTTTCTTGCGGTGACACTAAAAATACCTTCTTCTTTTACCATCGCAAACGCTACTTCAAGAATACCGTCACGGGAAATCGACTCTTTTCTTGCCATACCCAAATTCTCCTATTTTCCTCATTAAGAATATTAATGTAATGGGTTAAATTAATAAAATAATATGCAAATATAACGACTGTTATTATAGCGCATTTGGCATAAATTGTCAAATTGTTTATGATTTATTTAGAAATTCATTTAGAAATCAGGGAATTTTTTCCCTAGAATCCGCATCCGGTAAACATTCATCGCATTTTCACAAAGTGTTTCCATCAAGGAATTGTTTGCGATTGCCCCGGCCGGGGCGCCAATGATTGGAATCAGTTGCAGTAGCTTTGCGATATCCAGATAATCACGGTATTCGAGTTGGAAAGTCTCCCAATCAATTTTTTCCGATTCATCAATTTCATCGCCCCATTCCACCAACTTATTAAAACAGTGTAAGCGATGTTCATGATTTGAAAAAGCAAGCTGGAAAATATAGAGGATAAATAGGCGCTCATTTTGGTCATTAACATCAAACCCATAAAGAGTCGCGCATTTAAAGAGAAAATTAATCTTAACTCCAACCAAGGTTGGAAGGTCAGCAAGACCGGTTATAAAACCGCCGGCCCCGGTTAAAACCCCGCCGCTGACGGCTACTTTTTTATAGTTTTGGAAAGAACGCAGAATAAGATAATCACTTTCTGCCAATGACAAACCAAGATATTCACTAGTTTTCGGTGCATAACCAGAACCATGCATAACAGCTTTTATTAAGGTTCTAACAATCGCTGTTATGCTGTCTTGAACTTTACCCGGAATAAGCTTGCGGGCTTTTAATTGTAAGTCGGTCGTTTTCTTTTTAAGTGGTTTCGGCGGTGTAATCACTTTCGCGTACCACTTATCTAACTCTTTTTCAATTTGCTTATGGTAGGCATTCATATGCAACACCTGTTATTTATAGAAACTATTTACTTTCTTCTGCTTCCGCAACTACCGCTTCGGCCTCTGCCGCAACTTCCGCATCTGCGATAATTTCTGCTTCAGCGATTACCGCCGCCTCTTCGGCAACTTCCGCGGCCGCCGTTTCCCCAGCTTCTTCGCTGGTTTTTTCCTCATTGTGGATTATCCGGGCAATAGTATCATCAATTGCCTGATTCTTTTCGGCGGTGGGTAAAACCTTTGGTTTCCTAATTAATAAGATAAACAAAGCTAAAACCGCAACCGTATTAAAGATAATCAAAACTGCCCCAACTCCGGAGTCAAACATCCATTTGCTCAAGGAGAACTTGCTGTAAATCGTTATTTCCGGAACCTGTTCCATATATAAAACAAAATCAATAACTGCATTCCGTTTCGTCCCATGTACTTCAATCTTGATAACGGCTTTTTCAGAGTCTACCGTTGCGTTAGTACTTTTAATACCGTAAAAAGTACCAATCTCTTGCAAAACATCACGCCATTCGGTCAAAACGTCATAAGCCCAGGTTCCAAAATACTGGTCAACCAGCCCGTCATTAACGATTTGGTTAAAATCATTAACAAAACTATTGCCAATTCTGATCGCCTCTTCACTCGACAAACCAGCATCCATTTCAGCTGCCTGCACTCTTTGTGCCCCGGCGTTAAACCCCATTAAAAAAGTAATAATACAAATTGCTAATAAATATTTCTTCATTTCCAAGCATGTCCTTTCAATCTTTCTTAACCAATAAATGAAGTATATCATAAGTGGAAAAATATTCCTAGAGCTTAATTTACACAAAACAAATTTAATACATAAGAAAAAATGAAACGATAATCTATTTTTTCAATTGCGATATTAACGATTACCGGATATTCTTTTATTTTTTCATCTTCCAAATAATATGATACAGTGCCTACCTTCCGGCCTGCTTCGAGCGGGGCGGCAAGATTTTCCGGCAAATCGATTTTTGTACTGACATTTTCATCTTCTCTTAATAATCTTTGTCCGTTATCATTTTCATTCATAACAGATAGTTTGGCATAAACGGTATCATAGGGGCGGCCGCTTTCAGTAACACCATTTTTGACCGGCAAATCATTTAGCTCGGGTAAAATGAAAACATCACGGTAAAAATAATTTTCCAAGCCATATTCCATTAGCTCTTTTGTATCTGACCATTTATATCCCCGGTGGTTGGGCCACCCACAGGCAAGCAAGGTGACAATATAAACCCGGCCGTCACGTTCAAGGGCCCCGACATAACAGTAACCGGCTTTTGAAGTGAAGCCGGTTTTGCCGGAAAAAGCCCCCTCCATCATTGAAAGGAAAGCATTCCGGTTAGTCACCGAAAAATTTCGGCTGCCGCTTGTATATCCGGTACCATCTGTTATTTTATAATTGTTAAACTGATGGCCGGCGGTTCCGGTTATCCTAAGAAACTCATCTTTTTTCGGCGAATCCATAATACAATAAGACATCAGGGTTGCCAAATCGCGGGCAGTCGTTGAATGAAAACGGCCATCTTTTAATTCGGCATCAAGGCCGCTCGGTGTAATAAAATAAGAATCTAAACAACCCACTTCCCGTGCTTTATCATTCATCATCTTGGCAAAACCTTCGATACTTCCGCCGATATGCTCGGCGATAGCGACAGCGGTATCGTTATGCGATTCAAGCATTAGTGAAAATAATAAATCCTCAAGGCGGTAAAACTCCCCCTCGCGCATATTCAGCTTAACCTTCGGCATTTTGGCGGCATAAGCCGAAACTTCCACATAGTCATTCAAATCACCGTTTTCCAACGCAAGAATACAAGTCAATATCTTGGTTGTACTGGCCATCGCTAATATTTCGTCAGCATTCTTTCCATATAAAACCCGCCCCGAACTTGCATCCATCAAAACAGCAGCTTGAGCATACAAATTGAAATCGGGGTAATTTTCTTCTGCCGCAAATGCAGAAATTAAATTTTGGGATAATAAAATAAATGAACATAAAATAACGACTGTTATTTTTAACATCAGACCATGACCTTCGTTTAATTATATTAATATATGAGCGATTTTTTTTCTTTATGAATAACGGCAGATTATTATTTATCGTAAAATAGATAATAAACTCGACTTAAATATACCATCACGCAACTTTTATCCAAAAAATCGCCTGCAAATCCATTGAAACTAATATTTGCTATACTATATAATAAAGGGGCGCCCGGAAACGTCCCTTTCACCTAGGAGGTAACTTATGAAAGATATTAATATCGCCAGAATCATTATCAGCAAAAGAAAAGAAAAAGGCATTACCCAGGATGAACTCGCCTATTTTATCGGTGTCTCTAAATCATCTGTTTCCAAATGGGAAACCGGCCATAGTTATCCCGATATCAACTTGCTTCCCCAGCTTGCAGCGTATTTCAATATCAGCTTGGACGAATTGATGGGGTACGAACCGCAAATGACCGGCGAGGATATCAATATATTATATAAAAAACTTGCCAATGAATTTGCCGCAAGGCCTTTTGATGAAGTAATGAATCATTGCCGCGAGATTATCAATAAATACTACTCATGTTTCCCCCTGCTTCTTCAAATCGGCCTCCTTTTTATTAATTATAGCCCGGCGGCAAATGATGAGCAAAAGGTCAATATTATTAATGAAGCGAAAACCCTTTTTGTCCGGATAAAAACCCATAGTGACAATACTGAATTAAAGCACTTTGCCCTTCATGCCGAAGCGCTCTGCGAGTTGATGCTGGGTAATCCCAATCAGGTAATCGTGCTTTTGGAAAACGAAAAGATTAACTTAAACTTTTTTCATCCCTCTATCGGGGTTATGCTTTCCCAATCCCATCAAATGCTAGGTAATATAAAAGAAGCAAAAATCACCTTGCAAAGTAGTATTCTTGACAATATTATCGGCTTTTTCAATAATATTCCCTCATATCTTGCTATTTGTTCCGACGATTACGGCCACTTCGATGAAATATGCCGGCGCACGATAGAAATGATTGAAGTTTTTAATATTAAAACGATTAACCCCTCTGCAGTTTTACCCATCTATTTAGCCGCCGCGGGCGGGTACCTGCTAATGGATGAAAAAGCATCCGCCGAAAAAGCGCTTCAAATGCTTGAAGAATATACTAATATTGTCACCGGCGATATTTATCCTTTCAGGGCAAAAAGTGATGATTTCTTTACTTTTATTGATAATGTCAAAAATGAAATATCATTTGGCTCAATTGATGTACCGCGTGATGAAAAAACGATCAAACATGATTTGGTTAATGCCGTTATCATAAACCCGGCTTTTGCTGTTTTTTCAGATGAACCGCGTTTTCAAAATATTACCCGAAAATTGATGAAGCTCATAGGAGGCACTCAAAATGATTAAAGCTGTTTTTGCAACTTTACTAACGATTTTTTGCTTGTTTATTTCTGCCCTGACATCGTATGCAATGCCGGATGGTGATACCCCTTCGGGAATACCATTTGATGAATTGGAAAGCAGAATTGATGCTGTTGCCGCCGGTTTTATCGGAATCACCACCCCCGGGGCCGCCGTTGTTGTGGTCAATGAAGGCGAAATTATCTTCTCAAAAGGTTATGGTTATTCCGATATCGAAAATAACACTTTGGTTGACCCCGCCGTAACAGTTTTTGATTTTGCTTCAGTTGGCAAATTATTCGTTTGGATTTCGGCAATGCAGTTAGTTGAACAAGGGTTACTTGATTTGGATGCCGATATCACTACATATCTTCCCGTTGATTTTAGCCGGGAGCTTAAACTTAAATATGCAATAACCATGCGAGATTTAATGAATCATAGCGCCGGTTTTGAACAAGTATCCTTTGATATATCCTTTGATATATTGGTACCGGAAAATCTTGCCGGGTTAGAAGAAACACTTATCAAAGGGCGGCCGGTGCAAATCTATGAACCAGGTACAATCAGCTCATACTCCAATTATGGGGTTGCTTTAGCCGCTTATTTGGTTGGCACTATTGCCGGAAAGGAATATGTAACCTATGAAAGAGAAAATATTTTTCTCGCTGCCGGAATGACAAATACCTTAAGCCCGCCGGATTATTTATATAACCCTGATTTTATGAAATTGCGGGCAAACCCTTATACCCCAGCCGGAGAAAGCGGATTTAACCACGATTTAGGAAATATAAAGCTTGCTTTATGGCCGGCCGGAATGACCAGCGGAACCGCTGAGGACTTAGCCCGGTTTGCCCTTGCCCTGACCCCGGCGGCGGGACAGCCCGGCCCATTCTTTGCAAATCCCGATAGTTTAAAACAAGTTTTTACCCCCAGCTCATTAGACCCTGATAACCGCCCCGGGACCCATCATGGTTTCTGGAAATATCAAGGTGCTGCCCTCGCTTTCGGCCATGCCGGGCATAGCTATCACTTCTCAAACTTCGTTGTAATGCCTGATGAAAGATTTGGTTTCCTTGCGATTAGTAACGGGCTTGAAGACTTAAATGTTGCTATTTCGAATTTGCTGCTTGGATATGACCCTAATCAAATTATGGTTCATTCCGACGATTTACCTAAAGCTTCATCGGTCACAGGCGCTTATCAATTAATGCAAATGCGGATTGATAACAATTTTCTAATGCCTTTTACCAACTATATTCCGCCGCGTGATACCGTTACCGCACTTGATGACAATACAATTGAGTTAAAGACTGCTATGTTTGGCGCGGCGGTTTACCGCCAGACAGCACCTTATATATACCAAATTATTTCAACAGACAACCCGGGAATGACCTTGTACTTTAATATCCTGCGCTTCCAAATGGACAAAAAGATGACACCTGACGGTGTCACTTTGGGAAACCCGGTCACAATCCATGTCGGTGACGGCAAAGACTTTAGCTTTGCCCCACGAAGCCCTATGTTCGGAATTAGCCTCGGCGGATTTATTATAAGCGTAATTTATTTCTTGATTTTCCCGCTGGTAATATTGATAACTTTCATTGTTAATAAAAAGAAAGAAATTTTAAGAATCCGGTTTGACCGGTTTAGTGATTGGTTTTTGATATCCGGCACCTTAATAGTCTTGAATAATGTGATTTTGCTCGTCCGTTTTATCGGCGACCCGCTCCTGGCTTCCGCCCCCCTTGCCCCGCATATATGGCTAAATTATCTTCTTGCTTTAACATCGGTTGTTTTGTTTGCCTTAACAATTAAATCAGCACGGGACGAAAGGCCAAGAAAACGGCGCAAAATCTTATTTATTTTAACCGCTGTCATGATGTTAATATTAGTCTTTATCCTCTATCACTGTAAATTATTTACGCTTCTATAAAAGATAGGGGGAATGAAAAATGTTAATGTCAAGTATGTTTATCGTAATACCTTAACTTAATCTTCGGCTTTTTTATCCCGGAGCATTAATTCTTTCACCGCAAAAGCCGGTTCTTTTCCCGCGAAAAGAACCGCATTTACTTGTTCGATAATCGGGGTGGTGATATTGTATTTTTGTGCCAGACTGAGGCCGGCTTTAGCAGAATAAACACCCTCAACGACCATCTTTACTTCTTTCATTGCCTCTTCCATCGATTTGCCTTGACCGATAAGGATACCGGCACGGCGGTTGCGTGAATGGGCGGAAGCACAAGTAACAATCAGGTCGCCGATTCCGCTAAGGCCATAAAAAGTCTCGGTTTTGCAACCCATCGCGGCGCCAAGCCGGGCGATTTCTGCAATCCCGCGGGTTATCAAAGCCGCTTTCGAATTGTCGCCGTACCCAAGCCCGTCGGCAATCCCGGCCGCAAGGGCAACGACATTCTTCATTGCCGCCCCAAGCTCAATCCCCATTACATCATGATTGCTATATACCCGGAATACTTCGCTCATAAAAATATTCTGTAAATATTCGGCCGTTTCATTTTCCCTTGCCCCAACTACAATCGTTGTCGGAATACCGCGCCCAACCTCTTCGGCATGGGAAGGGCCCGATAATACCGCAACTTTTGCTTGCGGGACCTCTTCTTCGATTATCTCCGACATTGTAAATAAAGTCGCCTCTTCAATCCCCTTAGCAACATTAACGATAATTTGGCCCGGTTTAACAAACTCATTTAATTTCTTCGCCGTTGCCCGGACATAAGGGGAAGCGACTGCAAGAATTAAAAAATCCATTCCATTGACCGCATCAGTCAATGACGTAGTCAGTAACATATCATCCGGTATTTTTACCCCGGTAAGGGCCGGATGTTCAAGATTTTCCGCAAGATAAGCAATTTCATCGGCTAAAGCCGACCAAACTGTAACCTGATTTCCATTTTTATAAAGCAGCAGCGCCAAAGCACAACCCCAGCTTCCAGCCCCGATTATTCCGATTTTCGGCATAAAATCTTTATTCCTTATTTTTTTTATTTAAATACGTCTTTCTTTCAGTCCCGTTAAGCAAACGGCTGATATTGTCCCGATGCTTATAGAAAGCCATAATTGCCAATAACAAGGTAACAAAATACATCTCATATAAGTGCGGGGCCGACATACCAAAATAACCAAGCTGCCCCATCACAACAAGTTGTATCATAAAACCAACATAAACAAGCAATGAACCGATTGAAACATAATGGGTAATAAAGAAATTACCGAAAAACAAACCAACCCCTACGGGAATAAACCAGGGATTAAAGGCAAAAACTAAACCTCCGGTCGCCGCTATCCCCTTGCCGCCTTTAAATCCAAGATAAAAAGGGAAATTGTGGCCAAGAATCGCACCGGCAGCAGCATAAATCTTCACCAGATAAACCATTTCCGGATGATTACTTCCGAAAATCCACTCGCAGACAAAAATTGCCAGCATACACTTTACGATATCACCAACCAAAACCACTGCCCCGGCCTTTTTACCCAAGGTGCGGAGCGCATTGGTCGTCCCGGCATTCCCGCTGCCATGCTGACGGATATCAATCCCATTCATCCGCCCATAGATATAAGCAGTCTGAAACAGCCCAAACGCATAACCAACCAGCAGACACAATATTCTTTCCATAAAACTATATCCTCTCTAACTCTTCATTCTTTCCGCTCGCGAATAATAAATTTTAGTGAAGTGCCCTTAAACCCAAACGCTTCACGAATTTTGTTCTCTATATATCTAGTATAGGAAAAGTGCATTAATTCCTTATAATTTACAAAAATTACAAAAGTCGGCGGTTTCACCGCGACCTGGGTAATATAATAAAGCTTTAAGCGTTTGCCTTTATCCGACGGCGGCTGCTGATAAGCAACAGCTTCACTCATTATCTCATTCAAAACCCCGGTTGAAACCCGCATTGCATGGTTTTCACTGACCACATCAATCATGCCATACAACTTCGGCAGCCGTTGCCCGGTTTCGGCCGAAATGAAAATGATTTCCGCATAGGGGATAAAGGACAAAATTTCCCGGACACGGTTCGTATATTTTTTCACGCTGGAATTATCTTTTTCCACCAAGTCCCACTTATTAACAGCAATGATAATCGCTTTTCCGCGCTCGTGGGCAATCCCGATGATTTTCGCATCCTGTTCGGTGACACCTTCGCTTGCATCAATAATCAAAATCGCAACATCAGCCCGCTCGACTGCCGTAACAGCCCGGACAATCATAAAGCGTTCAAGCTCTTCTTTTATCTTGTTCTTCCGGCGCAGCCCGGCAGTATCAATGAAGATATAATCCTTTCCGTTAAAACGAATCTCGGTATCAACTGCATCGCGGGTTGTCCCGGCGATTTCGGAAACAATCAAACGATTTTCACCAATCAGGCGGTTAATAATCGAGGATTTCCCGACATTCGGCTTACCGATAACGGCAACCCTGATTCGCTCGTCTTCTTCCTCTTCACCTGTCGTCTTCGGAAAATGGGCAATCACGGCATCAAGCATATCACCGATACTTAAGCGGTTCGCCGCCGAAATGGGATAAGGCTGGCCAATTCCAAGATTATAAAATTCATATACATCGGCTTCATATTTTTCAAAGCTATCGACTTTGTTGACCACCAGGATAACCGGCTTTGCCGCCCGCCTAAGCATATCGGCAACCTTTGCATCATCTTCAATCAGCCCTTGCCTTACATCAGTCATAAAAATAATCACGTCAGCAGTATCAATCGCTATTTGCGCTTGTTCACGCATCTGCGACAAAATAATATCCTTGCTCTCCGGCTCGATTCCACCGGTATCAATCAAAGTAAAGGCCGTATCAAGCCAAGTTACATCGGCATAAATACGGTCGCGGGTGATCCCGGGGGTATCCTTTATAATTGAAATATTCGCACCGGCAAGGGCGTTAAACAGGGTCGATTTGCCGACATTCGGCCGGCCGACCACCGCCACAATCGGGCGTGATTTTCTTTTACTCATTTGAAGCCTTTCCCTGCAAGATGTTTTTGTCTGTCTCCCGTAATACCATCTCAACAAAATCATATCCGCTTGATTTTACAATATCTATCCGCACTTGTAAAGTTTTTTCTAAATCAGTTATCGTAATATCATCCAAAAATACGTCCTCACCGCTCCGTAACATACTCTCCGGCAATAACAAACGCTCACCCAGCGGTTTATCTTTTAACTGGCCAATAATATCCGAACCGGTCAAAAGGCCGCTGACAGTAATATCTTCACCGAAAAAATGATTAACCAAGCCATAAACATTAACCGATAACTCCGGAAATTTTTCGGTTAAGCGCTCAACCATATCTTTCATATATGGATAAGCAAGCAACCCGACCGCAATTGAAATGTGCGATACAGATTTGGGTTTGGCTGATTTACCGCGCAACTTTCGGAACAATTCATCAGCGACACAAGTTTTATGCAAGGCATCGGCAAACTCATCCGCGAACAGCCGCATCATACCCACACCGTTTTCCAGTTGCGGATAACCGTCATAAGAATCCGCCGCCGGCAGTTCCCGGCCGGCAAGCATATACCACTCATCAGAAGCATAAATGAAATGAGTATCATGTTTTGCGAAGATAGACTTTTGAAAATCATGAATCAAATCAAGCACCACCGCAGCATCAGCCGGAGTGAATTTTTCCAGGGGATAAAGATTTTCCCGATACTTTGTCAGCCCTACCGGGACAACGGAAACACTTTCAAGGTAAGGAAGATAAACCTTTAAGTCATTAATAGTACGCTTCAAACTTTCACCATCATTGATACCTTTGCACAAAACAATTTGTCCGTTCATTGCAATTCCGGCATTATAAAAACGCTTAATATTTTCAATTGTTTTCCCGGCGAAACGGTTATTCAGCATTTTACAGCGCAATTCGGGGTCGGTAGTGTGAATCGAAATATTCACCGGCGAAAGATTGTAACGGATAATCCGCGAAATATCATCATCCGACATATTTGTTAACGTAACATAATTACCTTGCAGAAAAGATAAACGGACATCATCATCCTTAAAATAAAGGGTATCCCTAAGGCCCGGCGGCATTTGGTCAATAAAACAAAAAATACATTTATTCTCACATGACCGGTATTCATCCATCAAACCGTTTTCAAACTCAAGGCCCAAATCTTCATTTTCTTCTTTATCAATTTCCATTAACCATTCCTCCCCGGTGTGTTTTTGAACTAGCAGCTCAATATATTCATTCATAATCATAAACCGGTAATCAAAAATATCCACCGGTGAATTTCCATCAATTTCCAGAAGTGTATCACCCGGGTTGATTCCCATTTCCGCAGCAATACTATCCTTTATCACATTTACGATTAAGTGTCTTTTCATTCTGCATCACTTTTTAACCGCTCAATAATCGCGGCAACATGATCCTGATTCATAATAAAGGCAGCTTCCTTGAGGTTTTCAACCTCTTCCTTAAGCTGTCCTTTTAGCTCAAGCACATCTAATTTTTCCAGCTCATCATACAAAACTGAAATATCAGTAGCAATCATCGCCGCCATTATCCGGTCAAGGACCGGAAGAAGTTCCGGCGGAACCTCAAGCTTATCTTGTGCTTTATATAGTTCGGCAAAAGCATCTTTTAAATCATTACATAACCCGGTTAACCCGGCAAGCAGTTCCGGCAAGTTTTCATTACAAAAACTGATATCTCCGTCACGGGAAGCATTTTCAAGCTTTTGCGCCTTAGCCGAAAGTCCGGCCGCACCTAATAAAGCCAGCGAACCTTTAACCCCATGTACATCAATGCAGAATTTCCGCATATTTTCTTCTTCTAAATATTGCTTAAGGCTTGCTAAACTCTTCTCGATTTCACGCACAGAAATTTCCAGGGTGTTTTTATAAGTACCATATTGATTAGAAACAATGTCAAGGCCTACTTCCGCCGACAGGCCTTTTATACTGAAAATTTTCTGCCAGAAAGGGGCTTCATTTTCGTCCATCAGCGGTATCGCTTCTTTTTCAAGTGATACTGATGAACCGGTAATTGTGCCCGCAGGCAGCCAAGTCCTGAGAATCCGGTATAGCTCAGATTTTTCAATCGGTTTTGACAAAAAATCATCCATTCCGGAAGAAAGAAGCAATTCCTTTGCCCCTGATACCGCATTAGCAGTCAAAGCAATAATCGGAAGTTTAACCCCCATTTCGCGGAGAATCTTTGTTGCTTCAATACCATCCATTTTCGGCATCATTTGATCCATAAAGATAAGGTGATATTCTTTTTCCTTAATCATTTCAATGGCCGTCTCACCAGATAAAGCCGTATCATTGACGATTTGACATTGATGTAACAAACCGCAGATTACGCTAAGGTTTGTTTCCCGGTCATCAACCACCAGAACTTTGGCATCCGGCGCATAAACAATTTCATTGTTTGTTGTATCGTCATTAATCAATGATTCGTCACCCCGGTAAAACGGAAGGAACAGTTGGAAAGATGACCCGATTCCATACATACTTTTCACCAAAATATGCCCGCCCATTAAATCAACCAAAGACTTGGTTATCGCAAGGCCTAACCCTGTCCCCTGCTGATGACGGTTTTTTTGTTTATCCGCTTGTTCAAAAGCATCAAACAAAGACGGAATGTCTTCTTCGGGTATACCCGTCCCGGTATCGGAAACCGTAATTTGCATATTGTCATCAATTATTCGGACGGTCATAATAATGCTGCCGACTTTCGTGAATTTCACTGCATTGCTAAGAATATTAAGCAGTATCTGCCTTAGGCGGACATCATCGCCATATAAACAGTCAGGAATCTCATTCTGGATATCCATCTCAAAAACTAATTCTTTACCTTTACTGCTGATAAGAAACTCAATCATCGACTTGACATGTTCAATGAGGGCTTTGAAGTTGTAGTGAACTGGTGAAAGATACAATTTTGCCGTTTGGATTTTTGATAAATCCAAAATATCATTAATTATATCAAGCAAGGCTAAACTGGATATTTTGATATCCTCAACAAAACGATGCTGGCGGACATTCAGCTCTTCCGAAAGCAGCAAATCAGACATCCCGATAATAGCGTTCATTGGTGTCCGGATTTCATGGGACATATTAGCAAGGAAATGAGTCTTGGCATCACTTGCCGCCTGCGCCGATTGCCTTTGAATTTCCAGGACTTGCTGATTTGCATGGGCCTTCCGGCGGTAAGACATTTGGAAGGACACGGAAATAATGATAATCATCACCAGCAAAAGAAACCCAATGATTGCCATCATATAATAAAAACGCGCCTGGGCGACATCCCGCGAATAATCATATACCCGGCCGACCCAGCCATTCGAAATTTTTTCAGCTTCCACATAATCCATTGCTTTGTTAATAATTGAACGTAATAATTCTTCATCTTCATAAAACCCGAAATAGGAATCAGCCGACATTGAAAAAGCCAAATTAGTTTTGTATCCCGGTTTTTCCCGATAATTATTTTGGTATAAAAGCAGATATTCGGCACCGAAGTATAAATCAATGTCCCCTCTTTCAAGCGCATCAAATGCTTCTTCAACAGCACTGTAAATAGTCACATTATTGCTGCCGGGGAACCAATTATTATATAACTCCTCATAAGGGGCACCGCTAACGATCCCGACCCTTACATGGGGGACTTGATACATTTCCAGATATGGATAATCTTGTTTTGACATAAATACATAACGTGAAGAATAATATGAGTTTTCCGACCACATAAAATTCTCGCTGCGCTCGTTGGTTTTGAACAGTACGGTAATCATCGCCGCTTCACCATCCCGCAGCATATCGACAAGCTCACTCCATGATGCCTCATCATTATTAACCGCTTCAAACTCAATATCAATTAATTTGCTGATTTCAGTTAGAATCTCAACCGCCATCCCCTGATATTCCCCATCATTCCGGTTGTAAAAACTTAACGGATAATTACCCGTATGGATAAAAACGGGGATACTGCCATTTAAATTATCCAGGTAATCCTTTTCGTCAGAGGTAAAAGATTTGTTAAGTACAAATTTGCCATAATCAAATTTTCCTTCACGATAAAGCTCATAAAGATAATGAATACCCCCGGCATTGATATATTTGTCCATTACCGTTATAACCGGCTTAAGCTTTTCATTAGATGTTGTTAAAGAAACCGGCCCATATACCAGCGGAAGCAATTCCTGAACCCGGACAAGAGGGTCATAGATATAACGGTGCGCAACCACCGCATCACTGATATAAACATCAACAATTCCGTCCCGCAACAAATCAATTTCATTGACTGCACTTGTGAAACTATATAACTCAAAATCTATATTGGGGTAAGCTTTCCGAATCGCATCAGGTATACTTGAGCCTTCCCTGATGCCAATCGTAAGGCCGTTTAAATCTTGTTCCGTTTCCAAAATCACATTATTATCATATGTAAAAACACCTAACGTCCGCTGGGCAATCGGGACGGTCATAAAGTACCGTTCATGCCGTTCGGCGGTAGGGGTCATATCTCCGGTAAAATCCAGGGCCTGCGCTTCTAAACCATCGATAATTTCCGACCACGGCATATTTTGCGGAATAAATGGTATCTCAAAAAGGCTGGTAAGAAGGTCACAAAATAAAGCGGCATAACCGGAATGAGTGCCGTTATCCAGGATAAAGGACTCGGTCGTTGACATGATTCCGTAGGAAAAACTGCGGTGTGAAAGTTGCAATTCTTCAATTGCCGCAATTTCCTCTGCGGTTATACCGGGAACTTCACGAAACGAAGAGATTCTCACAATATTAAAATCGGATTCATTTGGTTTTGATAGGCACCCGGCCGTTTCCATCACGAAAATGCTCATGATTAATAAAAGGATAAAGATATATTTTCTCTTCATGTTTTGTACTTTCCTGTTTAAAATTCCCTTCGCACAATCCGGCTATTTTACTTTATCACAAAATTTGTGCTTTTACAACATCACTTTAGTGCATTTGACTCTCACTTTTGTCATCTGATAAGAAACAAATATATAAAAAATGCACGCTGAAATAAACAGAGTGCATTTTTTAATTTTTACATATAATAATTATTCAAAAAACGCTTTGTAATATCATGTAATGCACAAAGCTTTGTAATGAAGCTTCGGTTAATCCTCATCATCCAAATTAGTACCTTCGATTTCTTCATCACCTACTTCTTCATCACCTACTTCTTCATCCGAATCAATATCCTCACTTCCCTTACAGCCCTCGCACAAAATACAATCTTCACATTCGTAACTCAACGCACAAACCCCGCACAAAATACAATCATCACAAATAATCTCAATATCTGTCCCAAAGATAAGAAATACGCTGGACATGCCAAATGAACTAAACGCCCTTAACTCCGGATAACTGCCATTCATCATCCAGATATTTTCAAAATCCCAGCCAACATAATTCGACTGATTCTTCATCCGGGCGGTCGTCCGGGCTTCCGGTTTCATTGACGGCCAGCTAAGTAAATCCTGATTAAAGTAACTATTACTTATTACCCCGCCGGAAAAGATTAAGCCACTATTATTGTTTGATAATGAATAACTATTCTCTATTACTACCGATGAGTTCCATGTAACGCCAACCAAACCGCCGGAATTAGTGACATTATTTACATTGCCAGTAGCAAAACTATTCCGTACCGAACCGCTTTCGATATTGCCAATCAGCCCGCCAACCCATCTTGTTGCATAAACATCACCGGTTGCATAACATCTTAAAACATCAAAACCCCGAGTGCCGCCAATCGCCCCGCC
>Ga0131853_10009053_pt1 | contig 18175 bp, 6 predicted proteins | sample TergutLab28metaG_FD_92764 | JGI IMG/M metagenome (GOLD analysis project Ga0131853, IMG submission 92764) | Labiotermes labralis P1 segment gut microbial communities from Petit-Saut dam, French Guiana - Lab288 P1 (version 2) (version 2) | ecosystem: Host-associated > Arthropoda: Insects >... | reverse complement strand
TGTGTGTATGTGTGTGTGGTGTGTATGTGTGTGTGTATGTGTGTGTGTGTGTGGTGTGTGTGTGTATGTATGTGTATGTGTGTGTGTATGTGTGTGTGTGTGTGGTGTGTGTGTGTATGTATGTGTATGTGTGTGTGTATGTGTGTGTGTGTGTGTGTCAATCACACATAAGAAATTAGTGACAAAAGTTCCTTTGATAACAAGAGGCTAAACTGCAGAGAGGGTTTGACGGCATTGTACCGTACAAAGCTGTATAGCCTAAATGGAGTCCCAATTAACTGCTTCAACTACCAAAGCCTTCTTTATACAAATTCCGGTGCTGAGAGCGGAGTCCGGTTAAAAGTGGTCTTCCAGCTATATGCTGCATATATTAATAGGCTACAGAACAATCCCCAGTGCACTGGTACTGGCTGTCTGATATTTGCTCTTTTGAACTGCTGAGCCGGAAGGCAGCAGACACTAAAATGACATTAAGGGCACAAACGCTAGAGCTTTCTATTTGAACATATTACCCGCTGGACATATTTAAATGTAGAGGGAAACATGAATTCGGATAAAATAAACAGAACTTTTTTCCCAGTTTTGTTTTTACTGTGCTGAATAAACCTTTTAACACTGTTAAACATGTACTAAAAATACATATCCACTGTGATATTTGAGAATCCCAGAGTGGTTTTGCGGGTGCTACGAATGCTTTGAAATGCCTTGCAGTGTCGATCGGTAAATATTTACCGATGATTAAAATAATTGTAGTGTTTTAATCATCGGGTTCAAAGAACCCGAGATGCTTCAAGAGCAAAGTACAGAATTTGTGCACAAAATTTAGAAATAACGGTGGGAGAATGTAACAAAGAGAGTAAAGCAGAATCTGCTCTCCGGAATGACAGCGTACGCCCCTAGAGACAGATGGATGTATTCTTAGTGAAATCTGATATATGATTTTCACTTTGAAGTACTACATTGTTATCATTTCATTCCACTTCCAGTGACATAAATTTAAACAGTAATTGCAATAAGTAACTGCAAACGCTTAAAGTTTTTTTATGTTAAATATTGGAAAGTGAGCTTAAATTAATTGCAAATATATTTCTCGGTAAGTATTATAAAAAAGATATGGCCAGTGCGCATGTGTAATTAATTTGGTTAAATATATTCCGCGTCTGGTCAAAGCTGCATGTATTAATTTGTTAATTAAGAAACATAAAACACTAAAAAGTATTATTAATTAATGCGGATAATCTTAGTAATCTTAGTAATTAACAAACTTAATGCACAAATTCTTGTTTTATAATAAGTTTATTATTGTAAAACAAAAATTTTGTGCACTAAGTTGGTTAATTACTAAGATTATACTGAGATGCACGGTCAGCAAAACATAAAAAATCGTTAAATTGCAGTCACCGTCTCTACCACAAGCTGGCTAAATAAATATTCAAAATTCGGTCTTCATAATTCCTAATTTCTTTTTGCGTTTATGATCACCTCTTTTCGTAACAGATCTGTCTGAGACAAGTGGAAGACAGGAAGGTAAATATAACCAACCATACTTACACTGTGACAAGGTAAGCAAGAATTTATTTATGCCAAACCAAACAAATGCATTTACAATACTCACAACAGTAGAGTCTTTTATCATTCCAACATGCCTGCTCACTACTGTGCCATTTTCAGGGAGATTAGTTGTAAATTATCCTTGCTTGTATAGCAGTAAGCGCTTTGAAATTGCTTGCTCCGTGCATTTTAATCCATTTGCTTTCTCGTACCAGACCAAATGCACATACAGCATACACACCATGACACAGTGCATTAAGCACATGATTATCCAAATAATGCCCAATATATAATATGTGGATAAAATTAAAATTAAAAATATTTAAAAGTGCTCCAACATGTGTCGGTTCACAGAGGATCTATCATCAGAAAGCCTTGTAAACTGCTTGGTTAAAAATTACGAGAATGATTCTATCGTGTCCGTTGACATGGACCTTGTCCATGTCAACGGACACGATAGAATCATTCTTGCAATTTTTAGCCAATCACTGCACAAGGCTCCCTGATGATGGATCCTCTGTGATCCGAAACATGTTGGAGCACTTTTAAATAGTTTATAACTTTAATTGTATCTACATATTATATATTGTGGATTAATTAGATAATAAAGTGTTTAATTATCACTGATGCACGGTGCAAACATGAAGAATGACAGAGTGCAGTCAAACTAGGTTATAGTGATGAAATTCTGTACTGGTGTGTATGTTGTACGGTCTGCGCATTCTTTTGGTTTAGTGCAAGAAAATAAGTCGATTAAAAAGCACGGAGCAAGCAATTAAAAAACCCAAGTTTATTGAGGGAACGTCATAAGAAAATCAGAATAAACCTGCACATACATAATTGTTACATCTACAGCTGTTTTTGAAGTGAGATGTGTGGAAAAATTACAAAGAAAATTTAATGTAAAATAATAATGTATTTATTGTTCAAAGTTCATCGGCAGATAAAAACTACAGAAATTTGAGATAAACATTCTTTCCACAACAAGTTATCACACTGGAAGGCGGTTTCACGAATATTAATAGAATATCAACTGACAATTTTCTCTCATTTTTCCATACGACGAAATCAATTCGAAACTTCGCCAGGTTGAATTAAGCCATTCTGACTACAAAGTTTGTTTAAAGTTCTGCTTGTTCATTACCATCTATTCTACTTCCCAGCCATCCATCCGTCCGCCCATCCAACCATCCTTCCATCCATCAGCGTCTAGGCACGTTTGTGCTTGGTAAATAATGCACGTCACGTGGTCAGAGGCTTATTCCAATACAAGGACGGGGGAGGATATCAAACGTATAAAAATGTGATAAACTAAAGTCAAAGAGCGCATAACATAATGAGAGTGAAAGCCCTAGCGGGTCTTCTTAACACTTGACAATTTTGTCAAGCATAAAGACATGACCTGAAGGCTACTGACAGAGAAGCCACTTATACAAAAGGATGACAGAAGAAAAAGAAAAAAGACGAAGGGTTTCTATACTTCTTGAATAATCAATGTGGTAATTCTGTTAAAGGGGATACATAGGCAGAAATACGCCAGACTTTGAAAGACGGAACCGTTAGTGCTGTAATGAGCAGCTGCTGATATCTCACACAGATTTAGTATTATTTATCCGGTGCAGAGTAATTGTAATTTATTATATATACCAATAAATACATGCACGATATGTATATTTTTACAGGTTATTTGTGTAGATAAGCTCTCCTATATGTTTCGGCTAGTGTTCGCCACCTAGAGGGACACAATGACACAAACTAATAGTATTCCTGAACGTAGCCAACAAACTTCAAAATATGTAGGATACCTTACATGTATGAGTAACTTGTAATATTTTACATGCTACTTATATCCATTGGGGACCGCGGTGGTAAGTTGGTTAAGGTTTTGTGCTACAAATCGGAAAGTAGCTGGTTCGATCCCAGCTGTTGTCATTGGAATTTTTCATTGACATAAAATCTTTTCGATCGCACTATGGCCCTGGGGTCGACTCAGCCTCTAACAGAAATGAGTATTAGGAGCATTTCCTGGGGGTAAATGCGGCCGGTGCGTAAGGCTGACAACCTAACCACCATCCTGTGCCGTTGTCATGAAATCTGGGAACCTTATCTTCCAGGAACCCTCTGGGCCACTCAAGGCCTGTAATGGGACTGCTTTACATTTTACCTTTACGTATATCCTTTGGTATATATACTTTATTACCGCAGAGAGATTTTTTCTTAAACACTGGTACTGACTTAAAAAGTTATAAAGTTTCTGTGCTTAATCATTTGAGACATTGTGAAATTCTCGTTCTTTGACTTCACATAGAGGCCTGTTAACCAGACCGGAACAAAAACTAAACAACAGTCACTTTACAGCAGTAAACGCTTCATATTTAAGACTCATATCTTCTGGGATGTTAACGCTCTTTCCTCAGGAATTATTAATCCAAAGAAGAGGACCGTTGTCATAACACAGCCGTGCGAACCTCTTTTAAGTCGTTCACTAATCCTCTGTAGGCAAATTACTACAGGAAATTATCGACTCAGTAGAGGGTTTCACATGCCAGGACACTGTAAAATCTCAAATCCCACACTGATCCTTTATGAGGGGGTTATTTTAGATGACCATCTACTCAACTACATGGTAGCATCTACCACAATATCCTTGTTTTAATCCTCATTAAGTGGAGGCCTTTCGATCTCAAACAGTAATCCTATATGGGGATAGTTCACTAAGTAACAACATAAAGGAATATGAGGGTTTACTTACAGAAATTTCTTGTCTAAATACACATATCTTTCAAACTTCTACAAAGATCAACATTGGAGTGTGACAGAAAAGTTCTACACGTCGATCTACAAATTACACGGCGTTACATTCCGTAGATCTTAGCTTTAACAGTCACCTCCGTGAGAAAATCATTTCTCACTATGCATGTTCTGACATACACACATACATTTTCGAAAACACGTTCTTTTAAATTAATGTTCATATCAAAACTGCTAGCACATAAATAGATATTTTGGTAGTTAATCACAGCAGACGGTCAAACACATAGATCGCTAATTTGGACGTTTTCCTGACCGTGCATCTCAGTATATTTATCTCAGTACTTAACCAAATTTTGTGCATCAAATTGGTTAAGTACTGAGATAAACATAGATCGCTGTTCAGATACTTATATTTAAAGTTTGGTTTTTCCGATTACAATTCTGCAGCTCTGCTTAAAATTTCTACGTTCGTAAATATCTTCCTGGAATTGTATGAACCTTCCAGAAACATTTTATGCTGAATTAAATTGACATATAATTTTTTCGCAAAACATTTAAGATTATTAATTTGTCAGTAGAACAAATAATAAAGTCGTATATCCATAAAGAGAGAGCGACAAATTCAGTAAGAAAAACTACAGTGTGTTTCACTTATATGGTCACGAACTGCAACACAATATGCACCTTGCTTCACTCAAGAAAACGAGGCCAGAAATTCTATGCGCACAATGTATGGTAGAAACTGTTATATGTTACTGTGATATCGTCTGCATTTCTACATTCACGTGGTCTCTCCGTGTCTCTTCCACGTGCAGAGAGGTAAGTTAAAATGAAGATAAGCTCTATTTCTCCTTCTCTCTCTCTCTCTCTCTCTCTCTCTCTGTCGCCACAAATCTTACGCCTCATCAGTCAGAATTTCATTAAGAGTTGACAGCACAGGCAAGAAATGGACAGGCGTACAGACGGACAGACGGACGGAAGGAAGGAAGCAGCAGAAGAAAGAAAATGTTAAGCAGATATGAAAACAAGAAAGTAAGAATTTATATCACAAATACACTTCATGCTGTGTGTTGACGAAAAAAAGTAATTAAACACCGTGTCTTTCTTAATTTCGAAATTACAGCTTCGTGTGGTGTCAAAGGAGCGGTAAGTCGGTCCTGGTGAGGTCTATAAAAGAGAACGTCAAAGTTTCCTTGTTATGTGCCACACAGAATGTCTGCTACCTTTCGAGAGATCTCTACAGGAACTTCTCAATTAACGCTACAAATGCATTTCTGATAAAGACCGCGTACGTAGAAACGTTCAACTTCATAACTAATTTCTATCAGATAACGAAAGAAGAGGGCGGAAGCCTTCCTTATTTAGTACTAATCAGAGAGTGGAGTTCCGATTAACAAAAAACTTATATATCTTTACTGAAGCGAATTGTTTAGTAAATTTCAAGTTTGACCCAAAAAATCCTTTAAGTTAGGCCCTAATTTTGTTTTACTCATATACTTTTGCAAAGATTTTTAACATTCCTAACTTACTTACTCCATGGTGCAGAGTCCTTCTTGAGAGAGCTAACTGGTTTGCAGCTAATCAAGAAATTCCCCGCATTTCACAGAACCCGAAGGTTCATTACCGCACTCACAAGAGTCCTCCACCTGTCCCTATCCTGGGCCAGCTCAATCCAGTCCATATACCCACATCCCACCTCCTGGAGATCCATCCTTATATTATCAACCCATCTAAGCCTAGGTTTCCCCAGTGGTCTCTTTCCCTCCGGTTTCCCCACCAAGACCCTATACACCCCCTCTCCTCACCCATACTTGCCACATGCCCAGCACACTTCATTCTTCTCCATTTTATCACCCACACAATATTGGGTGAGGAGTACAAATCATTTAGTTCCTCGTTATGCAGTCTCCTCCATTCCCCCGTTACCTCGTCCCTCCTAGGTCTAAATATTCTCCTTAATACCATATTCTCAAACACCCTCAGCTTCCTTTCCTCCCTCAATGTCAGCGACCACGTTTCACACCCACACAAAACAACCGGCAAGATTATAGTTCTATATATCTTAATATTTAAATTTTTGGATTAACATTCCTTACCAAGTAAAATAATTTGTTCTATATTTCTTTTGATATTAATGTTTTACATGATGCAGTAATGGGTTACATACTCTGATCCGTAATTTATTAAAGCAATTTAAATAGAATCTCATAATAATTAAATCAATAAAGGGAATTAAGTTCTTAAATTAGATCAAATGACAGTCTTATATAATAACTAATGTAATAAAAGGTAAAGGTAATGTGATCCCGTTACAGGCCTGGTGTGGCCCAGAGGTTGGGTAGAGGTATAGATCTACTCTTCCATGGCCGCGGCACTAGAAGGGGGTGAGTGGTCAGCAGCACGCCCCGGCCGCACTTTACCCCTGGCAAAGACCCGATACCCATTTTACAGGAGGTTGGGTGGGCCCTAGGGCTTGTCTGGACGGGCGGAATATCTCGTCCCCACCGGGAGTAGATCCCGGAACGTCCAGCCCGTAGCTCAGTCGCTATACCGACTGAGCTACTGGGCCCACAATAACTAATATAATACATACTGTTAAACATCTGCTGGCTTATTTAGCAAGAATTATCACAAACAGTTTACTCTTGCAATTCAAACAATTACAGTCACACATAAAGAAATGGCAGTACCATATTGTGCCAACATTTGTGTATATACATATATATATATATGTATGTGTGTGTGTGTGTGTGTGTATTACTGTCTAAAACACAACATACGTACATCAACACAATGATGAAATAACAATTATAACAGGACCTGATATAACTAATATTTCATCACTGTGTTGCTGTACGTACGTGCTACGAACTCCACAATGGACACACTACCTGCACAATACCAACATGTGGCGATAACACTACGCAGTCGTCAGCTCCAGAAGATGGGCACATGGTTGCCCGAAACATGTTGAGCAACTTGTAAAGGAGAAATAAAGAATAACACAAAAGTGATATCTAGTTGATTTCTTATCCACACTGAATTACGATGCACGGTCAACCACAATCAGATGAAAAGTTCCTCGCAATGAATTTCAACAGTACAAAGTAAGGGTTACTGCGCGAAGAGCAATTTAAAAGGTGAGGGGGAGGGGGTGCTATAAGCCCCAGTATAACAGTGTTAAGCTTATCAAATTCAGAAGGAGGCCCCTCAACAACCGCAGACTATAGAGTTATAAAATCTGGTGCACATGTAAATGAGGGTTCCCTGTAGGCGCTAACTTCAATTGATGTTGGTTTGTTCCTAAACACAACTTTCCTACAAGTACGATATTATAAGGGAAGGCGAATAAACAAACAGAACCCTTAATTATACATGTATTATATTTCACAACCTCAGAGCTTATACGACCTCAGACAAACACATCCAACGTTGACAAAATTAGCACTGCTAACGTACGGTTTACAAGCACCACCTACGTAGCTCTACAGCTTGATCCAGCTGCATGCAGCATACTAACATATTTAATTCATTGTGACCTCCATAAATATATCATTAAAGCGAGACCCCAAGAGCTGCGTGACTAAGGATGGATGCCTCGCAAGTCACAGGCCTTACTCTTCGCTTTAAAGTCCAGTTCTGCTGCAGGACCCACTTATCTTTCTATCCGATGGTTACTGTGAAATATTCCCCAGGCAGTAAAGTGACCAGATCCTGAATCTAACCACATATTCCCTTAAAGTACCCAGGTATAAAATTTACTGAACATAGAAAATGTTCAGATATTTTTATGATTTTGCTCCTATTTTTCCAGACCAGCTTTTCCCAATCTTTCTTCCATCGCGAAACCCCTAAAATAATTTTACATATCGCAAGGAAATCCTACGTATGAAAACCTTATAGGCCAAACAAAATTAAAAGCGGTGAGGTTTTTTCTTGCCTGAGGTAAGGCGGCTCTTTAACGGCACACACACAAGCACACAGAACAATTACAACTACCCTGAAATACTAACTGCCCGCAAAAGAACAAAGAGGCAATTGGTAGCACATAGAAATTACTCCAGTTTTGCTAAGTGCCGGACATAAATATACCGCAACATTTCGCGGGATCTACTCAGTTCACTCAACAACAAATGCACTATCTATTAACTTGGTTAAAAGTTTTAAATTTACACTAAAATAAACAATGATATGGCTCATACAAGTTTCGGGCTTCAATAACCATCATCGAGGAGCTTTATCTGTACCTAAAAAAAAAAATGCACGGTGCAATGCTAAAAATTTCGCGGGATATTTAGAGTTTTTCGTGGCATTTGAATTTTTTTAATTCCATGATTTCGGGCGGAACCCCTAAGAATATTCTGCGCAGCCGTAAGGTGTCTAGGGCCTTATATTGGAAAGTTATAAAACCAAGGTGTGCAGCGCCGTGTTCCAAGAAATCCCAGGTCCCGCAAATTGAAAACAGGGATTCGTCAGAAAAACTTTACTGTAATATGAAATTTTAATTTAAATACTATTTCTATAAATCCAATTTTCCCTAGATATAAAATACTGTTTTCATTTCTAGAGGGGCCCATGTGCAATTCAGTAATACCTTGGCCTTATATGGTTGTTCGGTAATTGTTGAATATTGTCCTGTTTTCCTTGCTTAATTGTTTTCTGTTTTCCTTATACTCATGTATCAGAAATGCATTACAATTTCCGAAAAATATATATATATTGCGAGAAAAGTTACCAAGTTAAATTAAATGTAAAACCTCTGTTAAACGTACTCAGTCAGCATAATTTCTCCAGTTGACAAACCCTTTTCAGATATTGGCTATCACTCTTTAATATTTAGGCCAGAATACAAGGTATCCTGACTATTGGTTTTAGTGATTTTCAGTACTTTTAGGAAAATACTGGTAACCTATAGCATTTTACTACTGCTCTATTTTCTGCCATTTACATCTATTGTAATTAAACGTTTAGAAATTCACATTCAAGAAAAAGCAATGGCGCCGTTGAACAACAGAGAAATATAAGTACGAAGTACAAGAGCATCAATAATATAAACAGCCAACTAGACGCAAAAATAACAAATTTTATTGATAATTACAGCCTGCCTAACATGTTTCGGGAGATAATTTCGCCCATCTTCAGGAGCACTAGACTGTGTTTACAGCTTGTGGTATAATGCACCAGCAGGCAGCATCGCCGGTGCATTATACCACAAGCTGTAAACACAGTCTAGTGCTCCTGAGGATGGGCGAAATTATCGCCCGAAACATGCTGAGCTGATTGAAATTATCAATAAAATTTGTTATTGTTGCATCTATTTGGCTGTATATATTATTGTATCAGTGATGCACGGTCACACAGACATCAAATTTACAAGAACATCGTTATGAAACAAGAAATGTTACATCGATAAAATGTTTTAGTGTGGAACTGCATGACTCCAGTGACGACACTCAACTTATGATGCAATTTTAAGGTTGGAACACGTTTGTCTGTTGGTTGCAGCAACGAGCAAGTAGTTAAAGTCTATTATTATGGAAGGACATTACCGTACGGCAGCTGAGCATGATTCATATTCTGTTAACAATCACTACCCCAAGTTTTCAAGTACTTCACCCAAATATTTCACGTTTCCTTTTATCTCTAACTTCGAAACTTGGTAAAAAAAATCCTGGAGATTAAAAAAGAATGTTTTAAAAAATCAAGAATGAACTTAACAAATCCTATCTAATCGAAAGAGTGTGAAATATCCTCTTCTTTTAAAGTTTCATAAAACTTTAATCTACCAGTTTGGTTGATACCCATTTATTCTCGTAAATAAATAGATGCTGGCCTTTAGACTTACAAGTCACCTGAGGCGACATCGCTGGATGAATACCCTACCACGTCATTGTAAAACAGGACATCGTAGCGTACTTTGTATAATCGTCACATTAGCTTATAGACTGTATTATTTCTGATTGCTAATAAAATTTTTAAAAAGTTAAATAAATCGTTACGTAACTATAAATTTCATAAAAGAGGACGATATTTTGTACTGTGATATTTACTGTAAACTTGATATAGCCGCAAAACTACACACTATATCAAATTTACCATTGTTTCTGTGAGTGTTGTATTTTGAGAGAAATAAGCATAGGCCTATCATATTTCAATTCTGTTTTGTGGTTGAGCTATTGTTTGCATTGATAATAAATGACACCGTGAAAGAGGGCTGCTTGTAATCAAATGCCTTGCAATTACTGCATATTGTTGAGAGCCTCCGAAATAATGGACGAGGTAATTATAAACTGCCCATTCAGGGAACAAAACTACTGGATGCTAAGGTTTCATTTGCCGATTCCGGTGGCCGTGCGGTCTAAGGAGTAGGTCTGCGGCCGCTCGCCTGCTGAGATCGTGGGTTAGAAACTCACCGGGGACATTGATGACAATCTGTTGTGAGTGTTGTGTGTTGTCAGGTAGAGGTATCTGTGATGGGCTGATCACTCGTCCAGAGGAGTCCTACCGAATGTAGTGTGTCGTTGTGTGTGATCTAGAAATCACGTAAATGAGGAGGCCCTGGTGCACTGGGGGCTGTTGAGCCCCCCCCCCCAAAAGTTTAACTTGGCAGGTTTCTAAATAGCACATAACTAATTCTCTTAGGAATGCTATAAAATTAATTAGAAAACTTGGAAAGTGCTTTGATATCTAATACATTTAAGGGTCCAGCATATTCCTTAAAATATAGCATAAGAATCCAGATTGATTTTTTTAATGGATTGTGCTTTTCCTTGGGAGAATTAGTGAGTTATGATTCGTTGTTTTCCTTTCGTTTTCTTTTTTTTTTGGGGGGGGGCTTCTCTTCACTTTCCCTTAATATGTTCCTTTAAAGACAGGCTGGATTTCCTTAATTAATCGGGCTTCCAATTCCATGAAAGTAATTTGTAACTTCTATATGCTGCTATTATAAAATGGGAGGCAGGCAAAAAGAGAGGTATGAAGCAGCGTGTGCTAACCGGGAAGACTTAAAAGGAAAACTTTAATCATTGATCTCAAATCCGTTCCATTATAAGGGGGCAAGAAACTTTTGCAGTGGCATTCCTTATTAATTTTCTTGTGTCGACATTTAACACAATCTTATGTGTAAACAACACAAAGCATCCTTACTTCTATATCACTTGCGCTTTTAAGTCGAATATAGGAAAAAATGTATGTTTCTTCTTATAGGTGCTTGTGTAATGTATATTATAAATTTGGGTTTTTTCTGTAAAGGTACGTACTTTTCAAACTTTATTGACTTCTATGTAAAAGAAGCGAATAGTCACTCGCCGTTACCGGGTCAACAAATACCACTTCGTTCAATACGCTTTAGGTGTATCGAACCCCAGCGGTGACGTGATAGTTCGCTGTACTAGAAAGAATGATTATTTAGCATCTTGCCCATATATAACTGAGAAATCTCACTCGAGGTTTGAAAATATACCGATCGTTACGTATCTCCTAAGTTATATATTGAAAGCAGTACATTGTTAAAGTGATTTTATTGTATTGACCATGCTGTACTGTTGGCCATGCTGTACTGTTTATTGTGTTGGCCATGCTGTACTGTTGGCCATGCTTTACTGTTGGCCATACTGTACTGTTTTCTGTTACTAAAAGGTAAGTTGTGCTGACTGAAATTAATAAATTAGAAACTTTAAAATTTTCGTTGTTCGAGTAGAGCGAAGATTTTGAAACTAATTTGGCAACCTAACGAGAAATTCTAAATTTATGCAATTGGTAAAATTATAAAACGGGCAAGACACTTATTTTACTTTTACACTTTGAAATTGTTAGGATATTATTTATATTTGTAGTGAATTATTAGATAGAGTAGAATACAGATTTGTTTTTATAATTGTGGTTGGTTTATTTGTGGAATTGATTAAGTGATTGTTTCATTCAACCCGCAGTTCAATTAGCTAAACTTTGCATATATCAGAAGGTGTCTGACTGGTGGCAGGTACTACCGGTGTGTTTAATATGAACCAGTGCTAATCAGTTCGCTACCCACATCCAGTGACACTGAGAGGAAAACGTTAGTAAATCTAACGGTTCTAATCAGTATATCAGAGTACCGATTTAGATAGGACGAACAACCTCCGAAACGGCACTACACTTGGAAAAGGGTCTTAATTTACTCTTTCTGAAAATTTTATATTATTAAACAACAACAACAACAATAATAATAAATATAAAATAATATAATAAAATAAATTATCATCATCATCATTATCATCTCCTTCATCAAGGGTATTTTTACTTATATTCCTGAGACAAACTATGTTCCTAGGGAATACAGTGTTGCAGGTACTCTGTTGTTACTATTCATGGTGCTTATATCGTTAGTTTCATTGTTGGAGCTATTGTACCTTTACATTAGTACTTTCCGAAGTATGTGTGCAGTGCCCAATATGGCTATTTTCTGTAGTTCCTTGACTTCATGTTTCCTGGTATGTTGCTCATGTATTTTCTAAATGACTTTGATTAGTCCCATTCGCCCCTGTTATTATTGGTGTCACCTTTGTTTTTACATTCCACATGCGTTGTATTTCTATTGTAAGGTTATTATTATTATTATTATTATACGATATGGATGTCTCTTGTCACAGGCCTTTTCTTCCTGGTACTTCTCTTGAACCAGCGGTGATCCCCACCGCTCAGTCTCCAAGCTTCACATTGCAGTACTTTCCGTATTATGTGTGATGTTCCAAGTATAGCTGTCTTTTGTAGTGAATCTATCGTACGTATTCTGTTACAGCTTCCAAATTTTTCCTTAAGCTTCTCGTTACTATTCCAGTGGCTCCAATTATTACTGGTACAGTCGTACATTTCAGGTTCCACATTCGTTGTATCTCTATACATAAACTCTTGTACGTATTTTAACTTCCTTTCCGCTTCCTTTTGTACAATATTTCTGTCTGCAGATTGCCACATCTAACAGTGTGAATGTTTTCTCCTTTTTGTTTTGAATTATTACATCTGGCCTATTTGCTGTAACTTCTCTCTCTGTATGTACTGCTTGATTCCACAACCCTGTGTTATCTCCCTCTTCCTACACTGGCTTGGGCATGTGTGTGTTCCATTTGTCTGTGGTTTCAGTGCCTAAGGCTTTGCAAATTGAGTAGTTTAAATGTGTACAAACTTTATCGTGTCTCATTAAATATTCGTTCTTCGCCAAAATGGGGCATTTCGAGGTTAAGTGGTCAATAGTTTCTTCATGTTGTTTCTCAGTTTCTTCCTTCAAAATTTTATTCTTAAAATACGTAGTTTGTACCAATTGCTTGGTCTTGAGCTGCCACTACTGTACTTTCTGTTTCTCCCTTGATGTCGCCAGATTTTAGCCAGCGATATGACTGTTCAATGTTCACCAGCTTTTCATATAATTTACGTGACAATTGTCCTTGCTTCCTCTTGCCGTGCCATCTTTCTTTTGTTTTCTCCGCTTTGCTGTCCTTCATTTTTTTTGTTTCTTTCTGTACTTCTGTCTTGAGGCATCTAGCTGTCTGTAACACTGCTGAGTCGGTGTTGTGTTGGTGTGTTCTGACAACCTGTATTAGTGGGCCTTCCTTCCGCCAATTTTGTAATTTCTACTGCGTGGGCTGCTTCTAACTGCATCAAGCCTCTTCCCCCTTGTTTTCTGGGGACATAAAAGCGATCTACATCTGCTTTTGGGTGATGCTGTCCATGAATGGTTAGTAATTTCCTTGTTTTCTGGTCTAGTTTTTGCAGTTATTCTTGGTGCCAGTTAATAATTCCAAAACTGTATCTAAGTACCGGTACTCCCAATGATACTATTGTTTGAATTTTATTCTTTGCACTTTATTCTGTACCCAAAACTAGTCTCAGTCTCCTCAAATATTCCTTCTTCAGCTTTTCTTTCTCATTCTTATGCTGTATGTCAAAACTCTCTTCTATGTCTAAATACTTGTATGCTTTTCTCGGGTCCAGTTCTTTAATGTCGTTCTCAAATATGCTTCCTATATGTTTTTTGCTTTGGACACTGCCTCTTTTCGAACATATTCTGACACATTTTTTAAACCAAAATTCATATTTATATTTTTGCTAATTGTTTGCACAATTTTTATTTCATTCTTCAAGTGATTATCATTTCTACCTAGCAGTTTCAAGCCGTCCATATACAATAAGTGACTTATTTTCCTCTCAGTTCCATGTACTTGATATCCGCAATCGGCTCTGTTCTGTTCGCTAATGGAATGAGTGCGATGTGAAAGAGTAATGGCGAGAGAGACACCCCTTTTAATATTCTTCTTCGTATCTGAATGGGTTGTGACTGCATTACTTCCTGCTTTATTTTTAAAATAAGCCTTGTGTTCCATTTCTCCATAGATAATTTACAAAATGTGACAATATTACTGTTCATTCGTACCTAAGTTTTTGACTATTATTATTATTATTATTATTATTTAAAGGGAACCTCTCTGAATTAACAAGGGCATATGTACATTTACAATATACGAGAGAAGAAGGAATGGATCTAGGAATGAAGACGAGGAAACCAAACATTGCTACAGAGAGATCAAATATTTTTCCACAACTCTTGATACATTCAAGACGAGATATTGGAAGCTAAAAGCGCATCTGTATTTCCTGTAGCAAGTCTTGTGAAAGGCGATATTACGTAAAACGTAAATCTTATACGTGAAAACGTCGCGATTTTCAGAAATTTTCTGCTTTCGTAGCGGTATGGTTACAGGACAGTGATTCCTAATTTCTTTATAGAATCCACACATATTTAATCCTAATGAAATTACTTTAATAAGGTTTGCCCGCATGTCTGTCTCTCCACGTGCATAAGTATGTTTATTTAATGTTCCCTAATGCGTGGAGGGTTATGAGAACTCAGTCCTTGAGGTTTGTTTGGCCGTGCATCTTCCTCATTAAATAAAGTTAACGCCAACTTGATGCAACTAGGTAATTTTATTGATGTATTTTTTAGCTCGACATGTTTCGAAATATGTAGAGCTAAGAATACATCAATAAAATTACCTATTTGCATCAAATTGGCATTCACTTTATTTCAACTCTATGCATGCTGGGAACATATAATTACTGATACTGCCATCTGAAAACCTGAAGACAAGCGACCAGTTGTTGGACTCTGACGAGAGCGGTAGAATAATATTGTCAGTGGTGTAATGTAAAGATTACACGACAATGTGGGATGAAGTCATGTAACTCTGAATGTAGCTTATGTTGGAGTTGACCACCACAGCGAGACCAACCGCTTTTAGAACAGACAGAAATTATCATTGAATAGCTACGCCTTCGCTGCCGGCTAATGAAGAACAGCGTTCCATTAATTAAGATATCATATATACACTTCTGTTATTGCGTCACCTTTTACTGGGGAAGGTGTTTGGGTTTAAGACGAAAGAAAAAACAGGAGATGGGAAAAATTGCTAAGGATTCTCAAGATTTGTATTCCTCAACAAATATTGTTAGGGAGAGAAAATCAAGATGAAAGATATGGGTGGGGAATGTGGACGTACGGGGGAGAATAGAATGGCATAAAGGGTTTTTGGTGGGAAAAGCTAAATGAAAGAAGCCACTCAGAATTGCAAGGTATAGGCGGGAGTATAATACAATAACTTGCAAATAAACGAGATTATATGGCGTGGATTGGATTAATGTGTCTTTGGACATGACCAAGCGGCGGGTTCTTCTGAACGCGGTAATGAAACTTCGGGTTCCATAAAATGCGAGGAATTTCTTGGCTATCTTAGTAATTATTAGCTTTACCAAAGTTACTATATTTTATGGTAAAGGGGGAAATAAAGAACGTAAAAATTAAAATAAAATAGAATTTTAAATTTTATTACCACGACTTTTCCGATAAACGCGGGGAATTTCTTGACTAGCTAAGAACCGGTTAGCTTCTTAAGAAGGACTCTGCACGATTGAGTAAGTAAGTAATTACAACGAGTTTATCACAATTATTAGACTTACATATTCAATAATATTTATGTCTAAAATATTTTAAATACAGATATTTCCTAAACAATCGATCTAATAAGTCGGTGTTTATCAACTGCCGGGCCGCGAGAGGTTCTCTTGGAATTTGTCATTTTAGTTTTCTAAGCAATTTTTATGAATAAATGTTTTATAGTGGAAATATTCTGAGGAGAAAAATATTCGCGAATGTGTCGAAAAACTCAGACCCAGATGTTGGCCGAGGAAACTACAATATGCTACAAGATTTCATCAGTCCAGTGATTGGTAGCTAATTTAAATGTTATTTTATATTTGTCAACATGCCACACCGTATGCATAAGTGTACTAATACTCTTTATGATTATACTATAATTAATTATTAATAGTTATGTTATTTTAATGTATGAACTTAAGAAAATGGAAAGGTATTTACGAGTAAATTTGTTGGGACCGGGACCTCGTCTTATGAAAAAAGAATTTACCGGGCCTCGGTCTCACAAAGGTTGAGAAACACTGTGTTAAGTTAAGTGACCAGACTACTGTAACGGAAATTATACAGGGCGAAAAAAACTTTTTTTTCAAAGTACGAGTAGACCTAATTGCTACATTTAATATCAGATGGTTTAAGGTAACATTACTTGTTCTTTCCAGGCAACTCCGTTTACTGTCATGTAAAACATGAAGAGCCAAGCGGTGCGACAGATTGTGGTGTAACTCTGTTACAAATGTTACGTATTGTATTTACCTTCCATTAATATTATGCTAACATCACAGGCAGCTAAATTTGTAATTGTTGTCTACAGCAAACAGAAATAACTTATGTAAACAATATCATGTTCCGTGCCTCAAATGTCATCAGTAATGAAACGCACTTTGCAAATTTCATTCTAGACAAACTGCTTTCATGATAACTGGGCTAAACACACCAACATTGTTGATCCAATCTGAATATTTCAATGACTTGGTTACAGGATACGAATATATAAAACATTAAATGACTTTTCATCTATCTTTATCGTTGCACCGTGAATTTTATAGTTTATTTAAGTAACACACCAACAAATGCACATATATAGTCTTTAGTAATCTCAAATTTAAATTAAAACACTTAAAACATTCCTTTACTGGTGTTCTTATAGTTGTTGCTTAGTTTTGCTTGTTGGGCACTAACTGGCTTTATCGTTGCACTGTGCGTTTTAAGTGTTTTAATGTAAATTTTAGATTATTAAAGACTATATATGTGCATTCTATGTAGAGGGTCCCTGTCACCACGGCATGGCGCGTCCTCAGGTTGCGGATAGAGGAACGGCCTCCGATAAGGAGGGTAGCTGCGAATACATTGAATAAGCAGTCGCGGACAGCCGACGAGGGGGGGTCCTCCAGCTTGGGGGTTGGGCGACGTGCTAAAAACCCCTAACTGTAAAACACTTATGTTAAGAAACATTCACAGGCGGGATGCTTGTTCTGGAGACAAAAAAAATCCGGAGGTAAACTACTCCAACAATTGGATCTCCGGGGCGGAGTGTTTCCAGGAGAAGCATTGCGCAGCAGGCAAATAGGGATGAAAATAGGGACTTAGAACTTTAGGAGTCATTATAGGGCAGGGTCTCTTAAGGCAGTAGCGAGGGAATTAGCGAGGTATAAATTGGATGTAGTGGGTGTGCAGGAGGTTAGGTGGGACAAGAACAGTAAGAGCAGGGGATTATTATTTTTTCTACGGGAAAGGGAGGAAGCATATATAATCTAAAGGAAAATGCAGAAGGTTTAGTAGCTGGCTACTAGGGAGATTGGACTGGAAGTAAGTGCTGATAAAACTAAGTATATGGTCATGTCTCGAGATCAGAATGCAGGACGAATTCAGAGTGTGAGGATTGATAATAGTACCTTCGAGAGGGTG
>Ga0131853_10009052_pt1 | contig 18176 bp, 12 predicted proteins | sample TergutLab28metaG_FD_92764 | JGI IMG/M metagenome (GOLD analysis project Ga0131853, IMG submission 92764) | Labiotermes labralis P1 segment gut microbial communities from Petit-Saut dam, French Guiana - Lab288 P1 (version 2) (version 2) | ecosystem: Host-associated > Arthropoda: Insects >... | reverse complement strand
TTTGCAGTGGAAACCGTTAAAAAAATAAGCGAATCGCCAACCGACAACACCGAAACACTGATGGAAAGCGGCAAAATAAGCTATGTAATCTGCACCGCTGCCAAAGGGCGTGACCCCATGCTGGACGAAGTGAAGATTCGCCGCAAGGCTTGTATACTGGGCATTCCGTGCCTAACCAGCCTGGACACGGCGGAAGCCATCGCCCACTGCCTAAAACAAGGCACGGACGACGAAGACGGCATTTTGCTAACCGAAGAATCTACAACCTTGATAGACATCAACAGGGTGGTGGGGTAGTGTGAAATATTTGCGAAGCAAAATTTCACACCAACCGATTGATTCCGCCGACGAAGGAGGCATGAATTATGATGAAAAAAGATTTGCTGGGCATAAAAGACCTTTCCAAAACAGAAATTATGGAACTGCTGCAAGCGGCAAAGACGCAAAAGCCTAAAGTGCATGACAGGAACTTGCGTGATAATTCGTTAAAAGGCACGAGCTTAACCACGCTGTTTTACGAAAATAGTACACGTACGAAAATGTCATTTCTTTTGGCAGGTGAATACCTTGGCGCATTTGCGGATGATTTAAATATTTCCACCAGCTCTGTTGTCAAGGGCGAAACGCTGATAGACACCGGGCTAACGCTGGAAGCCATGGGTACAAATGTGATTGTCATCCGCCACGGCATGACGGGGGCGGCGCATCTGCTGGCGCAAAACGTGAAATGCTCGGTTATAAACGGCGGGGATGGTTCTAACGAACATCCAACACAAGCGTTGCTTGACGCATATACCATTTGGGAAAATAAAGGCGAGTTCAAAGGGCTTAATGTGACACTAGTCGGCGACATTGCAAACAGCCGTGTGGCACGTAGCAATGTTTTTGCGCTTACAAAATTGGGCGCAAACGTAACCCTTGCGGGTCCTGCAACGTTGCTTAACGGCAACATGCGTACTTTGGGTGCGGAAATTTCAACCGATGTGCCGCAGGCGGTAAAAAACGCCGACGTGGTAATGGGCTTGCGTGTACAGTTGGAGCGGCATAAGGCGTGTCATTTCCCCTCGCTTGCGGAGTATGCAAAATTTTTTGGTGTAAACATGGACGTGCTAAGCCACGCAAAAAAGGATGCATTGCTCATGCACCCTGCACCGGTTAACCGTGGTGTGGAAATTTCCAGCGAGGTAATGGATTGCGGGCAGTCGGTCATTTACAGCCAAGTTGGAAACGGCGTGGCAATGCGCATGGCGATATTGGAGAGGTTGGCGGGTTAACATGAATCTTCTTATAAAAAATGGGCGGGTAATAGACCCGGCAACAGGTACAGACGGAATTTTTGACGTTTTTGTAAAAGGCGGTAAAGTGGCTGAAATCGGTGCTTCTTTGCCGGAGCAATATGCCGAAACAATCGACGCTACCGGCATGTGGGTAACGCCCGGTTTAATCGACATGCACACGCACCTGCGAGACCCCGGCGGGCGGCACAAAGAAACGATAGAAAGCGGCACAAAAGCCGCGGCGGCGGGTGGGTTCACCACCATTTGCTGTATGCCGAACACAAGTCCCGTTATGGATAATGAGATTGTGGTGGAGTACATCACCAGTAAAGCCGGCAAGGAAGGCGTTGTAAACGTCGTACCCATCGGCAGCATTACAAAGGGGTTGGAGGGGCAGGAACTTTCTGCCATTGGCGAAATGAAAGCCGCCGGCATAAAGGCAATAAGCGACGACGGCAAAACAGTGGATAATCCGTCCCTGCTTAAAACTGCCATGAAGTATGCAAAAATGTTCGACCTGCCGATACTTTCGCACTGCGAAGACTTGCGTCTTGTGGGCAAGGGGCAAATAAATGCAGGCACACATGCCGAACTGATGGGTTTTAGGGGCATAGCCCCCGAGGCGGAGGAAATAATCATCGCACGGGATATAACGCTTGCACGTGTAACGGGTGCGAAGCTGCACATTTGCCATGTAAGTACCGCAGAAGGCGTAGAACTTGTGCGCCAAGCGCAAAAAGCAGGGCAGCCTGTAACGGCAGAAGTTTGCCCGCACCATTTTACGCTGACAGACGAAGACATAACTACCTACGACGCAAATTACAAAATGAGCCCGCCATTAAGGAGTTCACGTGACCGTGCGGCATTAATTGGGGGGCTGAGCGACGGAACAATTTCCGTTATCGCCACAGACCACGCCCCACATCATGAGGATGAAAAGAACTGCGAGTTTGAGCTGGCGTTAAACGGCATCGTAGGGCTGGAAACAGCTGTGCCGCTTAGTTTATCCGAGCTGGGCGAGGTACTCTCACCAATGCAGCTTATTGCCACGCTAACGATTAACCCTGCAAAAATTATGGGGCTTAGCAAAGGCACGCTTCAACCCGGCGCAGATGCAGACATTACAATCATAGACCCGAACGAAAAATACACGATAGACAAAAATACATTCAGATCCAAAAGCCGTAACACGCCTTTCCACGGGCGGGAAGTAACCGGACGAGTTAAGTACACCATCGTAGGAGGTAAGGTATGTTAATCGACAGGCTGGTTAAACGAATCAATGCGCTTTCTTCGCCAATTGTGGTGGGGCTTGACCCACGGGAGGATATGATTCCTGCGTTTTTATTCCGGGAAAGTGATTGCCCGCTAAAAACTGTTTCAAACGCATTCTTGGCATTTAACAAAGCCATCATCGACGCTGTATGCGACATCGTGCCTGCCGTAAAGCCGCAAGTCGCCATGTACGAGCAGTACGGCGTGGCAGGGCTTGACGCTTATCTAAAAACAATCGAGTACGCAAAGTCGAAAGGGCTTATCGTTATTGGCGATATAAAACGTGGCGACATCGCTTCTACAGCGGAGGCGTATTCTAACATGCATATTGGGCGGGTTAACGCCCTTGGCAAAAGCGTGGAGGTTGCGCAAACGGATTTTATAACCGTCAATCCATACATGGGTTTTGATTCTGTAGAGCCATACCTTGCAGATTGCCGAGCCTACGACAAAGGGCTGTTTGTGCTGGTTAAAACGTCCAACAAGGGCAGCAAAGATATCCAAGATATGATGCTGGCAAATGGCGGCACGTTGCATGAGCATGTGGGCAGTCTTGTGCAAGCATGGGGCAGGGAGTTTGTAGGCGAAAGCGGCTATAGCAACATTGGCGCAGTGGTGGGCGCGACCCACCCGCAAGAGCTTGCTGACCTGCGCAAAAAAATGCCGCATACGTTCTTCCTTGTGCCGGGATACGGCGCACAGGGTGGCAGCGGCAAAGATTTAAAAGACCTGTGGACAAAAAATTACGGTGCGATTGTAAACAATTCCCGTGGAATAATCGCTGCTTACAAAACCGAAAAATATAAGTGCGGCGAAGAAAATTTTGCACAAGCAAGCCGCCAAGCGGTGCTTGATATGAAAGCAGACTTGGGGGCGTATTTGCCATGATGTTAAGCCGAGTAAATATTTTACAAAACGCTTGCATTGCACCGGATGTATTTTCTATGACTGTGCAAGCAGGAAACAATGCACATCCCGGGCAATTTGCCATGATATACCTCGACCGTGGCGAGCTGCTTCTGCCCCGCCCCATAAGCATTTGCGACGCAACCGCCGACACCATCCGCTTCGTTTACCAAGTGGTAGGCGCAGGCACAAAAATTTTGGTGGGTAAACAGCCGGGCGAAGATATAAAAATCCTCGCCCCAATCGGCAAAGGATTTCATGTAGGCGAAAACGCACGTTCTGCGCAAAAAAAAGTCGCCCTAGTTGGTGGCGGCATTGGCACGCCGCCACTGCTTTTGCTTGCAAAAAAGCTGAAGCAACAAGGCGCACAGGTAGATATATATCTCGGTTTCCGTAGTAGCCCGTTCTTAGTAAACGACTTTAAAGCCATAACCGACAACATACACATCGCCACCGATGACGGCAGCGTTGGCTTCCACGGCAATACCATCGACCTCATCAAGCAGCAATCCCAAACCTACGGCGAATTCCTAGCCTGCGGTCCAAAGCCAATGTTGGACGCTTTAGCCGCATTGGCTGCCCAAAGCAGCATCCCCTGCCAGCTTTCTATGGAAGAACGCATGGCATGCGGGCTTGGCACTTGCGTAGGCTGCGTATTGGAAATTGAAGGCGCATACAAGCGCATTTGCACAGAAGGGCCGGTGTTTTATGCATAATTTATCGGTAAATATAGCCGGGGTAACGCTCAAAAACCCTGTAGTAACAGCGTCCGGCACGTTTAACAGCGGCAAGGAATACAGCCAATTCTTAGACCTAAACCGCCTTGGCGCAATAACCGTAAAAGGCGTTTCGCACGAGCCTTGGGCAGGCAACCCGCCGTCCCGCACGGCAGAAACTTACGGCGGCATGTTAAACGCCGTTGGTTTACAAAACCCGGGTGCGAAGGAATTTATCGCCGACGACCTGCCGTTTTTGCGCAAGTTCGATACAAAAGTTATCGTAAACCTGTGCGGCAAAACGGTGGAAGATTACGTTGCCGTAACGCAAGACTTCGCAGGCGTGCAAGGCGTAGACCTGTTCGAGCTTAATATCTCCTGCCCGAACATTAAGGCGGGCGGCATGGCAATGGGTACAGATCCAAAAATGACCGAGCAAATTACCCGGGAAATAAAACGCCACACCAACGTGCCGCTTATCGTAAAACTGAGCCCGAATGTAACCGACATCGCATCTATTGCCAAAGCTGCCGAAGCCGGCGGCGCAGACGGAATAAGCCTTATAAACACGCTGCTTGGCATGAAAATTGACATAAAAAAACGCCGCCCTATATTGGGCAACAAAATTGGCGGGCTTTCCGGCCCGGCGATAAAACCTGTGGCGGTGCGCATGGTGTATCAAGTGGCAAAAGCCGTGAATATTCCCATCATTGGCATGGGCGGTATAACAACGGGCGAAGACGCCATCGAATTTATAATGGCAGGCGCAACGGCTGTGGCAGTTGGCATGGCTAACTTCGCCAACCCGCTTGCTACCATGGAAATACTGGACGGCATAAGCGAATTTATGCACACGCACGGCATAAAAAATCTTGATGAGATAAGGGGCTGTATCGAATGACAAGTTACAAAGGCGAGTTTATCGAATTTATGGCACAAAGCGGCGTGTTAACTTTTGGCGATTTCACCACCAAGAGCGGGCGCAAGACACCGTACTTTGTAAACACGGGCAACTACCGAACAGGTGCGCAAATGGCGAAACTGGGCGAATACTACGCCGCTTGTTATATGGAAAAAATTACGCAGCCCGTGGACAGCTTGTACGGCCCTGCATACAAGGGTATCCCGTTGGTGGTAGCAGCGGCGACATCGCTGTACAGCAAGCACGGCATAGATATCCCGTTCTGCTTTAACCGCAAAGAAGCCAAAACCCACGGCGAAGGCGGCGTGTTTATAGGGCGTACCCCTCAAGCGGGCGACAAACTTGTATTAATAGAAGACGTTATAACCGCAGGCACCGCCCTGCGTGAAACGATGGACTTGCTAAAAACAGTAGCCGAAAACATAAAAATAGAAGCCCTGATAATCCAAGTAGACCGCATGGAGCGTGCAACGGGCGAGCTTTCTGCCGTGCGCCAGGCAGAGGTTGACTTTGGTATAAAGGTGCACCCGATTGTAACCGTGCTGGATATCATCGCACATTTGCATAATAGGGAAGTGGATGGCAAGGTGTATATTGATGATGCCATGCGTGGCAAGATGGAAGCATATTTAAAAGAATATGGTGAACGTAAATCGTAAAGCGGTTATAAGTTACCTCCATTTACCTCAGTGTTCATATTATGCTCCAGCTTAAACAACTCAAAAATAAACTTTGCATCGTCAAGTGTCACATTTTCAAAGCGAAAATCACTAAATCCGCAGCAATGTCCGTCCCCGTAGGATAAGATAAATTTGCAATCAGATTTGCATTCGCTGCAAAAATTCCATTTTCGTTTGAAAATACCGGGAAAATGGGTATTCAATTCAGCGGCTTTTTTGGGGTGTTTGTCAAAGACTTTTTTCAACCTGCACATCATAAAATTATTTTCAACCTGCACCAGCAAGCGTTGTGAACTATCTGACTTTTTTGCATAGACAATGCTGTTGGGGAACTCGGGATGGTATGCAGTTGTCCATACGCCATGTTTTACGGCATCATCGTAAAGCCAATAATGAACCTTGCGCCACGATGTTGACATCGTATCAGCACGGGCAAGAAAAGTAGCCTCACGTTGTTGCGGCTGTTCAACAAAACGATAGGAAAATTTATAAATATGATTTGCTGAATGAGGGTGAACATAAGGCCGTGAAAAATAGCTTTGCATGACTTGCATAGCATGCGCATAGTCGTGGCATGACACGCTAAATGTTTCCATTTTTTTGTCATGCAAGCCGTCAATGTAAAAGCCGTAATCTGTAAGTCCGCTGAGCAAAAGAATCGCTTTTTCTTTGGGTTTGCAAACGTCGTGTGCGAAAAATGCTTTTTTATTGACTACCATGGTATCGCCATCAAGCCAGCCGCTTTGCACCATTGCATTTTGCATCATTATTACACGGTAGTTATAATTATCGCCCAATGCCATCCCACGCCAGCCTGGCCAACCCCATTCTAAAGGCGAACCTTGCGCAATAGCATCGTAAATATTACCCATTATCTCTTGCCACCCGCCAAACGCCGCAACAAACTGATCATTGGTCAAACCGTTGAGGTATTGCGGGGCGATTTTTGTGTCTTTGGGGATGGGTACAATCGCTCTTTTGAATGCCGCAATGGTTCGGCGTGCCAGTCCCTCAAAATGGTCACGCATATGACTACGGATAGCATCGGCAAGCAGTGGCTCATTGCTTTTTTGCGTGTCACAAAACACGGCAAACTCTTCTAAAAATTGATACTTCTTTTTCGCACGTGTTAAATCGTAGTTATGAGACTTTACATACTCGCCAACAAACTCACCAATTGCGGCGGGAACGGGTGGCGTATCACCGAACTGCTCAAACAGCTGCATATATTCGTCAACCGTTTTTTGCGTGCGTTTTTTGTCTGCGAGGTATTCGAGAAAGGCGTTTCTTTGGTCATTCATAGATAAATCCTCCATTAAAGGTGTTGAGGCGGACGATATCGTCCGCCCCACTTTTCTCGTTTCAAGCGAAACGACTATAGCTTTGTAATGGCTTGCTGTAATACAGCACAGGCCTTTTGCTCAATGTCTGCCGCCTTGCGGACAATCGCCGCTATTTCTTTGCGAAGCCCGGATTGGCTATCCTGCCAAATTTTCGTATTGTACTGCGCCACTTCGCTAAGCAGTTTGGCGCACTCGGTCAGCTCTGCGGCGGCTTCCGGGTGTTTTTTTGCCATCATTGCTAAATATTTTGCTGCAAAAGCTCGCCCGCCAAGCATACCATGCATATCACCATGAGCTTCCGCCGCACCGTCAGGATAGGTGTCGGCTTCGAGTGCTTGCGCCCATGCTTCGTAGGCTTTACGCCCGCCATAGTAGAGGTCGTTGCCGCCGTAAGCACGTATTTCTTCGGTCGTCATTAACATAAGCGCATTTGCCAACACTTCTTTATCAGGTGTGCGATGCCCCACGTCTTCACCAATCGTTAGGATTGCCTCCGTGTTCGTCCACCAATTGCGCTTGATAAAATAGCCCGATTCGTCAAACTCTTCGCATTCCCATTCTTGAAACAAGCTCCAACCCAGCAATGCTTCACCATTGTCGTGATAACCGGTTATGATGCACGGTTCGGGCGGACCGGCTACACCCAGTGCAATTACAGGCCGTCCGCAATCAAGTTCGGCTTTGATTAGTGCAATGGCATCGTCTTTGTTAATAGATTTTGCTGTGTCTTCTAAGATGTTGAAGATGCGTCCCGCACCTTGAAAGCCTCGCTCGAACGCCTCCAGGTGCCGCTCATAGATATTGCGGGCATCTACAGCCCAAACCGCCCAGCCATTGCTGTCCCACCGCTGGCGGAACGAGATACCTGTATACGCCATAAGTTCGGCATAGCTAATGTTTTGCCCCATATAGTTTAGTACCGCTTGCAAACACATGGGGAAAAAGGAATGCTGCTCCTCGCCGTCAACCATGCGTCCAAAGTGTACTTTAGGGACACCATACAAGACACAACTGTCGGTTGTTTTTTGCATTTTTGCCATTTCGTTTACCTCCAATAATTTAGGGAGATGAAAGCGTGGATTTTCAAGGTCTAATATGACAGGTGCATACACACCCGGCGCAATGATGCGCCGCCCGCACAAGTGGCTCGACTTTCTGAACTCTGAAGGTGTCAATCCTGTATCACGTTTAAATGCACGAGTGAACGTATCGGCACTTTCAAATTCATAGTCCATAGCAATATCTGTGATGTTGCGCGGCAAGTGGCGAATTTCAAAAGCAGCGTTAGCGATTTTTCGTGTGGCTATATACTGCGCCAGCGGAATGTTCGCTTCTTTTTTGAATACATCGCGGATATGGTGGTACGAAAATCCCAATTCGCTTGCCATAACATCATAGTCAGATTTGCTTTTGATGCCTTGCTCAATGTGTGCGATAACTGAGCATATAAATTCCTTGTAGTCCATGCGTCACCTCATACTTACCGCATTCGTCAATGCGGCATTTCTTCCGGAAGTATTTGTAGTATAGCAACCATTGCCCCAATTTACTCGACTATTTTGAGGAAGTTTGTTCTACATTTTTCTTGCATACGGTCTCACATCATAGTATGATAGCTGTGTCAGCTGGGGCAGGTTTGTCCCAATAAAAAAGTATCACGGCAGTCATGAGGTGTTGGACCACCACATGACGCTGCGTAGGCCACGTTTTCACACCCACCTACACAACACAGAATTATCTGCTACCGCAATACCCACATATTTTACACCATTCCCACCTCCGCTTCAACCATGCGGCATTTTAGCAGAGTACTGTTTTTATTTGTGTTTGCTTTGTATGTTTATTACAGGCACGTAGGTGTGGCGGCATTAGCCGTTCTCCTGCGTGCTTCTTTTATTGGATTATGGCTTGCCCTCGGTTGGCTGATAATAATTTTAGTTGAAAGGAGTGATTTCGATGGAATTCATCAAAACCGTCACAATCGATGAGTTTGGCCGCATTGTTTTGCCACGTGAGCTGCGCAAAGACAACGGTTGGCAAATGGGCACAGAGTTAGAAGTGTACGATATGGGCAATAATACTTTAGTAATAAAATTACCGGAACTGGAACCGAAACCGGAGCAGGTCTAACTCTGCACTAAATGTTAAATCTCTATTAAATTTCTTAGCTACCTGCCTCCAAGTTTTCTATGCTATACTCCACCCGAAATGTCACAAATTTGGAGGCTTTCCATGAATTTAAGCAAGAAGAGTATCATCATTATTGCAAGCGTCGTAACCGTTTTATTTTTAGTCATTCCCGCCACGGTTTTACTTCTTATCCCACGAGGGGGCAGCGATTATATCGATGAGCCTGCACTTGTTTACCCGGGAGAGACTGTGGTTGGCAATGCGCCTGCCTTAACCGTGCAACCCGATAACGCATACCAATTTACCATAGCTCCATCTGCATTGGGGCAAATAGCCATAACACCGCTAAGCGTTGACAGCTTTGGCGTGGCAAGAGATTCTGCATTCCTCATAACATCAGAAACGCAAACCCTTACCGAGGGGCATTTGCGTCAATTTTTGACTGTTGGAAACGAATATGATTTCTTGCTAACACCCCAAGCCGACAACGCTTTTTTGTTGTCTTTTGAACAGGAGCTATCCCCGGCGCAGGTGTACAACTTCATCTACAGCCCGCCGGAAATGCAACCGACATCCCACGCATTCCAAACGGTGGATGTTTTTCGTGTAACCGCAACCACCCCTGCAACCAGTACGCACAACATCCCGCTGGACAGCGGCATAGAAGTTACATTTAGCCAGCCGCTGGCAAACGCAGCAGACTTTGAATCGGCATTTTCTATAGACCCGTTGGTGGGGGGTAGCTTTCTAGCCCGTGGCAACACCTATATATTTGCCCCCAGCAGCTTAGAGCCCAACACGGTATACACCGTCACCATTGCATTGGAGGAATTGGAAGAAGCGTACACATTTTCGTTTACCACCCGCTGGGGTATGGCAGCGGGCAGACCATTTTCTATATCGGGCAGCGTGTACGAGACATTCCTGCCTTGGACAGAGGTTTTTATTGCCCTTAACGTTTCAACCGAATTTGAGCACAGGGATTTTTATGTAAATATTTACGACCTGCAAACAGCGGAAAATTTTCTTAATTTTGTACCGGGGGTAAGCGATCCGGGTCAACCGATTGAAGAACTTTCGGCAGAACTAATGAGCATCGGCAGCGACTGGCAGACATTTCATTATCTGTTCCTCGGGCGCACACTGCCGCAAGGCTACTATTTGGCGACAATCCGCTCCCCGCACGATACAAGCGGCGTAGTGCTGCACAAGTTTATACAGGTGTCGGCGATATCGGTGTATTCGCTTGCCATTGCGGGCGAAACCGTTTTTTGGGTGCATGATGCCACAACGCACCAGCCTGCAGTCGGTGCGCAAATAAGCGTTGGCAATACAGTTGTTGTAACCGACAGCCAAGGTGTTGCCGTAGCGCAAACGCCGGCACAGTCGAGCCGCCAGGCTATTACTATCCAATACGGAAATTATTTGCCGTTTGCATACACAACACGCACATTTGCACCGCCAAACTTAACTCCAAACGGCAGATTTTTGACCTATATGTATACAGACCGCCCAATATACCGCCCGGATGATACGGTTGATATCTTCGGCGTTATTCTGCCACGCCCGGGGCAGCAGATTTTGCCCGGCGATACTTTTGTGTTGCGCTTTGGCGATATGCTGGAATTTCCAATTACCCTAGACGAACACGGTGCATTTAACAAACGTGTGCCTGTAACAGGCATGTTCGACCATATAGAGGCGAGGGTGGAAGTCAATGGCGAACGGCTAATGTCGGCGTGGCTAAATTTTATGGACTATACAAACCGGAGTTTTATAGTCGAAGGTTCTGTGGATAGAAATGCCTACTTTGCGGTGGAATATGCCCAGCTGGACGTGAATGTTACCAATTTTGCGGGTGCGCCGCTGGAAGGCGTCAATTTATTGCAGGGCTGGCAAGACCCCGTAACGGTTGCTACTACCGATACACACGGGTTGGCACAAGGTGCATTGCCTGCCGCCGTATGGGCAAGAACAGGCGAAAGCTGGGGCTGGCAGCCAAACAGAACAGCTTTTTGGCTTACTGTTTCGGGCAATGCGCAAGCCACGCAAGAAATAAGTTTCCCATATATTATTGCCCCAAGGGATATTATGCTGGAAGTCGAAATGCCAAACGATACTACCGCCATTTTAACCAGTAGCAGAATTACGCTGGACAGATTAAATGCCGTAAACGGCATTGTTGCAGCAGAGGAATTGTTAAGCGACCGTGATAATTTCCGTGGCGAAAGTGTAGATATAGACTTTACCGTTACCATCACCCGCCATGTAACCACACGAACCATAAGGCAACAGCAGTATGACCATATAAATAGACGCACAATTAACACCTACGACTTTAATACCACCAGCTCGGTTTACAGAACAACCGGCGGACGCACGGTAAACGGCACGGCTACAGTGTATAACCTGCCCACATCTACCGACCCGCTTATTCGCTATACCATAGAAGCCACGTACAACGACTCCCGTGGCTTGGCAACACGTGTAACAATAGGGGCAAATCATTGGTCGCCATATGTGCAGGAATCTTCTATCAGACATTTTGGTTTTACGCTCGAAAATAGAATAAACCAAAACGTGTTTGACCACTGGTGGTTTGCCCCAAGGGATTTGAGAGTAGGGGAATCCACCAATGTAATATTGATGGAAGGGCAAATGGAGTGGGGTGCTTGGGTTAACCCAACAACACCTACAACAGGGCGAGTACTAACCGTGCTGGTGCGTGATGGGGTTATTTCTACCACAGTAGGCAGCCCGCAAGGTACGCCAATCACCTTGCCGGAAGAAGCAATCAGCAATGCTCTTATTTTTGGTGCATATTTTGATGCCGGATATATCTTTCCGATACCAAACCCAATTTCGGTACATTACAACTACGAGGGTAGAAACCTGCAAATAGCGTTGGATTTTGACCAAGCGGCGTATAGTCCTGGAAGCGAAGTGACCGCACGTATACAAACGACAGATGCCAACGGACGCCCTGTGCCGGCGAGGGTAACCATTAGTGTGGTGGACGAATCTGCCATATTGGATAGCTGGGGCGGGCATAGAGCAAACTTTTTATCCCGTTTGTACAGGAGTTCTATGATAAGCACATGGGATATGCCTTTTTACCAGTTTGCGTCTCACATCCAGCATAACTTTGGCGGTGCAGGCGGCGGTGCAGAAGGCGGCGGTGGTGGCGACGGCGGTACAGACGGTTTTAGAGCCCAATTTATAGATAATCCTATTTTCGAGGTCATACACACCGACGCCACCGGCATAGGCACAATCACTTTTACCCTGCCGGATCAAATAACATCTTGGCGGGTTACAGCTTTGGCAATTACCACAGACGGGCTTGCGGGCGACAATTTGGAAAATGTGATATCTACATTGCCGTTCCATGTAAATTTGCTTGTAACCAACGAATACATTGTTGGCGACGATATTGCCGCTGCAGCAGTGGTGGTTACAGATTCCGGAGTACCGACGGGTGATATAGAATTTGTGTTTGAAGTGTTAAAAGATGGCGAAATTTTGCACACCTACACCACCACTTCCCATGGGCGGGCAGAATTTAATGCCGGAAAACTGGGCGTTGGTTCTTATGTCATGCAGGTGTCTGCAACCATGGGCAATTACCGGGATGGTATGGAACTACCGTTTACCGTTGTAGAATCTGGAATGATTATACCTGTGCGTACGGTGCAGCAAATTTCCCCGGACAATCCAAACTTGCAGGATTTTGCCATGCGTCAATTGCCTGTGCGGGTTACATTTACAAACGGTAATATCCGCCCGCTTATGAATATTTTGCACGGCACAATAAACCACACTTCGTTCCGTACCGACCATATTGCGGCGGCGGCATTTGCAAATGCTTTCCACAGCGGTATAAGCGAGCAGGAGATTGCGGGCGATGTGCGCAGGCAAGTTCAGCCATCTTGGTGGCGTGGCGTGCCGCAACTCACCTACGAAAATTCCGATTTTTATTACACCGCACGGTTTGCAGCATCGTTCCCTTACTTTGTAAACAGCAGCTACATTGTCAGGTTTGTTGAGCAAGAGCTTAATCGGGAAAATTATCCCGTGAGGCGTGCGGCAGGGTTATGGGCTTTGGCTGCCATGGGCGAGCCTGTGCTTTTGGATGTATACGAGGTACTTGAGCAAATAAACGATACAATGCGCTTTGATAATAACGTCTATATCGATCAATATATGGAACACCTGTATCTTATTGCTGCATTGGTATCCTTAGGCGACGATGCGACTGCTGCTAGTTTAATGCAAAATATGCCGTCTACAGCAGATGTCAGATTTGTGACGGGTTGGGATGTAGAACTTATCAACACCTTAAAGCTGTTTATAAACACGGCAATAAACCCACCGGCGGCGTGGGAGCATTTGCAGCGGGGGTATGAAAATACCTATGTAAGCGATGTGCCTGAACGCATTAACTTTGTGCGCCGTGCGGTTGTTTTGGGGCAGACCATATCGGAAGTGCAATACGACCTAAATGGCGTAACCCATACCCTGCGTTTAGAAAATTTTGACCGCAGAACATTGCTGATAACCGCCGAGCAATTCGATAACCTCAATCTCATACCAATCAGTGGCGAAACAGACTTTTTTATAGATTTCTACAGTTATGATGCACGCAATTGGGAATCGGCAAGTAACCGTTTAACCATCGCAAGGAGCATTGTGCAAGATGGCGGACTCATTAGAGTTGATTTGCGTGTGAGCATCCCCCGTGATTATGTGGGCAGCTTTGTTATTTACGACAGGCTGCCAAGCAATTTGCGTTTTGTACCGGTGCGCCAAACATGGCAAACTGAAGAGTGGTTTTCTGTGCGCAATACTCAGCGTCAGCTTATAGAAGTGCGCTTTTTCCAAAGCAGGCATAACTCGACAACACGCACGTTCAGCTATCACGCCGTGCAATTGTTCGAAGGCGACATGGCAAGCGGCACAGCTTATATTACCAACAACAATAGAGTGAACCATGTGTGGGCGGCAACAGAATGATAAAGCGTTTTTACATTCTTTTTGCATTGCTTGTCTTTGTCGGTTGTGGTACGGCAGAAGAGACGGTTTTGGAAAATGAGTTTTACGAACCCGAACCCAAACTTGCCATACTCCACCTCACGCATGAAGAATTCTTGCATTCTATCGCAAACCCTCGCACATTCCCCGACCAATCGGTTGGGAGTATTGTTGCGGGCGTAGTGCCGCATCACAACACAGCCGCTGTACTCATAAGCGGCTTTTTTTCGCAGGTTTCGCAAGCCGCAGACGAAGATTACGACCTTGTCATCATCCTCGCCCCCAACCACGAAGGGGACTTGGCGCAAGTCGTGCTTTCTTATCGAGACTGGGATATTGGCGAAGGCGTATGCACCAATCGCCAATTTGTAGATGACATGCACAGTGCAGGTAATATAAACACAGCCATAAGCCACAGCCGCATGGAGCAGGAGCATTCTGCTTCCATTTTAATACCCTACATCTACTATTATTTGCCGGGTGTGGCGGTTGCGCCGGTTTTGCTAAACCGTTCGCTTAGCTTTGATGCTACGATAGAAATTTTCCATTGGCTTAACAATTGGATAAATGAATCCGATAAAAATGTGCTGCTGGTTGCATCCATCGATTTTTCGCATTTTTTAACCGTGCCGCATTCCAGGGAAATGGACAGACAAACCAAGGAAGCCATATTTGCGCACGACCTGCGGCGCATTCAGGAAATGACGTATCACAACCTCGACTCCCCCGCCGCCATGATAATTTTTCTTATGTATTTGCAAAACCTGGGGCTTGCTCCGCAAATTGTCGCCCATACCGATGCTTCCGAATTTTTAGGTCCGGGGCTGTCGGATACAACGTCCTACATGATAATAACCGGCACGATAGAAGACACCGCACGAGTACAATTAACCTTCACGGGCGATATCATGCTGCATCAAATGCACGACTTTGACCGTGCGTTCGATTACGTCCGTCCGTTTTTGCAAGCAGACGATCTCACCATCGGCAATTTAGAAACCGTACTGGCGGGCTTTTTCGAAAATAACGACACAGGCATATTCCCGCTGTTTTCCGCCCCGGATGAATTTGCCGTAGCGTTAAAAAATGCGGGGTTTGATTTACTTTCTACAGCAAACAACCACTCCTTAGACCAAGGAGTGGCTGGGCTTTTGCGTACAATAGATTTTTTAGAAGAGATAGACATTGGTAATTTTGGCACGTACCGTTCGCAAGCCGAACGGGATACCATACTTGTGCGGGAAGTGCAGGGGATGCGCTTTGCATTCCTTTCCTACACGTTCAGCACAAATGGACAGCCCATTCCACCGGGGCGGGAGTACCTTATCAATCTGCTAAACGAAAACTTGATGCGTGCAGACATTGCCCGTGCAAGGCAGCTTGCCGATTTTGTCATTGTCATGCCGCATATGGGCTACGAATACGAGCTAACCGTGCGCCCACATATAGAAACATGGGCGATGCTAATGCTTGAAGCAGGCGCAGATGTTGTAATCGCAGGACATCCGCATGTATTGCAGCCAATGGGTTTTGTGGATATCGTTGATGCGCACACAGGCGAAATGCGGAAAGGCTTTATCGCATATTGTCTTGGCAATTTTATATCAGGACAGCGCATGCCGCATACGTACACCGGGGTCATGCTAAACCTGTACTTCGAAAGGGTAGGGGATGCACCGCCTGTTTTTGTGGGCATGTCGTATGTGTCAACAAGAGTGCAGGACAATGTCGTGCGGGTAGACTAGAACTTAACTCTCTCTGCAATAAACTGCACGAGTTCATCTATCTTCACAAGTTCCTGCTCCATGCTGTCACGCATACGCACAGTAACCGTACCGTTCTCCGCACTGTCAAAGTCGTATGTTATGCAGAATGGTGTACCAATTTCGTCTTGGCGGCGGTAGCGTTTGCCGATAGAACCGGCATCATCATATTCGCAGTTAAAATGTTTGGAAAGCTCTGCGTACACAGCTTCTGCGCCTTCGCTTAGCTTTTTAGACAACGGGAAAACAGCCGCCTTAACAGGCGCAAGCGCCGGGTGGAAGCGTAATACATTGCGCACATCGGGCTTTTCTTCCGTGCCGATATTTTCTTCGTCATATGCTTCGCACAAGAATGCTAACGTCATACGGGTTAGCCCAAGCGACGGCTCTACGCAATAAGGCACATAATGCACATTTTTAACAGGGTCGAAGTAGTTCATATCTTCGCCGCTATGTTCCATATGCTGCTTTAGGTCATAGTCGGTGCGGTCTGCAATACCCCATAGTTCGCCCCAGCCGAACGGGAACATGTATTCGATATCCGTTGTGGCTTTAGAGTAGAACGAAAGCTCATCCGGACCATGGTCACGAATACGCAACGCTTCCGCAGGCATGTTAAGCGAATGCAGCCAATTTATGCAGAATGTACGCCAGTATTCAAACCATTCCAAGTCTGTATCCGGCTCACAAAAAAATTCCAGCTCCAGCTGCTCAAATTCACGTGTGCGGAACGTAAACTTGCCCGGCGTTATCTCGTTACGGAAAGAATGCCCCGCTTGCCCAATACCGAAAGGAATTTTCTTACGTGTGGTGCGTTGCACGTTTTTAAAGTTTACAAAAATGCCTTGCGCTGTTTCCGGGCGTAGGTAAATAGCGGATTGTTTGTCTTCGGTTACGCCTGCAAAGGTTTTAAACATCATGTTAAATTGGCGAATGTCGGTGAAGTCACGCTTGCCGCATTTTGGGCAGGCGATGTTGTTTGCATCGATGTACGCTTTCATTTTTTCATTGCTCCAGCCGTCTGCGCCGCCTTCTATACCACTCGCTTGCATAAAATCTTCAATAAGATTATCTGCACGGAAGCGTTCTTTACACGCACGGCAATCCATTAAAGGGTCGTTAAAGCCGCCAACATGCCCGGAGGCTTCCCATACTTTTGGGTTCATTAAAATGGCGCAGTCTACACCCACATTATACGGGCTTTCTTGTATGAATTTTTGCCACCACGCTTTTTTTACATTGTTTTTAAGCTCTACGCCCAGCGGGCCATAGTCCCAAGTGTTGGCTAAGCCGCCGTATATTTCAGATCCCGGAAAAACAAACCCACGTCCTTTTGCAAGTGCTACTATTTTTTCTAAAGTTTTTTCTTCACGTTTCATATTAAAACTCCTCTGCAATTTTCTAAGATTTTGTCTTACAATATTATGTAAAAAAGGCGGTGTCAAGTTTTAAGCTCGACGCCGCCTTTCTTCATATGTAAAGGGGAGATGTTACGTGTTTTAAATTTTCTCCTTTCCATTTGTAATACATTCTACTCTGCCGTCATAGTTTGGTGCATGTATGAAAAAAGTCTGACATATAAAATTTACATTTTTTTTACATTCTCACAACCTTAGGGTATAAGAAAGCATTTTTTTGTGCAAAATTAACTGCTGCTTTTTTACAAATGTTACAAATGTATGTCAAGTTGTAGGATTGTACATGCCATATGGAAAAATTACAGGTTATTTTGGTGAAAAGTAGCAGGGCTTGTACAAAAATATATAAGTAGACAAAGACTTTGGCTTATGGTAAAGTTCCCAAAATCAATTATTTGCACCAATTAAAAGAGGAGGCAATTTTATGAAAAAGTACTTACTAGGTCTGTTAATGATCGTGGTTATGCTTGCGGTAGTTGCTGCATGTAATAACAACGGCGGCAGCGAGCAACCGGATGGCAATGACCCGGATGAATTCGTTCAACCAGTGCTACCACAGGAACAGCCACCAGATCAACCAGGAACGCCTATGGATGAGCCGGATGTTGCAATGGAACCGACACCTGGTCGTTTGCTAGTACATGCAGACGGCACACCTTGGTCTCGTGCAGAAATTTTGGCAGTGGCAGCAGAAACACCTGCTCCAAGAGGCGAG
>Ga0131853_10009051_pt1 | contig 18176 bp, 10 predicted proteins | sample TergutLab28metaG_FD_92764 | JGI IMG/M metagenome (GOLD analysis project Ga0131853, IMG submission 92764) | Labiotermes labralis P1 segment gut microbial communities from Petit-Saut dam, French Guiana - Lab288 P1 (version 2) (version 2) | ecosystem: Host-associated > Arthropoda: Insects >... | reverse complement strand
TTTAAACCCCCAACCCCCCCCCCCCCCCCCCCCCCCCCCCCCCCCTCTCCTAAAAATCAATATTATAATAAACATTTTTTTTATCACACCTGGGGTGTGTTTTTTTTTATACTAAAAAGAAATTAAGTAGGACGGAGAGGGAGGGGGGGGGGGGGGGGGGGGGGTTTGTTGCAGGACATATAGCACTCCTGCTGGAAGAAATGCATACAACATTTTGTCTGAAAATGTGAAGGGAAGGCATCACAACATAGGTATGAGAATAATATTGAAATGTATTTTATCCCTTTGCCAATTTAGTTTCTTTAAACAATAGTGACATTCTGTAGGTACTGTTTGGAACACTTCATAATCTAGTTCTTGTTTGAACCCTTTGTCAGTGTGTAACAATGGATATGCTAAAACAAGAGTTCTTGGGTGCATTCACAAAATTGTGAAAAGTGGCTATTAGCTTTATCATGTCCGTCAGTCTGTCCATCCATCTGTCCATTTGTTTGCATGCAACAATTCCACTCCCACTGGATGGATTTTCATGAGATTTGACATTTGAGAATTTCTCAGAAATCTGTCAAGAAAATTCAAGTTTCATTAAAGTGTGACAAGAATAATAGGTAGTTTATGTGAAGATGAGCGTACATTTGTTAGTATTGTGCTGAATATTTCATTCAAACACACATTTTATTCTTTATTTTAAGCTTTCACCATGTTCTATATGTAATATGTTTTCTTTTGGGTAATTCCCTGGCGTCTGAGTTCTAATAGCCGACGTTTCAGAACACTCTATTATCAGTTCCATCTTCATAGGCAGGTGGATGAAGTATGACAGGGGATGGGATGTGTGGTGTATATATACCTGACAGGGTTCTGGCAGGCAAGTGGAGGAGCCAATGGAAGGCGAGTGACCGGATGTGGGCGGGTAGGTGCACAACAGGTTGTGGAAGGGGGAGGTATACAGTATAAGTGCATGTGCAGGTGGGATCACTGTAGTGTACTCGGTGGCTGTCTCCTTATCTTGAGTTTGTGTAGCAGTGGTTTCCAGGATTTGCTGAGGTTGAATCCCCCTTCTCTGTCGATGTTATTAGGACGCATCTCTATTTTGATGGCTTCTCTGATGAGACGATCCATGTAGCCGGTTTTAGTGGAGAGGAGTTTAGTGTCCTGTAATCTGATGATGTGGTCATGATTGAAACTACGTTCAGCAACCGCTGAATTGTCGGGTTGAACCAGTCTGATGTGTCTTTCATGTTCTTTGATGCGGAGCTGGATGGACCATCTGCTCTGTCCGATGTACACCTTGTATCATTCACAAGAGATCTTGTATATGCCTGGTGTTCTTAATCCTGGTGCCACCAGCCAAAGATGCACCAGGATTAAGAACACCAGGCATATACAAGATCTCTTGTGAATGTGACAAGGTGTACATCGGACAGAGCGGATGGTCCATCCAGCTCTGCATCAAAGAACATGAAAGACACATCAGACTGGTTCAACCCGACAAATCACCGGTTGCTGAACGTAGTTTCAATCATGACCACATCATCAGATTACAGGACACTAAACTCCTCTCCACTAAAACTGGCTACATGGTTCGTCTCATCAGAGAAGCCATCGAAATAGAGATGTGTCCTAATAACATCAACAGAGAAGGGGGATTCAACCTCAGCAAATCCTGGAAACCACTGCTACACAAACTCAAGATAAGGAGACAGCCACCAAGTACACTACAGTGATCCCACCCACACATGCACTTTATATACCTCCCCCTTCCACAACCTGTTGTGCACCTACCTGCCCACATCCGGTCACTCGCCTTCCATTGGCTCCTCCACTTGCCTGCCAGAGCCCTGTCAGGTATAAATACACCACACATCCCATCCCTTGTCATACTTCATCCACCTGCCTATGAAGATGGAACCGATACAGTGTTCCAAAACGTCGGCTATTAGAACTCAGACACCAGGGAATTACCCAAAAGAAAACATATTACACACATTTTATTTTCAGTAACTTTTTTCCGCAAGTCATGCTGTTTATGGGATAATGTGGAAAAATATGGTACAGCTGGGCAGGCCACATATGAGAATATAATATGGCACATGCACTTTGCCTGCCGGATAACTGAGGCCACAAACATACAGTTACATAAACGCCGCTCGGTGTTGCATTACACGTGCATTGCCTGTTTTGTTTGTGAAGTGTGATGGGCCATGTCTTTTATTCATCTAAACTTTCAAGACAGCTGTGTATCATCGCATATTCAGGAATGTATTAAATGGCAAATAATATACTCAGACACCACTCTTAGCTGTGGTAGCTGTTAAGCACTTGACTAAATGAAAATTAGTCTGGTTAGTAATACATTATTGTGACAGTAAAAGTGGCACATGAAGTTTCATGCAATTTATTTAGTCACCTACATGATATCACATGATATTCATAGTCTATTGATTTTACTGGTTAGAACAGGTGCATGGGCAAAATTGCAGATTTTGTTCTCATTAGATGGAGGTTCAGTTCACGTAAATGAAATTAGTGAAACTTTGATGACCAGAAAATTGGTATCACTGTACTAAGAAAACTGCATTTGCAAGAATGGAGGTTTGTTCTAGGCTTCTTCCATTTGGTTGAGATGAACTCAAATAACAGTTCCAAACATTCTGTGGCAGTTATTGAAATATTTCTGCACACATTTGTAATATAATATAGATCAGGGGTGCACATATCACAGGTGCCAGGCTGCTGAGGCAACTAAATTTTGTATGGTAGCACTCATATTGTTGGCTCCTAAGTGTGGAATTTTCTTTGTGTCACCTTTCTGGTACATAGGATATTGAGGTGGCTTGTAGATTTTTTAAAAATTTGTGCACTGCTTTAACACATGGAGTTGTAGTTAAACACTGTGCACTTTGTGTGGTGGCTGTCAAAGCTTAATATTTGTTCTGGGCATTTAAAAACCATACTTTTGTCAGCAGTTTTTTTTTTTCTGACACACTAGCTGTGTATCAGAATTAGTCTTTTCATTGACAGCAATATTCCTTGTTCTCTGAATAACCTGTAAATTACATGGCTTGTAAAATGCTTTGTTCACTGTGCATGCTGTTGTGAAGTTACCATCTTATTGCATAGAAATTTATATGCTAAATTTTGTAGGTTGTTTCCAGTTTGGTTTTTTCTCAGCAATTTTTGGTCCATGTTTACTTGCATGTCATTATTCATTTGATTACAGAGACACTGTCATTGCTGGAAATTTCTACAGCACTTTTTTTGTACATGTGGTTTTGTGTGTTGTAGTGTAATATGCTCTGTTATACAGAATGTTACACCATTATGACACAGAAGTACATCTTTCACCCATGCCGTGGGCACTACTACAAGATGGACTTCTTGAATATGGTATCATGCCATTTCATAGGAGGTGCCTGCTACCTCCATCTTCAAGGTAGAACTTTCATACTTGGAAAGTGAATGCAGCAGGATTCTACTACTTGTCTAATGAAATATGTGCTGTCATATCCCAGAAAACCATAATCTTCATGCTTACCCCTATGAGGGCCTCAAATATTATAGAAACTATAAGATTCACATCAGTGAACGAAATTATGTTTATATTAAAGTGATTTAATTACTGATTGCTTTAGGTTCTCAGCAGTCTCTATCCACACACTGATTGAGTGAAAACATTCTTTTAAGCTCAGTTAATAATGCATGTGCCAAAATGTAGTTACAGTGTCCAGGAGGTGAGGGTAGATATCTTCTGTGCCTCAGGTAAAGTAAAGAATATGTAGCATGTATTGACCTACTGCCTTTTTTCATGTTTTATTTGTATTGGCATACACATTTCGGCCAACACGAATGAAACATGGACACAGTAGTTGGACAGTAAACATCAGGCATTAAGCCACGTGATTTGTACATCATGCACTTAAAAGTAAAGAAGTTATAGCTTTCAGATTTGGACCTTTTATGAAATGTTTCATTGCACCAGTTTACTTTTTGGTGGTAGTTCGTGTTTTGTTTCTGTTTGAGCCAGTTTCTAGTGGTAGAGTATGTTCACATTTCTCATTCATGTTCCTCTGTGTTATTTGGTAAATTGGATGAGTTATGTAGTGTTAATATTTTTATCAAAGATATGCCTGGAACACTGCTAGGTGTATCATACTGAATGATCTTTATTACTGAAATGTTTCATCTTCAGTGTGGTCTTTATCTTAGGCAGACAGTTGCATTAGCATACCACAACACAGTAATTTCCCTTATTTGATTTTTGTCAGGATCTTGTTATGAGACATGTCTGCAGAAGATCGGTCATATTGGCATTGTGTATTTATTTGCTTGAGAAATATTGTTTTATGATGATGTTTAAAAATCACTAAATTGCTATAAAATTTCCTTGCATCCAAATTTTCTATTTGGTTAGTAATCTTCAGAATGCAGTGTTGTTGCTTGAATCACAATAAACAACCTGAAGAATTATTGCAATCTTCCATATCTAATGCATAAAAAAGGATTGCCAGTTATCACAAATTTTTAAAGGAAAAGAATTTCTTGTGCTCTTTGTTGATGAAATCATATTAGTGTAGCTTCGTCAGGTTCTACATCATGATGGTTTTATTTTTCTTCACTGTTATAAGCAATCAGTGAGCTGTTAGCATATTGTATTAGTTTATGTGTAAATGTATTACTGATGGTCAGACATTTGTTTACTTTATATCACATTTCACAGCTGTGATTTTTTGTAACTTGCTTTTTAAACCTCATCACTATTTGTAGTTTCTATTTTGCTGTTTTTGTCACTGAATACAAGTACAGTACATGGGGTTAATAAACACCAAAATATAAAATTGCAACAATTCTAATTTAAATGTGAAAGGCCATGTGACACTACGATGAAGCAATAACATAATCCAACAAGGTTACAACAGATGTGATGTTCAGTCTACTGCAGATTATTGTAATGCATCACTGATGCATATTACTGAAATGGATGCAGTGGACGACAGTTAAATTAGAAATGTACAATCAGTGACAGTAGGGCTGTAAAAGTTGTAAATAATCGAGAGACTGCTATATTAGAAAAACACTATTTGACTACATATAAGTGAAATATAGCATGTGTGGAATGCATTTCTTTTTTGTGTTTCCCTTCTCTCAGCCTTCACAATGGGTGAACTGCCAGGCCAGTTCAACACAGCGAGTAGCCAGACTCCGTTTTGTATCAGCATCCAAGTCACAAGTACGACCTTCTACTTATATCATGTTTGTGACTGCTTTCTTTTGTTTAACTGCTGTATAATTTAAAATTTCTACATGCTTTCATATAGAACAGAACCATACAAAGATCTGTTTATTTATTTGCAATGGTGCAACAGATTGGCATATGGCATTGTCAGCATCTGTTTCAAATTTTCTAATGCAGTGAATGCTAATAGAGCACTTTGAAATACATATTGATCAGTGTAACCTTTTTTCATCCTACATTACACGATTTTTATTATTATTTAATAATCAATTTTATATAAACATTCTGTTACAACAAATAAAAAATAATGTTTGTTTACAAAACTTTTTTTATACCCACCTCATCATATTCCTACTTAAATTTAAGATAGAATGGTTTTTTTTTGGGGGGGGGGGGGCATTGGTTTGAAAAGTCTGTGCTGATGCATATTTACACATGCTTTTTTTCTGCTTATAGTGAATGCTGTCTAGTAGTGGAAACTTCTGTACTGTCCATGCTGACGTAGATGATTTGCTAATTCCCGCCTCAAAGTACAAATTAACTGGTCCAGTAGCTACAATCTTGATTATGTAACACTGATGTTCTGGAACACTGGCTGTGTCTGTGTTTATATGTGCTCCACAGTTTTTCTACGTTTCATGGTCATTTCAGATTAACCAGTTGTAACTAATGTAACCTATCTTGTAGTCATGACCTCCACTTAGAGGAATATGAATTCAAAGTGTGTTCTTCAAATGTCCTTGTTTCTAAATACACATTTGGTTACAGATAAAGTTGGTGTTATGAGTAATGGGAATTTGTGTAATAATCATTGTTTAAAATATATATGTATGATTAAAATATGGGGAAGTGGAAAGCTGTGGAAGTTGGTACACCTTCGTTTGTGATGACTTAAATCATGAGAATTTGCTTCAGAAAGTACATAAATAGACATCTTTAGGTATTTAGGCTTTTCCAGTTTTGATCAGTGTATGCTGGAGATTTGATATGAAACTTGACTTTACCCTTCAACCATTAATTTTCACAGCCTGCTAGACAAGTGTGAACTGTGAATAGTACTTTAATAAACTGGTGCTGTATGGGGTGATTCATGACTCGTGGACATTACTGCAGGACGTGATTTTCTAGGTCTCTATGATCAACAAATTTAATATCAGTATAGGTCCTATTCTGAACAGTTATGGCATGGGTGTTTTTTAAATTATGAATGCCCTCCTGTCAACTGCATGTCACAAGTCACACTACATGATCTTGAACAGGAACAATCAGTGGAAGCTGCAGTTTGCAACTCACACTGTTTCACAATCAAGCATCAGGGTGAGTTGTGGCCAACAGTGGAATTTTCAGAAACCTGCTTAAAGCACAGGTCTTTGTACACTGAAGGTAATTTCATGAATTAAATTTATAATTTAAATTTATTAGGTATTATGCTTGTTTATTATTTTGTTCCATTTATTTTCAGTAATCCTTACCCTCTGTTCTAAGTTTCAAGCATCCATAACTCCTTAACTGTCCAAACTTGGACACATGTCTATGTGAACTGTTTTGATCATGAAGACGTAGGAAGTCATCTCCTGCAGTAATGTACATAAGTCAAGAATCACCACTACAGTAGAGTCTGTTGTTACAATATATATAAGGGTGATGTGGCGGACTAGATAGATTTTTTTGGAAATCTCTTACTCAAAGAATTTCCAGCAAGGGGAGATCCATATATCGATGGAATTATTAGGTAACCTCAAAAGTCGACATCTTCTTGTGTTTGTTTATTACCACAAGCAGAGTTGGATAGATCTACAAGCTTGTACCCTGAGCAGGTTGGTATATTGACAATTTTCTATACTTGTATTCACTACGTGCCAAGCCTGAATTTTGGCTGGGACACTGGGTATTTGACAAGTTTTTATTTCGCGTGGTTTTGCACAGTATTTCCAGTAAGAGCTGGGATAGTACTTTGATCAGGCCATGACTACTTCCTTCCACATTATTTTTTAATCATACCTTCACCATTCTTCATACTGTAGATGTTTTACAGTCTGCAGTACTTACATTGACACTAATAAGCCACAAAGATGAAACAAGCTGTAACTACAAAATTGTGTGTAGAAATTTACACATAGTGTGAGTATATGTAGTCTGCTAACTTATTGCAGTAGTTACATTAAGTGAGTAAAGATACACAATGAGAAGTCTTTGACCTGCACTGTAACAAAAAGAGAAGAGCTGCAAGATGAATTTGACATTTGCAGATTGATCTTTTTAAATTAATTTTATAAATTTATGCAACAGTGAAATTTGCAGTATTTTGAAGACATGGTTCATAATCTCAGTTTTATATTCCACAAAATGTTGTTCATTTCATAATTTTTCAAATAATACATTCTTCATAAACCATGTGCTAAAAATTTAAATACCGTCCCATGAGTTATAGGCTGAATTTGGTTTAGAGATATGATTACAAATGTGGAATGTGAAGACTTCTGTAGTCTGCTTGATGTGACTACCTAGATTAAGATTTATAATTTCAGAACACTTGGTGTAGTACTAAAAGATGTTAGTGATTAAATGAAATTTGTAATCTTCAAAGTACATCAAATGATATTTTAATGATTTGAGATAGGTTTTAAGATACATTACAATGGCCATTGGTATATGATTGAAATATACTGTTTAAGTTAAATCTGCTTATTGAGGGGATGCTAAGGATAATCCTGTCAGGACTGTAGCTCATTTGTCAGCAACCAAGTGATACTAATAGCAGTGTAATTTTAAGTGTGAAGATTCAAGTGTTCTGGGATGTTCTGCTATGTTGTGAATATTACCGTGGATCATAACCATTACCACCCCCGGTATGTTTTGCTGTTTTGTGAATGTTACCATGCATGGATCTTAACCCTTACCACTCCTTGGATATTGTGCTTTGTTGTGAACATTAACCTTTACCACCCCTTGGATGTTTTTCTGTGTTGTGAATGTTACTGTGGATCTTAACCTTTACCCCCCTCCCCCTTCTGGATTTTCTGCTGGGTTGTAACCTTAATTCTGCAACCCTGGCCCATGCTACAGACATTCCAGCCAATACACAAGACCCTGCCCACCGCTTATCAGTACCACAAATATTGGTTTGCCAACCTCTATACTGTTGTTACCCTTATCACCCATACAAGTACAGAACACCCAATCATCCAGCATAGCTTCTCTTCTTGGACTGCTTGATCCTGAAGATGAAGGCACTGTGATCCTTCAGAGTGTTTTAAACCCTTTAGCTAAATACACAGCATTACCCAGAATACCCTAATCTTCAGCAATTTTGCTGTGTGAACATAAAATCTGAAATAATAAAAGTTCCACCAGGTTTGCCACCACCACAGATTATACAGTATTTACTCCAAAAACACCAACAGTACAATAACTTGTAGTGATAGGGTAATATAATACAGTAATAATAACACCTCAGTAGAATGGTTTAGTGAAAGCACACAGTGCTTCTCATGGTTAATGCGATCATGCTGTTGTAAAAAGATTGTGATCCCGTCCTTTGAACGCTGCCCATAACAGTGTCTTGTATTTGACCTGAATATGGCTCGGGACATGAGCAGAAACATGCGGTCTAAATTTCAAGGAAATACTTGAAGTAAAAAGTAGTTTTGTTGTACAGCCTAACACAGATGATGTAATAAAAATTTGTTTGTATGTACCTTGTACTGTGAATTCATAGCTACCCTGCATGAGGGGATGAAGTATTTAGTAATTATGAATAAGTGTAAGATACTGACATATGCTGTCATCCCCATCACAGAATCTGATATGGCCCAAACTCTGGGGAACACACTGTATGGAAAAGATTTTTAGGTGACATTGTCATTAACATAAGTGTTCCCGTCTGCTGGCATTTAAGTTTTGTTCCACAGCTGCTGCTCTTGCGTTGGCATGACTTAAAAGTTTCTGCATGTTTTGTAAAGCATGAGCATTGTTAATGTTGCATTTGGGAGGTCAGAATATGATTCATTGTGGTATTGTAGTAGTCCTGGAGGGGGTTACAGTTGCCTATTGGCTTTCACAACCAAACCCTCAGCCCACTTATGTTTAACATTTAGTGACAATTATGGAAGAAAACTCTAATGGTTTGTGTGTTCATAACAATAATAAAAGTAAGTTTTGTGTGTACTCATTGATATGATATTATTAATTCTGTGCATTATTCTTGCATTCAGTGGCATTTACAAACAAATGCATATAATAGGATTACAATCTGTAGAGAAATTTTAAAACCATGTTTCACTGCCAAGGTGCCATCCTCAGGGAGTCTCAAATACAAAGGAGTACAAGCACCAATGCATCATTCTGGGGAGTACAATGCCAAGTATTCACATAATTAAAATGTTAAAATTATAAAATGCTAAATATAAAATAAGGGCATTATTGACAAGTGTGACGAGTTCTAGGCCAAAGTACGTTGCATTATGTGCAGCCCATGCATACAAACATCTGAGGCCATCCTATGTGATCCTGGAGGATCTATTCCCAGTGGTGCGTGTAGGTGTGTGTTGTGCTAGGAGGTGCTGTGTCATGCGCTGGTATTGTGTAGTTTGGTATTATACTCCCAAAATTGATGTATTGGTGCTTGTACTCCTTTGTATTTGAGATTATCTGCGAATGATGCCCTGGCACTGAAACACGTAGTTTTAAAATTGATGTACAGTTTTTTAATTCTGTTGTATGCATTTGTTGGTAAATGTGTTTGATTCCTTATTGACTTGTTCCGCTTTCCCTTAAAAATAATGAAAGTAAGTTTCATATGTGCCCACTTAATAAACATAATTTATTACGTTTTCTTGTGATTTTGTGCTTAATTGCAATCAGGATATCATATTCATTGTTATTTTGTTAAGTATGCACAGTTTGATGGATATCCCAAGTAATGTAAATGTTCTTTATAAAGGACAATTCATTTTTATAAGTGTTACAACAAAGATACAATTTAAAATAACTGGACAAATTTGCCCTGTGTGTTTGCAGAAAAATAGTGTTTCAAATTGCTATTAAGTATGTATGATTAGTGTCCTCTTTTGCCAACCTTTCTGGTGTTCATGAATTTGAAAGGGACATGAAGAAATACAAATGTTGAAATGTGAACTTTTGGACTGCAGTATTATTGTGTGTAATTGAACATGAAGTACCTTCTTTATGAGTTTATTACTACTATTATGACCCCATAATATTTGTCAAACTTTTGCAGTTTAGTTCCTTATAAATGATTATTGATGGAACATATTTTTATTTTACGGTACTTCTTTGTATGAATTGATATAAGTGCTGTTAACCACCTTCCAAATATTTACAGGAATTCTTGAGTTCCCCCATTTTTGGAATCATTGTCCTTGTCTTCTGCAGTTTTGTTATTATTTTTACTACATATGTGTATATTTTGCTTTCAGAGTTTGGATGGCACAAATGCTTTTCTTGGACAAAGGAAACTGGTAAGTGACTGTGTAGATAAACGTGATGTTTGCAGAGTCTGTTTTGTGTTTCCAGATGTATTTTTTATAACGTACAGATCGAATTTACATTAGTAATGTTCTCATGTGCACCCTTGTACTGTTGTAGCCTGTTGTGTTTGCTTGAAGAAGGAATCTCCTTATGAACACTTTTTATGTTCCTCGAACAGTATACACACTATGGTAGCAGTAATTGTTCTAAATTTCTGTTCTCACCATTTTGTTAGATTTGAGAGGATGCATAATAGTGACTGATAAATACAGAATAGAGTAGGAAAGAACAATTGACATTATAGATGCAGAGTGAGGATGGTTGTGAAAAGAATTGATGTTTTATTCTAACTATAGTGTTGGTTGCACTGTTTTGTGGATGACATTTCTGTAACGATTTAACCACACTTGATTTTATGTTAATTATGTATTTCATAGCATGTGTGCACATTTCCAATAAAGCAATAGATCAGTCAGTACTCCCCACAAAATATTGTTAGGGGGATTGAATTAAGGAGAATGTTAGTTCCAAGTTTTGTTGCAAGAGTATGTTAATGTCAATAATTTTATGTGGGTATAAGGAATTTGTTTCATATTAAATGTACTCAACTTATTGTAGTATCTGTTTCTTTGTCCTGGTGATTTACAAATTGTGTGTATTGCAAAACATTGTAGATACATTTAAGTGTTAAAGAGTCATTTGTTAATTAACAGCATTTTCTTCAGATTATCATTCAGCAATTTCTTACAAATGAGCCGATAAGTTGTACAATCATGAGTCCATGTAGTAATAAGATGGTACCGCTTGTAGCACAAGACAACAGAAATTTGAATATCATGGAGTAGTTCATTTGGTACAGTTATTGGCAGCAGACTGTGAGACCAGGTTCGGATCTGCAGCAGCAGTAGCAGAAACTGTTTACTTTACCCAGATTGGTTCTGGGGGCCCTTAGCCCACTACCTGGTGGGTACTGGATGTGCCTCCCTGGGGTAAAACTGATCACTGAACTCCTTTTAGTATCCATGTTAAGAATGTATGGAGCTCTATCTCCATTTCCTCATATATATGACATGGTGCTTATTTAAGCATAGTGTCAGTTTTACTTTTAATATGTACCAGTTTGAGTACCCTCACACACACTTCCATACAAGATACTGTTTAAAAGCCTTGTCTTTCCCCTTTTACATCAGTGAAAAATTCCTTTAGTGTGTAAATTTATTTTGTGCCTTGCATATTTTCAACACTTTGTTTTGTTGTATATTATTTTAATATCACAAATTAAAGGTTTTTACTCTCTGAACTTGGTTGTTAGTTGATGGAGTTCAGATGTAACTGTTATATGTTTGGTTACATTAAATTAAACTTCAGAATCACTTTGTAATAAACATGACACTGAAAGCCATTTGAATGGTAGCTGAAGAAAAGTTCTGATCTTGTGTCACATGGAGTATGCTCTGTTTTTAGAAGCAGTGAGTCACACAATTGTGCTTTATGTATTTTGGATTGAGTAATAACAAAACCTTTCTTTTGGCTGTGAATAAATGTGCTATGTATAGTTCAGTAATAAAAGCAGTATATGTAATTTGAAGACATGAAATATCCCTCACTTGATACTCGGTAAATGTTGGGGAAGAGATTGATGGTTCGGAGTGTCTTTACATCTTAAAATACTTTTGTCTGCAATTCTGGCGAAAGTAATACAAAGATGAACTGTAGGTGCTGTGTTGTTTCACTGTATTATTCTAAATTTGCATGGTATCAGTAAGGCAGTTTTTTTTTTTGATGTGAATTATTCTGAATTTAGGTTTATATGTGTGCAGTTTATAAATTCTTGACATGGGAGTAGATGCATCGTCATGGAAATTTCATACCAGGTGAACTATATATTGAATTTCTGATTTTAATTGTCTAAAATACCTGTAATTTTTGGTAGGTGTTCTGCAGTTTTGCAGTTTTTTTGACAGTGTAGGCTGAGATGACCTTGAGCTTATCTACACTGTATAAAGAAGAGCAGTTCAGGTGTTCTCCTGCAGTTATCAGTTGTTTTTGACATTGTAGGCTGTGATGACCTTGCAGTTCAAAGATCTTACTTAGAAAAGCATTTCAGTTCTAATTGTTGGCATGCTGTAGTACATGATGTACCTAGTGTCACATGCTTTATCAAGGCCTTACTCACAAACTTCAGAAGGTTTATGATGCTGCTTTGCTTAGTTATGGTAAAACTTACTGTGCTATAGGATTCCAGTATAGGGATTCCTCACCAACATATTAGGCAATACTTGAAGGCCATTTTATTTTCATGCCTTAAGTACAGATTTGGTTTACATGTTTTTTATTGGAAAGTATAAGTACAGTCCTGTACAAAAGTTTGATGTTCAAAAAACAAATTAGATCTCTCTCCTGTGGTATGCATGGTATGCAGAGTGTGTCTGACTTGTACATCTAATACTAAATTTATTTCAGAGTTACATTTGGCACAATTCTAATAACAAATAAAGTTGGATTAAATAGTAATGCTTCTGTCATGCATTTACAAGGTATTTGGTTTGAATCTGGGCTCAGCTGCTATTTTACTTACAGTTTTAATGGTTTTCCTCATTGTCTCCAGGCAGGTGTCATGTTAGTGCCTCACTAGGGCATGACCATTTCATTCCAAGGCCTGTCCAATTCATTATGCATTAATCTTGCTATCGTTTTAATGCTGTGTAGTCTGAAATGTTGGTAGCTCATTACATCAACCATAAACAAACAAGACAGGCAATGTATGTGTAATGTAACATTGCATTGTGTTTGTATAATGTTTGTACCTCCTCAGCTTTCAGCTTGATACTTAGGCCTTCATGTAACATGCTCTTTATTTTTGCCTTTTTTAAAACAAGTTCTGGAATTTTTTTAAATTTTCATGTAAGTCCCAAATGTCAAATTTTGTGGGTATCAGTCCTTTGGGAGCCACGCTGGTACATGCAAACAGACACACAGACATCATTCGTGCAGTGTCACATACTCTGACACATTGATTGGTTCTTATTCTTTGGCAATTTTTAAATTAATTTATGCATAATCCTTCTGATGTTTTAACATTGTGGAGACATTAACCTCTGTCTTTCTATGCACTTCATCATGTGATGCCATGGCACAAGGACAGCGTCACCTTCAACATTATTCCTCTTCTTTTTTGATCACAGTAACTTAATGTAACTTGCAGCATTTGGAATTTAGTTGTGCCACATGTTGAAGCCATTAAAAAGTTCTTGTGTATGTCGCACCCACCGTCTTCATCCTGAAGATTTGTGCAGTTTATGAAGAAATTACTTAACAGCCTTGACATATGGTTTGGCCAAACCTCACAAGCCAAAGTTAAATATCAGATACTGACTCAGAAAACTTAAGGATGAGCTTTCAAAGTGATGCTGACTTGTGCAAAAAAGAGATGACAGTTAAAGTATTATCTTTTGCTGGCATACCAGCACATTGCACAGCTTACAGGGAAATGACCCTAATTGCCTTTAACCTTTAGTGCCCTAAGACCATACACTGGTCTCTAAAATGTGCTTGTGAATGGCCTATCATGCATGCCATGTTCTGAACTCCTTATGTTTGCTTGGTATTGATTTACATATCCATGTTAATCCAGAAAAACTCGGGCCATCTGGAGATACAGTTGGCAATTATATCTGCTAAATGTTAATCAGTCTTCTACATGCTTTGGTACAGCTGGGCCATTATCAAGGAATTACCAGCGGTAAAATCAGATTTTAAAGTTAACAGTTCATATACCAATAAAACAGTTATACATATAAAGTGTAAAAAAAAAACCTTTTGATCTGATGGAATGTATTTCATTTATCTATCGCATTTTGAAATAATTTTACTGCCAGTAGACTTAGAGATGAAATACTGCTTCTTCTTAAAGTGACTTCTTGGTCATTATGGCTGCACATGGAATAACATATGAAAATTAAATACAGAAAAAGGTTTTATGTGGTTATGTGTTACAAGTACAGTCCTAGACTGTTGTGTTCAAACACCTAGAAAGAATTGTCCTCCAAAAGTTTACAAATTTTCCAAAACTCCGGGAGTTACCTCAAAATTCTAGGCACCAGGAAGAGTGACAAAAAACAGATTCACTACTGAGAGTTAGCAAATATTAGATTGCTCCATACAAAATTTAGTCACTGTTGTGATCTGGTGCCCAGGATTCATGCATCCCTATTGTCATTTAAATGTATAATACAAATGGTTGTAGAGTTACTCTCTGAAGTGTATCCAGTCTGAACCTGACTGTTTTTTATGATGGATGTGTAGAAAGCTTGAGGACTAAGAGTTGCCAGCAGTCTTTATACATGAAATATATGGATGGATACATTTTAATTTGAGAAAGGTACCTGCTGAACTGTTTGTTATAGTGAAGGGTGAAAAACTGTGTGTGGACAAACATTCTGGGAGGAGGCCTAGTGGAAGGTGATGGCATGGTTGCATGCCCAAACATTTTTTACACAGTTCCAAACCCATTACTATGGACTGGTTCACAGGTCTCATGTGTAATAATCACAATAAGTGTTACATCTGACAACATAAATTATTTTTTTATTTCTGTATGCTTTGTATATGTATAATTTTCAAGTGTGTCTGCGGGTTGCATGATGTAACGTGTCTGGTCATGGTTTAGATACCACTGCTGTGAAACAAAGGAATAAGGAAATGATCCGTGATGCCCAGGTTACATGCCATAGACAAATTGTCAAAGGATGAAAACCTGAACCCTATTTTTTTACCTATCCTTACTCTTTTATAATTGATTCAGCTGCATTCCTAATGTCATTAAGATAGCTTCATTAACTGCTCATTAACAGCTTGGTGTTTTGAGTATGGTCTTTGCTTTAATCATACCATAGCCATTTTATGTACATCAGTCCAGAAATTATAAACGGGTCTAGGGATGATAGTATGAGCAAGTGTTTGCAGGTGTTGTTTCAGATAGTTATGTCAACAGTCCTTGGATCTTAATATGTTTACCCAATTTGCATGGCTTAAAAACTCTAAAGAGTCTGCCAAACACCATGAATTTCCAGTTTGAAGCACAAAACGTCTTGTTCATCATGTGTAGTTTTCTTCAGTGACAAATACCAAAAAAGTACTGCTTTTGATTCATAAGTGGTTATGTGTTGTTTAATGTGCAACTGACACTTTGTAAGGCGTAGTTGTTTTGTGGTCTTTGTATCATACATTTTAACTACAATGCTAGAAAAGAGTATTGGAGCTGTGGTAACAGACATTGCACATAGGCATCACTGTTATAGCAAATGTCTACTACTGAAATCAGTCCTCCTCTGCACCTGAATTTGGTTATCTTGTGGTTTGTATCATCTCCTTGCTCTAGTTTATCTTCTTTTATGTTGATTTAACACTATCTATTATTTCCAGATAAGAAACAAGATTTTATAGATGTAAAACTAATGGGAAAATATAAAAACTTCCAGATATGCTTCCAAGTATTCTGAAAGTCAGTTACTGCAGTAAGATGATAGCAGGAATTGCTGCAGTGTGTTTTTTTGTACATTGTGTGATATGCCTTCATTATGTCTTGTTATTTGTGTTTCATTTTTCTAAATTTGAACAAAATTTTGAGAGCTGTATTAGCAAATCATTGTGGGTCGGGTAGCTCAGTCGGTATAGCGACTAACTACGGGCTGGACGGTCCGGGATCAAATCCTGGTGGGGACGAGATTTTCCGCCTGTTCAGACCAGCCCTGGTGCCCACCCAGCCTCCTGTAAAATGGGTACTGGGTCTTTCCCGGGGGTAAAGTGCAGCCGGGGCGTGCTGCTGACCACTCACCCCCTTCTAGTGCTGCGGTCGTGGAAGAGTACTGTACCTCTACCCACCCTCTGGGCCACAGTGGGCCTGTAATGGGAAAACTTTTATTAGCAATTCATGCATTTAGACTCTTTTGTTATGTGATACATGGTAATGGTCTTAGGTTTTTTTATGTACATCTTGTAGAATTTTGAAGAAAGAAGGTAATGTGTAGTGTGCTGTGAGTTGTTTCTGAGCCCTACTTGACATATAGTTTGTTGTTTCTATGGTTGACAATGTGGCACTGGGACAGGTTATCTTCTAAAGTACTTTGGTTTTCCCCCATCATTGTCATTCCACCACTTCTCTTTGCTCATTCATCTTATCAAAAGTGTCGTATAATCATAGCTCTTAGCAGCAGTGTTAAATAGTGTTTTGAATCACCAAAGTCCTTATCTGCCTGAGATCTTATGTTGATGTGCTATCATTATGCAACCTGAGAATCAGTAAGTGAGTTACTTCACTGTTTTGTGTGAGCATGCATCCATGTGTGTGTGTGTGTGTATGAGAGAGACAGTGCAACTACATGTGTGTTTTTATTACAGATGAGAGTAGAGATCCATGGCTATGGTAACGATTGAAGTCTTTGAAATGTGTTTAGCTCTTTGCAGTTGAAATGTTGCTTGTGAATTATGACAGTCTGGTCCAAATTAATTCCCCAGGAAAATCCCTAATTTTCAAATTTTAAAAGCAGCCACTAGATAACAGGAGCTTAAAGAAAACCAACATAATACACTTTAAAGTAACGTGCCGATTTGAGCTCGACATTGGACCTGGTACAGCAGATAACTTGACACTCAAACAATAAGAGTTAATGTGCTGAATTCAGAAACACTTTGTAGTTGCTGCAGTTTCCTAAGCTGGATGTGAGTTATGAACAGTCTTACATCCCAGGCAATAAAAAATTTTTAATCATCCAGTTATAACTGCGTGCTACCTAATCACAGTGATTTATTGAACATTTAATAACAAACAAAAACTGTTTAATGCAGAAATGAGGAGAAAACAAGAATAACGGAAAGTAGGCTGCTAAAATATATGTTGTGTGATTTGATTTGTGTTTCTCATAGCAGGTGCTAAGAAGATGGCTATCTATGGGTATGTGGTGCTATGTAGCTTGATACACTCCGTTCAACAAAAATCAAGCGGCCTGAAATTTTCGAAGTCCTGAATTGGAAGTCACGTGACTTACAGTTGCCATCATAATTCGAGTTGTTTTACTTTCCCCCTATTTGTGCATTTGTGGCATTTCTCTGACTTCCATTCATTACAATCAATCACACAGCATATATATTAACTGAAGACACCAACACATTCACTTAATTTGGAGTTAAAACATGAATAAAATGTCATTAATTCTCCGAGGCGTGTGGCTTGCTAGCTGTGCTTCCAAGGATGGATGTTGCAAAAGGGTGGTTGTTTGCCGCACCCGGAGGTAGCCAAGCGCGTTACTGCGTGATGGCAATACTCTTTGGAAACAAACTACATTGGTTTGATTCCTAGTGTCAGCAAATAATTTTTTCTTTTTGAATATGTTTTATACTCACAAGCACTCAATTAAATTATGCAGTAACACATCCATTATATAGTTATATA
>Ga0131853_10009050_pt1 | contig 18177 bp, 14 predicted proteins | sample TergutLab28metaG_FD_92764 | JGI IMG/M metagenome (GOLD analysis project Ga0131853, IMG submission 92764) | Labiotermes labralis P1 segment gut microbial communities from Petit-Saut dam, French Guiana - Lab288 P1 (version 2) (version 2) | ecosystem: Host-associated > Arthropoda: Insects >... | reverse complement strand
GGCCATTATCTTCGTAACCGTTCAACTTTGGATATAGGTGTTTTGGGTTATATCGGTATACTTTAACATAAGGAACACTCTCCCGAAGTCTGGCACATTCCTCCTGGGACACCCTGTATATATTCGTTTCATGTATGTGCGCAAACGTGTTGCCAAACACACGGGAATTCTGAGATTCGGTCACAAAAATTGATGTCGGTGTTGAATATTGGAAACAGCAGTTTGCTGCGAAATGTGAGAAATCAACTTGGTCAAATAGTAACCTTGTATGACTTCTTTGAGATAATGTAGTGAAGGAACGAAACATTTAGACAAGAAGACTGCACTTTCCTGAGTGCCTTTATTAAAATGTTTTACAGCAAACACTCGCAAACCTACTTAATATTCTGCATGGATGTCGAACCACAGACACCTACTATTCCCTTAATATTTGTTATTTTCTTTCTGTGAAGAAAACTTTTAATGAAGTATATGCTGTGTATTCCATAAATTTACTAGTTGGATATTTGTGATTATTGACAACAACACTGTAAACTAATCAAGCAGCTCCGTCAGCCTCACGCGTCTTGTCCTCTCTGTCTGCAGAGCCTACTACCGACATCATTGGTGGCCCAGACCTGTACATAGACCGAGGCAGCACCATCAACCTCACGTGTGTTGTTCTATACAGCCCTGAACCACCAGCTTACATATTCTGGAACCACAATGAGGCGGTGAGTACATTTCTATTTCACTAAATATTCTACGAAATTTCAACGGTGAACTTCTCTGTGCTTGTGACACATCAGATTTATGCTTCAGCCGCTTTACTCCCGCGAAAGCGGAGCTGGGTTTACTTTGAACAGGAACCTGAATAGAGCCCACATTTGTTGTCTACAATTTGCGCTTCACAGAAACCTCTTGCCACGTTTCAAACACAAACGCGTTTTCAGAACTCGCCTCTATCTCTTAAGACACATTTTTTTAGATATTAGGAACTCTGAAATAGCAGATAATTGAAATACAATTTTAGCATACGTTTCTGCATAAGGAAACGCACATAGACTCATTTTACAGCATATGCCTAACAGTTCGCGTAGATTAGTGAAATAAACAGTGTTTATATCGCGAACCGCACGGAATAAATAAAACAACTTTTGCACAGTATGCAGTTATCTGGTGTTAAGCGCGGTGGTACTGCATTTATGCTGTACAGTAAGGTAAAACAGTCCCGTTACAGGCCTGGAGTGGCCCAAAGGGTTCCAGGAAGTTAAGGTTCCCAGATTTCATGACAACGGCACTGGGTGGTGGTAAGGTTGTCAGCCCTACGCACCGGCCGCCTTTACCCTCAGGAAATGCTCCTGGTACTCATTTCTGTTAGAGGCTGAGTCTACCCCAGGGCCATAGTGCGATCGGAAGGATTACGTCAATGAAAAATTCCAATGACACCATCTGGAATCGAACCAGTGACCTTCAGATTTATAGCACAGCACCTTGACCACTGTGCCACCGCGGTCCCCTTATGCTGTACAGTATGCTTTTAAAACTTAAGTTAGTTTAAAAAGTAGTGTGGGCCGTGTGCTTGGAAAAAAATTACTTTGCTGTTTACTGCAACTAACTACGTGGAGTGAGACAGCTTCTTTGCAACCTGATAGCTGTTAAACTGGTCAATAACTAGCCAGATATTTAAAACCAACTAACTCCGTGGAGCAGAGTCCTTTCTTAGAAGCTAACCTGCCCTCAGCTATTCGAGAATTTCCTCGCATTTTATGGAACACTAAGGTTCATACCGCATTTAGAGGCGCCAGCCACCTGTCCCCATCCTGAACCAGTTCAATCCAGCCCATGCTTCCCATCTCACTTCTTGAAGATTCTGGTATTTGTGGAACCCAAATGTTTATTGCTGCATGATACAGAGCACGTAGCTTTGAAGGCAGATCAATCGAATTCGCAGCCTAATTAAATATTTTAGATTCGTTTAAAAATATCCTTCCATTCACTCTCTGAAGCGTTCTTCTGTCTTGGGGTTTTGCAAAACGTACACAATACGCGAGGCAGAGTAGCAAAAAAATGAAAGAAATTTGAAGGAAGGCCATTTCAAACACTTTTCAAGATATACCCTCAGCGTAAATATTACGGTGATTTCCCTGTTCTACAAATCGTAGCAACAGTGCTAGAAATTAAGGTCCATTTGCTGTTATTCTCTATTGTAGAGCTGATTGATAACATACAGATAAACATGAACTACGTGGTGAACCAGATTTATAGTCTGGGCACGTGGAATTTACAAGATACGAAGTCCGTTTCATATTCCTCACTTGCTTATTGTTCCAGATCGCGATTGGAATAACTGTACAATAACTGTACAATAACTGTACAATAACTGTACAATAACTGTACAATTTTCCTAAATTTTCGAACTAAAAAAAGTAATGAGAATAATTTCACCAGTTCAGGCTTTGTTATGTGCATACTGACGGGCCAACAGTTTCACTTAATAGGCGCTAAAAATATGTGAACGTGCCTAACACGTTACGTTCCGTAGTCCATTCATAAAATTGCGCATATGGCAGTAGGAACAGAATCATTGTGAGGCGTATTTTCTTATGTAGGGGTTGGGGTGGGATTGGGGGGGGGGGGGAACACATGCGGCCTGCTGTAGCACCGAACACCAACGGTATTTCATATGTGCTCAAATTTTTTTCGTCAAAGTGTGCCACCAACTGCGTGCGCCTAGATATTGCTGGCGCGTTAGTTACGATTTGTAACGTCAGCTCAGTTGTAAACAAGACTTCTTATTTCAGACGTGTGTAATACAGGCTTTGTATGAGGTGCTTGCAGTGGTTCTGATGTACATGTCATTCTTCTACGGTTTCAAGCGGTTGACCCAGTTTTTAGGGTAGTTTGATTACCCTCTTTTAGTCTACCCTGAAGAAAGACGTAGCAAACTTGTCCGAAACACTGGCAGTTATATACAAATCTACAAGGCATCACTTCCCAGATGAAATGGCTGTTCTTGGACTGCCTTGAAAATGGAAGCAGTAAACTGTGCCGAAACTTCGGAATCTCTACACAAATTTACATATTTCATAAGACTAGGATCTGCGGTGTAATGCAGTTTCGACTCCTAGTTACATTACGCGGTTCAGCCGCCACTGTAAACTGTGTACACAGTGATGGGCCCATTCTCTATTCCTACCACTTTATACATGTCTTCTAATCCTCCAGACATTTCTGCAGTCATTCCTATTGTGATCGTCTGGGTCATGTGTGTGTGTGGTGTTTCTAATTACGCCTTCAGTATCTCACATTATACAACGCCAAGATATTTGGTGATCATTGACTTACTAATTAGAAAGGAAATGTAAAGTAGTCTTGTCATAATTTGAAATACATGCCCGGAATTTCCCTGTAAATCGTATTCAGTGTATCTGTTCCCTGCGCACAAATTTGAAACCGTAACCTTTCAGATATGAAGTGAGAATGCTGCCCTCTCGATTTCTTGTTTATGGCACTGCGGCGTCTCGCAAGTTAGCACCAACCCTGAAAATAGAGGCAGTGTATTCCCCCGATAAAATCGTACGCACCTACAAGGTATACAACTGCATAATGTCAGTCTGCATGTTGATGAACACCTCAAATCTGACCTACAATTAACTTTAAATATTACCAAATGAGCGTACGTATAATCTGTATTGGTGACCTGGATGGTGCAGTCGGTATAGTGACTCGCTACAGGCTGGAGGGTCTGGTGTTCGAGCCTCGGTCCGGGCGAGATTTGCCGTCCCCGCCCAGAACGGCGCCAAGGCCCACTCAACCTACTGTACAACGGGTACCGGTTTTGTTTCTCAGGCGTTAGCGGCCTGTGCATGCCGTTAACCACACGACCACATGTAACGTCGAAGTTAAAGAAAGGGAACAGCTACACATCTACCCTCCTTCTGTGCCTCCATGGCATGTTATAGTTTGAACTTTACGTCTTATGGGATATCAACCGCCAATATTTGCAGCGTAGCTACGTACAGTGGCTCTTCGTCAACCATCCTTGGGTTAATGTTAAAGTACTGTTAGTTTATTTCGTTTTAGCAAGTCGTAAACCATAAATGCAAGTTAAACGTAAACTGTACTGCGCAACGTGGCAGTGGAGGCACACACAGGTGCTAATGGTATAACTCCACTTATTTTCAACCTCGGCGTTAGATGGTGGTGGGAGGTCAACGCCACTGGCGGCCGATTTACTCCCGAGATTGCGATCCGTTACCCACAATACACGAGGGTGCAGGGGCCCAGTGTTGGTTCAGACTGATGTGAACTAGAAAAATCCCTTACAACAACTGGTGTTCGAACCCCGCCAAATCCAATCTATACCGAGTCGCAACACCAACCCTGCTGCTTTGGCCCCTAAGTTATATCATACTTCACTATGAAGTATGATTAATACGTCAGAGAGAAATCTTAAGGGGGTGGCGACATTGGGAAACTTGCAGGTTATTACTGATAAATTTAAATGGCAAAAGTGTGTAATTAGGTAAGAAGAACTTCGAACAATAGAAATAACATAATAATAATAATAATAATAATCTTTATTATTAATGTGCTGGTACAATAGCCGAAGACCAACTACAGACCAGCACAGTAACATAAGAAAAATACGCAAGTAACAAACAACATGGCAAAGAGATAATTAAGAAATCACATCCAAAAAAAGTATTTATAATATCGTAATTGTTAAAGTAATAAATTGTTAAGAGATGTCATTTGTTCCTGAATATACTGATAGCACAGCTGAATTCCATTCATTGTATTAGCACGCAGAGCGCAGGACCAGGTGCTAAACCAGCATTCGAATGCGACACAAATATGCAGATACTGCGTAGCTATTTGAAGAAGGAAAAAAAGCAAGAAAGAACGTGTAAAACATAATCCAATTAATTACAAATATCCTACATAAATTAAAGCCCCGATTCACGTGATATATCACTGGCCGAACTACAAAAATCGGTTTAAGATTTCTGACTTACTTAGCAAAACTATTAACGTAAAAAAAGTTCTTAATCAAAACAGATCTTCCATTGGATATAGCAGTACCCCTCCTGATAGTATTAAACACTGAAGGGCATCTACTGGAAGGACACTTGAGACGTTTGAAATCGACATGAGGCCAATTAACAACTCTGACTTTGCTATTCGGCACGCGAAGGTCAACAGCTTCGAAAAGTGGAAGGAAATAATAATAATAATAATAATAGCAAACCGACATAACCATCCCTAACAATAAACCGGACATAAAAATTCATTATAATAAAAAAAGGAACATGCATGTTAATAGATGTTGCAATTTCTGGAGACAGAAATGTGATCAAGAAAGAAGCTGAGAAGGTTGTAAAACACCAAGACCCAATAACAGAATATCAGCGCATGTGGAATGTGAAAGCAAAAGTGATTCCGGTAAAAACAGGGGCGAATGGAACCATTTCAAAATCACTCAGACAATACCTGAGCAACGTTCCGGGAAAGCAATAAATTACGGAACTGCAAAAAAACAGCCATATTGGGTACTGCACGCATGCTATGGAAGTGCTAATGTAAAAGTACGAAACATATTTCACGGGCGAAATAACATTACATGTAGCACAAATTGTAAATACAGAACAGCTACAACACTATATACCCCAGAAAAATGGGTTGTTTTAGGTATATAATTGTAAATACCCCACATAAAGGCGATAAAACGGATAGTAATAACGATGATAATGATGTGTATACTGTTGCAATTAAAAACCCCATGTACCCGACTTACATTCGATCAAATGACTGTCTGTACCGTCCTTCAGCCCACTTCATAATCACGTGATCTACATTTTAGTGTTGAATTGTCTATTAACTTATCCTAAAAGAGATATTAACAAAGCAAGATTTGCGTGCCCTGAGAATAAGCAGGTGGACAGCACGATTTATGACTCGAACCCAGCACACCTTTTTTTGTTCACGTGATGCTCAATTTTCAAGGTTTACAACACGAAATCAAACGCTATCTTTCGTTTCTGTCTACTGATGCGTCCTGTTTACTCAGGATTCCTGTTAAATTGTATTGCAATTTAGGTAACAGCTGGGCCGTGCTGTTCCACAAAACAAGACAGGTGCCCTATGCCACTACTTGTAATGAGTACTTGGATAAATCAATTAATTACGGGTTAACAAGCATGGCATTGCTTGTTTCCCTAAGAACACAGGCAATGTATCCTGAGGCGCTTGACTGTTAATGCGATTGTTCCATGTGATGACGTAAACCTTTTTAGTGGAATAAATGACTGCGAATTTAATTTGCTGTCTTTTTGGATGGAAGGATATTGTGATAAAATATGGTGAAAATAAAAGAAAAGTAAACCTGAAATGCAGTTTTGCAAAAGGATTGTGTCAGTAGCTACTGAAAGACGAGACTTGGAACAGGTATATTGAAACACTGTTGCTACTGAAGTAGTTCTATAAACCAAACTATATCAAAGTGAATGTCTTCCTCTTAAACTGAAATATACTGAAATATTGATTTAGGTATGTCTTACTTAACACACGTTTCATAAAATTTTGCTTATTACTTTTAGGGTCTTTTGGTTAAGTCTGCAAAGTGAACACTTAGTGCATTTCCTGAAATTCTGAACTGTTAATCGGCACTGTATTATTGATGCAATTAATAATGGCTTATTCCTTCTGTCTTTAAAACTCAGATTAGACAAACTAAATCGTTTGTTAATATACGCTTTTTTCCTTCATCTTTCGCCTTGGCACGTCATTGTGATCAGCACAGAAAATAATGTATAAGATTTTTAATTTTTTTTACACATTTCGCGTAAATTCCATTATAACACCCATATACAAATGTTTAAAGAACTGAATGTTATGAACATCTGTATGTATTCTTATGATAGTACTAATGTGAAAGATGTTTGCAAAGAATTGGACCGTTTTCTCACAGAAGTGCATACGATTGCCTAGCAATAAGACAGCAGTTGGTGTAAACCGCTGTGTGCATTCTGTCCCTCACGTGATTTCCCACATATCGGACCAGACGAGGGAGTCAAGGGAATTTGGGCGGGAAAGGAGTGAACTTGTCTGCTGGTGTGCTACAATAAAGTACACTGAACTGCAAAGAAAGATGAGCAGCTGAATTTAAAAATCATTTTAATCTTCTGAAGACCAGTGATAAGTACGAGTATATGTACATATCACTAAACCGTAACATTAAGAACACTGTACTTTCCCACATAATATATTATTTTAATTCGCAAAACATTTGTAATAATTGTGGATTTTTCCCCCACTAAATAGCATAGATTAATCGGTGGCCTGTGCTGCATGTCAGGTACGGACCAAAGTGTTCCTTACACTTCTATTATCAACCAACAACTGCACTTACATTACTTTCACATAAAACACTTTAAAAACACATAAAATCACTCCGACATGTATCGACCATGTCAGATCATCATCAGGGAGCTTTGTTGTTCCTTGCTAAAATTATATTACAATATTCACAATTTAATTCGTTTTTTCAAACAAGGTGTTGTGGCAGGATGTCATGTTGTTTAGGAATGTGTTGTAGAGAGAGCAGTTGGCTAGATGTGCGTCGTATGCTACGTAATGAGGGACTGGTTCCTTTCTTCTCTAAGGTGTTTTCATTTATATTCACTATTGTCTTGCTTTTGTCAGCTTTTGCTATTGTTAATTTATTATTTTGAAGAATCTTTTTCAGTTCTTTTATATTATATTGGTATCTTTTGTGTAGCATGTTGTGTCTATTGGTCTTTAGGATGTGTTTCATTTGCTTGGATGCCAAATAACGGAAGGTGTTTTGTATTTTGGGTTCTAAACATCTTATGGCATTTTCTGTGTCTATTATTAGTTTGTTGATTTATTGTGTGGGTTCATACAGTTCACACAGCTCCATACAGTTTTGGGGCAGGTCAGTTCTGGCGAGGTTCGTAATTTTGCAGAAGCTGGCTTCTTGTTTGTCTCTCCGATATCGACATCGTGTGAACAGTCAGTGTTACGTCGTATAAAATTATTAATCTTGGCACGTCACGACTTGAAACAATGGGGTTATATCCCCCTTTATAGCGTATTCCACCACGCTGTAGAATTGTGCAGAAAATATTTGTGATGACCGGGTTGTCATGGCGCTGTTTGGAGTATTGGCTTCTCGGATCTCACCCCCCCCCCCCTTCATTTTACACATTTACCAAAATGTTCTTGAATCTACTGCCATCTCCAGGGCAGAAGATCGTAGCAGGTTCCACCAAAAGTGTGGTAAAATTCTACCGAATTACATTGCATTAAATTACAGAAGACAGTATCATCCTGTGTATAATGTAACATTTCTTCGAGAGTTTTGGTTTAAGGCTTCAGGTACGTGTTTCCAATTTGCATAAAGGCTGTGTGTACTCCGTCATTGTCATCGTCCTGCCCGGTATATATCATATTCCCCGCGGTACACCGAAACACATAGGTCTGCAGAAGGCTTGATGTTCCCACAACGAGGCTGATGAAGATGGAAAGCTTCAGGGTTATACCGCCATGTCTTACTGGTCGACAGCGCTTCAGACAAGCTTAGTTTTGCTAATATCTTTTACCCTTTAATTCTGTATATTTGCCGATCCGGGTGGCCGCGCTGTCTGAGGCGTCGATTAGCGGCCGTTCGTTTGCCGATACTGCGGTTTCGAATCCCGCCGGGGGCATGAATGTCTGTTGTGAGTGTTGTGTGTTGTCAAGTAGTAATTGAACTGAAGATCTATGTACATTTATGATAATATCTCGCTTAATTCTTCATAGAAATATTCAGACAAAAGTTGTAGAGAAAATCATATAACACATTTTATGTTCAGTATTTTTTTCCGAAAATCCTGCAATTTGTGAGAAAATGTGGAAAAATATTGTAGAGCCGGGCAAGCCAAAGATAACAATATGACGCATGCGCATTGCATGCTGGATACGTAAAACTACAAACACACACTCAAAATATGTAATATTTACTGCTTTTCCACCGCAACCATGGTTGCACGAACGCGCCTCATTGTTACGTTAAACGTACATGGCTGTCTTGTTCTTCTTCTGGTAGAGATATGGTTTCAGATATTGCTGTCTAGTTGGTTCTCGTGTTCGTGCATATTGCTTGTCCAGCTGTTAGGAAGCTACTTCCGACCAAGCATTTTATCGAATTGTGAATTCGAGGTCTCATTTCCAAACCTAATAAAAGTGCAAACAAGTCTTTTATGTATTTTTTACGACTGGCCTGAAGGTGATCCTCTGAGGTCGAAACATATTGCCACATTCGACATATTACAATATTTGTTTTGACGTTTTGCTGACCGTGCATCGCAGTGTATTTATCTCAGTATTTAACCAATTTGATGCACAAAATTTTTGTTTTACAATAAGTTTTATTTCATGCCTCTACATGTTTCGAGCACATATGCTCATCATCAGGAGGTCAAAATTGCATTACACAGCCTCTGGTATCATCACACCTATAGGTGTGATGATACCAGAGATGAAATAAAACTCATTGTGAAACAAATTTTGTGCATCAAGTTGGTTAAATACTGAGATAAATATAACACCATGTTGACGGCAAGTTATTTCCCTTGTTAGTCGGCACTGGAAAAGAAAAAAAATGTCCAAGGAGAACTTAATCCTATAAAAACTAAAATTAATCTAATCTTCAGATAAAATATTAGGTTCGTAGCTCGAAGAGAAAACATCGCTCTTTTATTAAAAACACAAACGCTTTAATGTTTTTGGGAAAGCATTCGCTATTTAGTTGGAGAAATAATTATGGAGCAAGTAAATACAATGTGGATAAAATTGAGAATTTTTAATTTTAACTCTGACGCAAGTAGCTGTACCAGTTGCTAGGCCTTGAAGGGTGCTTGACAAAAAAATAAATTCCGTCTCTACCGTCACAGCCGAATAGTTCAGGCCGATTAAACCGTGCTGATTTCAGGAGCACGGGCACAGAAAGACAGACTTGACGAAATAGTGAGCAACAACAGGAACAAGTTTAAATAAAGCAGGGCTGTCACTCTTAGCTCAGAACATATTTCCAAACATGTTTTAGCTGGGATTCAAGAAAATCGTGGATAGAATTTATTCACTACTGATTATTTACCCAATATTAAATTTTGTATTTTTGCAAAAAAATAGGAAAACCATGTAATGAACTTGCTTACTCTTTGTATAACTACGCGAAAAGTTTTTGCTTTTATCATATCACACGCATGGGAACGTGGACCATCTTGAATATAAAAGAAGAATAGTTAAATCTAAAGTTTTCAGCAACTACTGAGTTGAGAGCCGAATATACACCGGACTGCTACTGCACCCTAGAACTATCACACGAGGTTCTCTCATTTATGTTTGGAAGAACAGTGCAAGTGTAAAGATTACAGACGCATTTTTCAAATTCGCATTTCTCCTTCAAGAAATTTTTAAATTATTTGTCACAATAATTATAAGCAATTTCTTTATCGTTAAATAATTTCAAACGTGTTTTTCGACGTACCTGAACAGTCAGAACTGAGGAAATCATATAAGCTGTGGAGAAAGTCCTTATTAGATGTGGAAGTAATAGGGGTTTCCACCATATCCAACAGTTTAGTATTAAAGTTAGAAAAAAACATAAAAAACTATCCTGGATTAATGATATTATAGCAGGATTAGAGCCACAAAGTCTCTGTCATTTTGTATGATAGCCTTCAGCGCAAGTCTCACGAAACTTACGATCCTCCTACTTCTGTCACATGATTGCAGCTGCTACGCAAGCACCACTACCGGTCCGATTACAGCAACACGCTCTTCTGTACGTGCAAATTTCTTGTATATCTGCCTAAGCTCACTAAAGTTACCTGCGCCTGAACCTGGAGACTTTTTGGAATTATTCTTTTTATATTTAGGCTTATTAGATGAAAGTTCTTAAAACACAGATTGACCATGAAAAAGACCGTCAATAGACTTCTGTCTAAGTTTCCTCTTTGCACTGAGGCAAGTCTTGCTATGATGAACCGTATTTTATTGATAAATGAGGAACACTTTTATCTGAATGACACTGGTAATAAACAAAACAATACAGTACAGCATAATTAACAGATAGTCCGTACCTCCACAAAGATAAAACACTTATTTGAGGGTTGTTAGACCGTGCATCTTCATCATGAAATAAATTGAAATGCCAACTTGATGCAACACGGTAATTTTATTGATGTATTCTTAGCTCGACATGTTTCGGGTACATACGCCCATCATCAGGAGCATTAGATGTTGAGTTGCAGCGTATGGTTTTCTGCACCGAGTTTTTGGCTGGGTGGTGGTCTTTAGAGCCGCTGCGTAGGTCGTGTGTACGGTGGGGATGGTGCCGTGCACAGCACCATCCGCACCTTACACACGACCTAAGCAGCGGTTCTCAAGACCACCACTCATCCAAAAACTGGATGCAGAAAACCATACGCTGCAACTTGACGTTTAATGCTCCTGATGATGGGCGTATGCGCCCGAAACATGTAGAGCTAAGGAAACTTCAATAAAATTACATTTTTGCAACAAGTTGGCATTTCAATTTATTTCATAATACACTTATTTCAGCGCACTGTGCAGTTTGTGCTCTATCTGTGCTGTTGGCAATTTACTGTGAAAATTTGGGACATTCTTGGACCAAAAATTTATTCTTTTTTTGAGAATGAAATGTGATTTTAATACCGTTTTTTTTTCCTCAGCAAAAAGAAGTAGAACACACACTGATAGTACTGGTGTGGATAGGTTAATCACTAGTTTCAGTGATCCAATAAAATCAATTTTTTTCACCTGGTCGACTGAGAGAAGCGTGCTTTTGGCCACCCGCATTCTGGTAGCAAAGTTGTGTTTACTTTCTGTGTTGCTCTCTTAAGGACCGTATCTAAAGCTATCGCTATCTAAGTAAGGCAGATCTGGGAAGTTAAATATGCATAGTCAGGGTAAACGCAGTTAGCGATGTTCTGAGATGCTTATCTTCTACCGTGGTTTATGAAACTGTTCTGAGAAGGATTTCTTGATATTAAAATTGCCTTATTCGTATAATTATTGATATACGATCTCAAAAATTAATTTTAATTACTTCTGTTGTCTTTATACTTTTTTAAATTATGTGTCAGTTGCCGGATATTTATAAAAAAAATAGTTAAATTTTCATATCTATGTATTCCACAATGTGGTTTCAATTCTCTTTCTGTAACTTAAATCTGCATCGCATTCAGGCATATTATACAGCACTGGCATGTTGTAGACACGCAAAATTATGTGGGAATACCTACAGCTGAAATAACATTTCATATAATGGTTATGTCAGCATACTGTGTGGGCTGGCATATAATTATCTTCAATATATTGGATAACCTGTGGCCACTTGATTTCACCGAGAAGAATAAAAAAAATAAATATGTCCATCTATACAGTAAAGCACGAACGGGAAACGCATATTGTTTACAGGGCGGGAAAAGGGAGGGGTGAAAGGCATGTTTAGTGGTGTGGGGGGGGGGGAAGTAGGAGGTTGGGTTGGGGATGAGGGTAAAGGATCGATACCGACAGGGGCAAATACGTCACCGCGACCTCTCATGTGAAGCTGCTCGCACACAGAGTTCAAGTACGTTATTAGAAATTAGCGACTACGTGGAAACACAGTGTCCAGTTTTGTTCATTCTGTCTATTTAAACACTTTGATGCAAAAAGCGACTATGTCACAGTTTAAACAAATCAGATGGACTGTAGCATTCCAGCCAGGAAATATAGTCTTAGGATTGTGCTGATCTGCGTTCTGCGATTGGTTACTGTCTTTTTGTTATCGGTAGTGTGTTACACGACGCTATCAATAGGCCTACTGAAAAACATTCAAATATAGCACCGAATGATCTTGCGGATTGTTATGAATTGGAGAATATATGGAAGCAAGCAATCGTGGCCTCAATTACTTTAGTGTCTCCATATAAGGCACGCGTTGGCGCGGATTTTTGAGGCACTACGCCAAAAGCCGCAAGGTCGTGGGTTCGATTCCCGATGGGGCCATTGGGATTTTGCAATCCTTCTGGCTGCACTATAAACCTGGGGTCGACTCAGTCTCGAAGAGAAATCAGTACCAGGGGGCTCTCCAGGTGAGGGTGAAAGGGGTAAATGCGGCCGATGCATAGGACTGACAACCTTGCCACTTTCACGCGAGTATTTTTTAGAAATTCTGTGAGTCTCAGCCTCCTGGAGCCGTAAGGTACTGCCCAGGCCTGTGGTGGGATGATTATTGCCTGACAGGACGAGGGCTGAGGATTTCCGGCACAAAAATTGATTTTCGAAACGGGAACATCTCCAGTATGAATCTGCAACGTGCGAAGGAACTTCCAGGCTTTGTTTCCAGGATAGACTTGGAGATATCGGCAGCAGGTTTCTTCGAATCCTTCATAAGCTTACGTTGTCACAGACTGTAACACCAAAACCTTAAGCACAAGGGCCATGAAATCAGCAAATATCATTTGACCCCGGATATCGTAATATGTATAGCGACAAGCTATGAGTTGGACGGTCTGGAGTTGAGATCCCTGTAGGGGCAAGGGATTTTCTGTTTTCCAAAACTACCCAGACTGGGGGCGGAAATTTTACCGCTCTTATCCATCTAATGTGAAGGCTAGGAATTAGTGGAGCTGTGCCTCTACTTCCCCCATATTCCTTCATTGTATGGAGAGCGACAACTATTGTGTACCAAGTCAAGCAGTCCAAGAAGAAATTCCCGTCCGAATGCTTGGCCCAGGAAGATGGGACTGATATGATGTTCCTAACTGACAGTAACCGGTAAACATCGTGCACTGCAGAGTAACCCAGTAGGGCGGAAACCTCAACTACACCCTGCCGGAAGCATGAAATATCGAAAAGTAAGAGAATATTTCTATTATTTTGCAGGAGTGCACGAATGTTCCAAACATCTAGGTGCCACCTCAAAATTCTATGCGCCTGTAGGGTGACAGTAAGCAAGTTCCATTCTGAAGACCTACAAATATTTGGCACCAATTTACAAAACATGGTAACCGTGGCGACTGGTGACCGCCATTTGCTCAGCCCTGGCACTGCATACGTGTAACATCGTAAATTGTACGTAATATTTATAATGAAAAGAGAGTAATGTATTCGTCTCTGATAAGGTGGAAATAAGGTAGGATGAGATATAAGAATTTTTACACTGCAATCGCGGGACTGGTTCACTCTTGGAAGGAAAACAAAGGAAATTAGTGCATGGCACTATGATGGGTTTGTTGCATTACGGCGCATTTGGATAAGAGGGGGCTGGAACCGGCTTAGGGTCGTTTCCAGCACTAATTTTTCGTTTTAATCGTGTCAGAATTTTCCTGTCTGCTGCCATAATGATAGCTATGCAATGGAAATTTATACATAAGTCTGTGTGAGTGATGTAAAACGAATTTATGCTTAAAATGAATTATTATCCACACCAACAAACACAAGAAGAAGCACAGAATTCGGAAATCGTATTACCGTTACACTATCAAGTAATGTGACTCTGTTAGTTCTTATTCAAAACCTGTTCTTATAAAGCCATTTCAGGACTGCAGTTTCACATGTTATTCTTGTTATACAGATGCGCCCCGTTTGGGTCTTTGCCGGAACAGCTGCTGTGCGGGCTGAGGTTTTAGTAAGGACTTTATTTCGAGTTCACCTATGTTGCTTCCTTCCATATACATTTCGTATTTAGTCATCCAACCATTCGAAACAATAGACTCTGAGTTACAAACCTGAGGGAAAGAGAGTACTTGGGAGACCCAGGCGTAGATGGGAGGATATAATTAAGATGGATCTTTAGGAAGTGGGATGTGAGGGTATCGACAGGATCGAGCTGGCGCAGGATAGAGACAGGTGGCGGACACTTGTGACTGCGGTATTGAACCTTCGGGTTCCGTGAAATGCGGGGAATTTCTTGACTCGCTAAAAACCTGTTAGATTCTCAAGAAGGGCTCTGCTCCATGGAGTAAATAAGTAAGTAAGATCTGAGTTACTTTTATTACCGTAAAGTAAGCCACAAACAAATGAATAAGCCTGTGATTGGTACTTACTTCTCTGAACAACCGGTGAGCTTTCCGGTTGAAATGGTGGTGGTTATATATCGCCAGACAGCAGGATGATTGTATCCTGACTGGTTTGTCTTGGATGGCTGCAGAAGCTAAGTAATACTTCAGTGACTGCAGCCGGTTTTCGGATCGCGTAAGGAACAGGGGATCTCCCCCTTGTGATGAGGCGAACTGCCTATTACCCAACGCAGTCTAGCATAATTACATTCTAAGACACGAGTGTGTGTTTTGTGCTAACTCAATTTTGCACATTATGATGCTTATTTATTTACTTTAAATAAATTAAATACTAAAAATTGTGGAAGTGGTCTTCTATCCAACGCTCCCCGGTTTCCGAAGAAAGAGCTTTTCTTTTTTCGAAGGTTTCCAACCTTTGGCCTTTTGTCCTTCTGGTACGAGCAACGTGTAGTTGAAGATGAGTGTGGATCATTGGTGGAATGATAATGGCAGTGGAAAACCGAAATACTCGGATAAATCCTGTCCCACTGTCAGTTTTTGAACAAAAAATCTCACAAGGACTGGCCTAGGATCGAATCCGGGTCCCCGCAGTGACATGGCGACGACTCACCGCCTGTGATACGGCACCGCCTTAAGTACGTACCTCACAGTAAACAGACTTTTCCATTAGGAGCCCAATCAATGAATGTCGTAGAAAGAAATATTGGCCTGTTTCTTTAGAGAATCTTAAGAATTACACAAATAATGTGTGTTCAAAGTACAGAAATTTCAGCGCTAAGCCTGACAGTACTTACAGCAAACACTGGGCTGTAATTGAGTTCAGTTGATTAGTAATACACACACACAAGCAGAAGAAGGCTTGCACGATCAAATTACGCAAGGCACCGAAGCAGAAAACAAGGCCTAAGAGAGTAACTCCTCTCACGACGATATTACCCAAATTAATAAGGCTGTGAAGACCACGAACTACCTACATTGACACGAAAACTCTAATTTTCTCCTTTCAAATTGCAATTCCAAGAGCTGAGTGCAGTCTGCAGTTAATTTTATTAAGAATTCCTCTCTTCTCTCACAATTTAACACGTTCCTTTACGGTTCGCTAAGTAAAACATTGAGGAACTTAGATTAATAGTATCTGCGGCATATAATAACATACAAAGCCAGAGCAAGGTCCTGCACTTTCTGGTCTTCGAAAGTAAAGTGAGATTATATGGCAAGAAGTTCACGCTACTTTCAAGATGAACCACTCGTTTTGTCGCAAAACTGGTTGGACAAGGCACTTGTGCCAACTGCTGACAAAATAGCGTTTCAAAAGCAATAGTTCTAATTTTAAAATTTACTTTCACGTAAATCCAAAAAGTAAACGGAACACAAGCCTATACGAAATACTTTTGTCCCTCCCTTGTCGCGGGTTGAGGTAGTAATGCTTTCTAGAAAAGCGAAAATACACGGATAATTATAATATAAACAACCAAATAGATGCAACAATAACAATTTATTGATGATTTCAATCAGCTCAATATGTTTCGGGCGATAATTTCGCCCATCTTCAGGAGCACTAGGCTGTGTTAACAGCTTGTGGTACAATGCACCGACGATGCTGTCGGCCGGCATAAATAAAACGATTTCATTAGCATTTTCAGCCACAAAAATAGCCCTAATTTTACCCACCAATTTCTTCAGTTACACCTTATGGCACGTAACTGATTAAAAGTGTGTTTACAAAGCTCCATGGCTCTGGGAAAAATTTATTTAAGTCTGGCCACTGCATCCTATTTATCTTATGTGTAGGCGGCTTCTCTTGCACCTGATAAAATTCAGTGACACACACGCACGCACGGTAGGACTCCTCTGGAGGAGGGATCGACCCGTCGCAGAAGTCTCCACCTGAGAACACAAAACATTCACAACAGACAAACATCCAACCCCCACCCCCCTCCGGCAGAATTCCAAACCGAAATCCCAGCAAGCGAGCGGCCGCAGACCGACACCTTAGACCGCGTGACCACTAGGAAGAATGCAATGGCGTCCACATCTCTCAACAGAGTTATTCCCGTCTCCATTTCTCTTGAAATGCAAACAGGCTAGTTTACAGCTCATTATGTGGCTGTAGATTGCGCAGCGCTGAGGCGGATTTGCGGTGTGTAGAAATACCAAATTGATGCACAAATTATTCTTAGTATATTTCTTCAAACTCTACATGTTTCGGGCCGGTCTAGGCCCATCATCAGATGGTACAACCGTATGTATACTGTCTCTTGTCCTGGTTGGATTGAAACAATCCAACCAGGACAACAGACAGTCACCTAAATAGAATAACAAGTACCAAATGTTGTATACATTCGGTTGTGCCTCTGATGATGGGCCTAGATACGCCCGAAACATGTAGAGGTTGACGAAATATACTAAGAATAAGTTGTGAATCAAGTTGCTTTTTCTTTACACGAGTATATTGAGATGCACGGTCAACAAAACATGAAAAGAATTTACGGGTAGACCCGACTTGACTGAAATAGTGTCTGATGGTTGTCCCTGAAGTCCTGCTCGCAAAAGTACGGACAACTACAAAAGAGCGCCATTCGTTTCGTATCCTACAGTCTTATAAATGGCGTTCTATACATTCTGTGTGAATAAAGAGATACTTTATGAAGGCTGACACCATATGCACGTGATAACCCCAAGCTGAGCGCCATTATTTAAATCTGACAGAATTGCTTATTGAAAAGGCCACTATGATATTTTACCGCGCATCTAGGCCATATAGCTGATATTTACTGTATATCAGAAGGAAATTCCGGTTCTAGTATATATATATATATATATATCTGAGACCACGAACAGGTTAATATTGAACGTGAAAGTTCATAATTCTAGTGCTTCGTCTGATCAGAAGTATGAAGTAAAGTGAAATGCCAACTTGATGCAACTAGGTAATTTTATTGATGTATTCTTAGCTCGACATGTTTCAGGTACATACGCCCATCATCAGGAGCATTAGATGTTGAGTTGCAGCATGTGGTTTTCTGCACCGAGTTTTTGGATGGGTGGTGGTCTTGAGAGCCGCTGCGTGGGTCGTGTGTGCGGTGCGGATGGTGCCGTG
>Ga0131853_10009048_pt1 | contig 18178 bp, 11 predicted proteins | sample TergutLab28metaG_FD_92764 | JGI IMG/M metagenome (GOLD analysis project Ga0131853, IMG submission 92764) | Labiotermes labralis P1 segment gut microbial communities from Petit-Saut dam, French Guiana - Lab288 P1 (version 2) (version 2) | ecosystem: Host-associated > Arthropoda: Insects >... | reverse complement strand
TATGCACAGTTTCAAGAGACAGGGTGCGTGTGTGTCCCGGAAATGAAGGTACGGATCAGAACCGCCATTGAAACCATCACCGTTGACATGCTACAAACAGTCTGGAACGAACTCGATTATCGTGTTGATGTTTGTAGAATCACAAAGGGTGCACGTATAGAGCACCGGTAAGGTATGTAACAAAAACTTGGAATGTTGTTCTGTTAAATAAAAAAAACACATGTACTTCTATTTATATTCTGTATTTCAAGTTGTTAAAACCCCGACAATCATTTTGAATAACCCTGTATATGTACAGTTAGACGATCTAGAAAAATTCAACAGATAGGAATTACCCTCAACTACATGAGTGCCAAATTACGTATCTGTAGAGTCAGTCCATAGCCTTAGTTACTGATACTGTCGTTAAACTCGGCATAAATGAATTTATGCGTGTGTGTAGGTAGCAAAGTGTATTGTATTACCGTAGGAACTCTTAGGAAAGCGTATGTTTCGGACACTTAGGAAGCTTGCACTTGGCATTGAATTTATTTGGCACAGCGTTCGGAATGTTCTGCAATCAAATACTTTATGTGTATTGACCTTACGAAACTTCCAAAGCACTTCGGCCGATGTATGATAAAATATGCCGTCATTATAGCTTGGATGCTATGAAGTAGACGTCACTCCGTAAATCATAAATGTTTATACAATTCTGGGTGTACTATTTACACACACTGTTATCAAAGTATCTTATTTTTAACCGGAGTTTTGCATGAACGAAGTATTACGAAAAGTACTTTTACGGAATGCTAATGTACACTGACATGCGAGTGCCTTCGAACCCGGTTGTAATATTATTCAGGGGACGAATGTTTTGTGTCGTTATAAAAGTCCGTTGTAACCGCGGAATCTAACGTTATGGTTAACAGCGAGGAATTAATTGGTACCACAGAATACCTGGCGTTATATACCAGGTGTCGCATAAGCCGATATCGTTATAACAGGGCTTGTCTGTGTTTATGTCTGTGGAACTAAGCGATCAAATAAAGAATAGAGTAGAACGAAGAACTTGGAGGAGACTTCTTGTTCACATATTAAGACTTAGTATCTCAGAAAGTCCCCAATTCTTGGACCCCCAATATCCACTGTCATGCTCCCAAGACCCTGCCATATATCTCAAAGCAGGTGGTACCTAATTTTATACCACAACTTTACAACGTGTTCTTTTAGGGTTTTTGTCAGTGTAACCTTCCCAAATACATCCATGTTACTTTTCCTGAATAAAATAAAACAAAAAGGGTTTTAAAATTATTCTCTGTATCACCGTGCATTCCGCTTACCTTAAACGAATACCATCAAAGTATACGCATTAGTTTTTAATACTATTTAATAAATCTCCAGCATATTTCGATCAATACAGGTCGACAACAGGGAGACGATTATGGGTCGACCATAAGTATGGGCAAGGCTTGTAGAAATTTATACTTTACATAATACACGATCGTACAAAGATAAAGTGTGTACACAAAGTGCACTTAAAATATAGAAATTCTGTATACTTTTACTTTAAGATTATGTTCATTGCATTTTGTGTGTCTATGTTTTTATTTATTTATTTATTTATTTATGGGTATTTAATTACATAAAAATTAATATTATGTAAGATTTTGTTAAAAAATTAACATGGGAACTATGCTTACATGTGACTATGTATTATGTACAGTATTAAGACACATACGACTTGGCAGATACCTCTATTCAACCCGCAGTTGTCTCCCTGATAATGACCTGTATTTACAAAAGCTCGGAGATTTGTTAAAAGAAGTGATCTAATATGTGTACTGTGACGGTATTCGCTAATGTAAAAAATACATTTGGTGAATGTTATGTTCGCTTTCACTAGGAGGTCTACAGTGTAAAGAAACAAGGCTAGCGATCGATGCAGGACTTGACAGAAATCTGAAGTAGATTTGACGGAATCGCGTGTTTAAGAAACAAGTTTTGCATAAAAGATTTTTTAAGACTGAAAAAATGTTTTAACTTTCTGTTCATAAAACCAGGATTTTGAGGGCACGTGTCGGCACATAGCAAAGTAAAAATAATTTTTGTTTTTAATTTTCCAAAACACGAAGACTTAGCTCAAGTTCGTTATACTCGCGTAATACTTGATAACAAAAATACCTTATGCAGCTTTCTTGATTCTACATATCTCGCATTTTTCAGGGGGCTTATGAGAATATCTGGGCAGATGAAAGAATCAATAACAGGAGATGATCAATAACTGTATAGTCCCTAATGAGCTATGCACATATTTTTGGGTGATTAACCAATTTGTTTATTATTTAATGTTTATTTAATTTGTTTCTTTTTTCAACGAATATATGAGTAGCTCAGGATACATAGTGCCGAATGGTACGAAGAATAGTAGATAATAAATAGTACGGGATCTAGAAGGTAGTAATTGTGGCGTGTCTGACATAACATCCGTACGTTTGGTTCGAGCCAGTGAATAAATCCCTGAAATCCTCAATCATGTAAAATGATCTCCCGTACGACAGTTTTAAACCTGGATTTCCAAACTAAATCCAGGAGTGCTATCCACTAGGCCGAGACTTTTACGATGGGGTATGTAGCCTACATGGGGGGATATGCAAATTGCACACAAAATATTCGCCGGGTAACCTAAAGGGAAAGACCATTTGAGAGATCAAGCATTAGATGAGAGGATAATAACAAAATTAATCTCAATGAAATTTAATATGAGATGCAGACAATTCATGTGTCTTAGAATTGTATCCAATTAACAGTTTTAATGAGCACAACAATGGAGTTTGGGGGCCATTAATTTCTTAACCAACTGGGAGGTGGTTGTCGAAGAGGGATTTTAGTTCATGGAAACGGCTGAATTTTCTGTTGAAGTAAGAAATACTTACATAATTTTCTCAGTAAGAAGTAATTATCTCAAATTTAACGTTTTGAACGCGGCAAAAACTCGTATCTTAGTCTTGCAGCATATTAGGGTGCGTAGCCTGGTGGGAGGAAACAAAAGTTTAAAAATATATTTCGTTGATCTTAGTAGTACAAGACAGAGGCAGAATGTTTTACCGAAACGCTGATACACACTACCAGACTATACGCTCTCACAACCCAGACGAACCATAAGACATAAGACTACCGGAATTATCACATTTAAATTCCAATTTAAGCCCCATAAATTTGATCACTATATTATAATTGGCATCGATTTGCGATAGAGAAGATTGATTAGCAAATTGTACATGGAGCAGAAGGTTAAAGTACGACTGGACCGAGGAGAGACAAGAAGTGTGCAGATTGGAAGAGGAGTTGGACAAGGATGCTGTTTGTCACCAATTCTGTTCAACTTGTACAGCGAGTGTCTTACCAAGGAAGCTCTGGATGGGCTTGGAGATTTCAAAGTCGGAGGGTAAATTATTCAAACTGTGAAATATGCAGATGACCTTGTGTTAATGGCTAAGGAAGAAACGGTGCTTCAGGGCATGATTGATAAATTAATTGAAACTGGTAGATACTATGGCATGGAAATTAATGTGGAAAAAACAAAAGTAATGAGAATTTCAAGACAACCATCCCCAGTAACAATTAAGATAGACCAAAAACAACTGGAGAATGTGAAATGTTTTAAATATCTAGGTAGCATGTTAACAGAAGATGGAAGGTGTACGTGTGAAATTAAATCCAGAATTGCCATGGCAAAATCTGCATTTAGCAAGAAGAAGAATCTTTTTACTAGCAAATTGGACGTAAATTTGAGGAAGAAACTAATGAAATGCTACGTTTGGAGCATAGCTCTGTATGGCGCTGAAACTGGGACGCTCCGGGCAACAGATCAGAAACATCTGGAAAGTTTTGAAATGTGGTGCTGGAGAAGGATGGAGAAGATAAGTTGGACCGATCGTGTGAGAAATGAAGAAGTGTTACTTAGAGTCAATGAGCAGAGGAATATCCTCCATGAAATAAGAAAACGGAGGGCCAACTGGATTGGTCACATCTTACGTAGAAACTGCCTTCTAAAACAGGTTATTGAAGGAAAGGTAAAGAGACACATAGAAGTGACAGGAAGACGAGGAAGAAGGCGTAAGAAGTTACTGGATGACCTTAAGGACAGTAGAGGATACTGTGAATTAAAGGAGGAAGCTCTAGATCGCACTGTGTGGAGGAATCGTTTTGGAAGAGGCTTTGGACCTGTCGTTTGACAGATTACTGATGATGATGATGATGATTATCTACTTGGGTCAAACATTAAGCTGTGATTAACTATGCGTGATTTCAGGCTTCCGCCGCAAAGTAAATGAGAGCTGCGCTCTTTGGGTCATTACGCAGTGAGAATTGGTAATTGCGTACCGACGTTTCGGGACAACCTATCGGTCCCATCTTCAGGAGTCAGGAATCCAAGAATCCTTTTGGATTCTTGACTCCTGAAGATGGAACCTATAGTTTGTCCCGAAACTTCGATAATAAACTACTAATAGTTTTATGTTCTTTGCAAGGTGCATTGTAATATATTCGTATAATATAAACCAACAAAATGCACCTTTGTTAAACTAATATAATAAACTGGAAGAGTGTGCTGGGGGAACTCACTCTTGCAGCTACAAGAATGCTTATACCTTTGGCATTTAAACAAGTTATACCATAACTGTACGTACAACCGTCTTCCTGAAGATAAACACTCGAGTTCGAAACATATAGAAGACATCGTGAAAATTAAAATATATGTTTATAAAGGTGCATTTTGTTGGTTTATATTATACGATTCAATTACCACTGCCGGTCCCAGTGGCCGCGCGGTCTAAGGCGTAGGTCTGCGGCCGTTCGCCTGCTGAGATGGTGGGTTCGAATCCCACAGGGCGCATGGATGTCTGTCTGTTGTGAGTGTTGTGTGTTGTCAGAGTTCTCTGCGATGAGGTAATCACTCGTCCAGAGGAGTCCTGTTTCAAAAAATAAAACCTACTTGCTGCGTAATACGACCGAAGTTCTCATACTAATTTACTGAATTCGATTGTGCTGGTTTTCTTTGTAAAAATGATAAACATGCATCCGGGCAAAAATCAGGTTTACTGCATCTGAGAAACCCATACACAGACGCAGCAAAAGTACCCTTGCAAAATGGAGAATAATATTATATGAACGAGTCAGTTTGTTCATGACAGTGGATAGCGAGGAAAGGCAGGCACGACTTGGGAGCGAGGGTTTCAAGGCAGCTCGAGGCATGCCTGCAGTTCCACGTTTCTCTTTACGGGACCGCTGACGAGCCCATCGACCGCCTGAAATTTCGTGCAGAAGTCGTACCAGATTCAGTTTTTCACATTCAGTTCTGGGTCAGAGGGGGCCAAAACCGTGATTGATAAACTGTAATAAAAATATAAGACATTTCAAGGTAATACACCTATTTATCTTGATATTAGTTCACTGAAATGTGTCGCATGGAAAGACTATTGTAATTTTTTTTTTTTAACTTTTGAGCATGATATCTGGGTATAGAAATTTCATTAGCAATACCAGGATATGAATAGACATACATCACATATTTTTCACAGGTAGTGGTTCAAAAACTTGCTTTTATGTTTGTCCTTCAAACCGTCCGTATCATTTTACAGCTCTGAGTAATATTATAAAAACACTGGAATGTAATTCCACCTTGACTGCCTTTCTGTAGTAGTTAAAGATTCAGGGACATATTAAACGCCTAGAAGAACACGCCCATTAAATGACATAATACCAGGCACTGAGGCAGGTCTATAACAGACCTTTTGACGCTAGCCTCCTTACTATTCACCTACTAATTATGTTCTTCACCTGTTTCAGTAGACTGCAAGTACAGCGCTGCGAACTCTCCAAACAATAACACTGATGTCATTACTTAAATTTACTTAACATTTATGCCTTAAGGGCCAAGAGAGTTTTCTTGAATGAATTTATGAAAAAAGAATTATGATCCAATATATGGCATTCGTGTAATGATGTAAGATATATTTTCCTTTATTTTATTTTGATGATATTGTGGTCCATTTTCATAATAATAAAATATTTAGTGCCGCAATAATAATAATAATAATAATAACGAAAGCTAAATCTATAGCAACCAAGAGAATTTATATAAACCACCTGTCAAAAAGGAAAAACAGAAGCCTATATAATACGAATTGCCATAACCTTAATGGAAAATACAAAGAGAAGATGTAAATACAGTGACTTGTCATCCACTGAGCTCAGTTTCTTGACGAATTTACGATGCGGTCAGAGACTGCGTTTGACAAGGTACACTCTGATCAGTACCCTAAGCGTCATCAGCCTACATAGACATACAGAAACTCGTCACAAGAGTAACACGTTAAACGAGACCTTAGCTCTTCTGGGATGTTACACAGCGTTGATTGGTAGTTAGTTACCGACGTTTCGGATTAACTTAACGATCCAGTCTTCAAGGGTTGACCGTTGAAGATGGCACCGATAGGTTGTCCCAAAACGTCGGTAACTAACTATCAATGTTTTATAACATCCTGGAAGAGCTAAGGTCTCGTTTACACCGCGCCGAAAGCCTGAAATCACAATAATAATGACAAGAAAACTTAATGAAATGCAAGCCTGAAATAATATGACCCCTGGGGCCACAGACATTACAACAAAAACTGTAACAAATTTTGTAATAACTACTGTTGTAAGCAAAACAATATCACTGAGAAAAAATAATGGAATATATAAACGTAACAGTGTTGTACGGAAGCCAAGTGTACGTAATGTAAGTACTTCTACTGTATTCATTCCACACATTTGGAATTACAAAAGAAAATGTAGATTTCTTTTAAATATCAGCTATACTAAAGACAAGATTTGTCCCTTTATGCTGAAAGTCTTGTACCCTCTGTTCTACAGAAACAATACAAACTTTTCATAAAAAACTTATATACCTTTGTGTACATATGCAAATAACAGTTGTAAGGCACTTGAACCATGTCGTACCCACAAGTCAGAAACATTTGCGATGCAAAACGAATGATGGTAACTTTTATAATAAGGACAGACTTATACTAACCTCTTGTTTTTATGCCTTTCCTTACAACAAAAATAACAACAACAATGACGACAACAATCTCCATGCAGCATAGTCCTTCTTGAGAAGCCAGTAGTTTCTCACCTAGTCAAAAAATTCGCACCACTTTTATGAAAACCAAAGGTTCATTACCTGTTCAAAAATGCCGAAAACTTGTCCCTATCCTGAAAGAGACGAACTTAGCCAATGCACTCCCACTATACATATTTAAGATTAATTTTAATATTATCCTCTCCTATAAGCTGAATGATCTATTTCCTCCAGATTTCCACATAAATCCTGTTTGCACTGGTCTTCTCCAGATACGTGCCCCATACCTGTTCACATCGTCCTCCCGATATTATTACGCAAATAATATTTGGTGAGAGGTAAAAATCATCAATCATCATTATGAAATTCTGCAGCATCCTGTTATTTCCTCCCTCGTAGCGCCATAAACCCTTCGCGGCACCTTGTCTTCGAAAACCCCTAGCTTATGTTCTTCCCTTAATGTCAGAAACCAAGTTTCACGCGTATATAAAACAGGTAGAATGTAATTAATTGTATTTGATATTTATGTTATGAGACGTCAAACGGGAAGATAAAAGATTCTGGACCAAAATGTAGTAGGCATTGAAAAACATATTAATTTGTCACACTTACAAAGGTATATTAGATATATTCACATTGCCATTTGTTTAGTCGAAACAGTTAGAGGGTGTATATTAAAAAAATATATTTCTTAATTGTTTTTAGGCTTTGATGGCTACTTTTATTAAAATGGAAGATACATATGTATTCAGACGCTTGCATGTTCAGATGATTTATTCAGTCACAAAGCAGAGACAGCGATCTGTCCCTTTTTATTTACCCCCAGTGCACCTGTGCCACTGCAGACAGTTTTAATGAAAAGTTAGTTAAACTTCCAACCTTCAACACAGTCCTAGTTATGTCAATTCTAACTCAGACAACTCGTGTAACGCGCACCGTGTCGTAACAGTGACGAAAATTGTCTTAACGTGAGAGTTAACAGGGACCTACTACCACTGACTCGTAGTATAACAGAACTGACAAATTTATCACCCGCACGCGCCATAACATGTGAACTACGGAGTGAAAGGCATAACTTAAGTTGAACCAATTATGCGGGTGGTGTCTGTAAATAATATCGCTGATAGTTCAAGTCTAAAACTACTTCCTGGATTGCGATAAAATATAGTGTTGTTAGATTACACTAAAAGGTTTCGGTCAAATTTAATTTTGGCTTTTAACGGTCAAATGTAATTCATAATTTTACCTGAAGCTCAAATCGAAATTTCTAGATTTGCACAAAACATTCTTACGTATCACTGATCTCATTCAGGTGTATAAGTTCAGTTGAACCTTTTTGGGCGCACTTGTAACATTATGAAAAGCGACTATTATCTTCGTCATGTCTGTCCATCTGCCCTTCCGTCCGCATAGAACAATTCGGATCGCACTGAACGGGTTTTCGTGAAATTTGATATTGCAGTATTTTTCGAAAATCTGTCTAAAAAATTCAAGTTTCACTAAAACCTCGCTAGAATGACGAGTGATTTACATGCATACCTATGTACATATATGATATCCCGCTCGGTTCTTCTTAGAATGAGAAATGTTCCAGACAAACAGTATGATGACAAACTGTGTAGCGAAGGAGCTATTAATTTTTTTAACGTAATTTACGTAATCAAATATGGCGTCTGGTTCTTCAACCCAGAGTGGCCCAACAGATCTTCCGAATATAGAGCAAGAATGTTAATTTAAGTACGAGGCTCTTATACTGGAATTACTAGTATTCAGAAGTAATTATTTTTTCGACAAACCTGATTCAAAAGCAAATATTAAAATTATGTATAATTCTACAATAGGCCATTTCATGTGAGTTATGAGGCGGATAAATTGACAGTTGGACGGGTATCAAAGAACTTTGGTCCCTTGTCAGTGTCATCCCACCAGGTCTATATACTCATTCGTCACTGATATTATACAATGTAATTTTAGCAATTGATAGCGTCGTAAAATAACACATAGAAAAAAAATAGTTGGCTAATTGATACAGTAAGCAGTTGCTCCGAATTTCTCGGGTTATGCAACGTTACCCTTAATCTGAACGGACAAATAATAAATTAAATTTATTTTAGGGTCTCATTACAGGAATAAAAACCATTTGCAGGCAAACGCTGACAACAAAGAATGAAGCTGTAGTAGTAGCAGTAGTAGTAGTAGTAGTATACATGGTAGTACAAGTAATTATGATTTTCAATTTATTTAATATATTGCTGTAGTTCAAAGTAGAAGTAAAGCTACCTAAAGGGGAGCAGGGCCAAGTATACCGCTCACTGTCAAAATATAAATAAACACTGGTCCTTTGAGACTGAAATTTATTAATTTCTATGCACAATTTCAGTTTCTACCTCCCAGGAAACAAACCCCACTCGGCTACAGGGATCATTCAGTTAATGATATTTAGGGAAATGGCAGTGTTAAAGGTGAGAGAACAATGTCGCACACAATTACGTATTACAGCCGCACTGGGCTTTAGACGGTTGAAGGGGACGAGGTATAAAAGGAGCAAAACAACATTACAGAAACCCATAAATAGAGCCCAAATGATATAAACAAATCTAATAATCTGAGCAAACAAACTTATGTGGATACACTGAGATGCTGCAACTACTACTACAACTATTACTATTACTACTATTAATGGTTCTACTACTGCTACTACCACCAACGTCACAATTACTACTTCTAACACCACTACTACTGCTACTACTACTACTACTAATAATAATAATAATCTCTGTAAACAAATTTCCAGTATAACCATAATTATTCTACCAAAGAACCGTATGTGAGTGCCCAGTAAATGATATGTCCAAATCCAGAGCATCAATATTAAATATTTATATCGTAACTACGTACCATTCTCTGACCATCCCTGTGTCTGAGGGTCAGTGTGTGGGAGTTTGGAGGTACAGACACGCTCTCTTTGTACCCTCCGAGGAAGTGTCACGGTACCCTAAGACAAGTGCGGCTTGCATTACCAGGCTGGACCTGGAGGCGGGGGAAAACTGGGTGTTCCTGACGCGTCATCGAAATGGTAGCCAGTCACTTTACTGCCTGTTCTTTCTCAGCTGTTGGTAGAAACTTCAGTACTAATGATTTTGACAATAATAGTATTGTTATGAGCTGCGCCTCTGTGTACTCAAGCGTCGTACAGCATTAGTTACGTCAGACTACGATCAGTGTCCAAAATATTTGTCACACACACTGAGCACGCCACCGGCAGAATTCTTAAGTTGACATTTCACATTGCTACGCACCACGCCATAAATAATGCAGTCCTGAGGGGGGAGCTCAAACATAGCGCCACTCTGTCCTAGCCATTGGCTCTGGATAAATTCACTAGTTTGTTGAAAGGTCTGACCGCTAGAATCCATTGGACAGGAGGCCGGTGAAACCAAAAGTAACTTTCCACGTGGTGGCGAAAAGAATAACTGCTAGCAAGCCAGGAATCATACCCTCGCTTATTCAGTCATCCAGCACGTAGCCTTATCACTAAACCAACTGAGCCACCGTACGTACATACACGTACACATGATTCCTAGTACTTTTACGGGGACTAAAATACACATATGAGAGTGGAGATATGTATATTGGTTAGGTAGTCCATACTGAGTTTCATTTTACAGCGTCTTTAGAATGTTTATAACTCAACACGTTTCTTATTCGCCATATCACATCGTCTTTAACTGCACTCTACAACGAGCAAGTGATTGCAGAGGGAGATAATGTACTGGAATAACAGACGAGAATTAAAAGACAGAAATGAGCAATAACTGTCAACGAATGCAGCTCATTTAATCTCTGCCTTCCTAAAAGACACGGTAAGTTTGTCGCTGTCAAAGCCATGAAGACATGAATGGGGAAGAGAGGTATAGCTCCTTCCCCTAACTTTTGAACTAGCTGGATTTGAGCAATCAACATCACGTTCCGGTAGCTTTAACCCCGGGACAGAGCCCTGAATCCGCTTTATAGGAGACTGGGTTGTCGTCAAAGCCGGTCTGTAAATTTTTATAAAAATTTAAATAACTCCTGCTGCTGCCGGAATTCGAAAACCGAACCCTCCAGTCCGTTGCCTTGTCTCTCAACGGACTGTGCTATCCCAACTTCTCTCTCTTCTTAGGCCTACGAAAGTCACTGCGAGTTATCCGTCACAGACTTTATGTGCGGAATCCAGCTGATATCATAAGGTGTAATTTTTAATGTCTTGTTACATATTGTTGGGGAGTTCGCGTACGTTAAGTGAAGATAATAGTGCGCACCAATTTTATGCAGGTGCGGACATCCTGAAAGAAAGACTGTTACGATATCACTCTATTCCGCACGGAACTGTGTTCGGTTGGCATTGTCTTGCTGATTAATATCAGTGTGAATTTTACCTCTCAACGACGGAACAGCTGTTCACAGATAAAACAACAAACCACCAAAAACAACATTTTTAGAGATTATCTTATTTTATTTTCTCAAACATGCTACCTACATGTTTTGCTATATATCTTGTTCCCATCATCAGGCATCGGTATCAAAATTACATTTTAGCCTGATGACGGCTTTATGAAAGAAGCCGAAACGTGTAGCACATTGTAGACAGCAAAATAAGGTGTCTAAAATAGATTCGATTGACGATTTATTCTTTTTTTTTTGTCTGTTCATTCAAGACACCGGGATATTTTATCCAAAACATCTCTTTGTTTAGATTAGGGCTGTTACGAAAAATCGAATATTGATCTTCATATACGAATATCTTATATGTTTATTTATTATTTGGAAGAAGGGTGAACTACTGAATGTGGGTAGCTTTACCTATGATTTGAAAATATGGGACACGCCATTTCGAGACATGCAGGATATGCATTGAAAAATATCTTGTGACGACTAACGGCGTTAGAACCAAAACCTATCACTGCACATGTTTGTGAGCCATTTCAGTGCAATCCACACATATACAGCGACACTCTTATCGCTGATATGAGCATGACAGCTTCATCACACGGCCTGATTCTACCGAAACGTCTTGTCATGTTAGCTGCGGATCTGTTTCCCAAAGGCGAAATTAATATTATATTTTCATATGCTGCCCCATATTATCCTTTCCAAGAAGTCTTATCAACAAATACTTTTGTCTTCCCTGTCGAAGTAGACTTCCCAGCCCACCCCTCATTCAGTTTAAAAACTTAATATTACCAGTTGATTTACATACGCAACGATCTTCGTACCTGAGACAAAATCGTCTTGTTTTCACCGTTCCTGGATACAAACGTCAGGGCCGCTCCAAAGATGTCGAAGATTTTCATAAGTTTCATTCCCATTTTGGACCCTGTATGTATTGTTCGGGATAAGCGGAGGTATTGACCCCAGGTCTCCTTTTGCACCGGGTCATACAATATCTTAAACCAGCCCCAGCAGACGTGGTTAAATTGCGTTTACTTTGAACATGGAGAGTTGAAAATAACATTTGTTAGACGTCGAAAGATGTGTCATGACCTCCAGATATGCGGAAGTCTGCGTTACGCGACATCTTCCACTCGTGGCAAGAGACAAGATACTGAATTAGAAGACAGATGTTGGTATCCGCTACACTTACCGCCTTTACACTTTACAACTGAATAAACTGGAATACCGAATATTAAAAACTGCCTCCGTCTGTAAACAGTAACGTAAATACGCTATTGACTTAATTCATGCATCCATACATGAATACGTGACACATAATGCACGAAATCCGGTTAATGATTTGATTAGTGGACAAATGGGTTTGTACGTTAAACAAAAATAAAGATATACTATTCATTACATAGTATATACTTGTAATTAAGGTTGCGTTAGAATTGATGTGGCTTTATTGGGCATGAAGATACAGTTTAGGCCCTTGTGTCCACATAACCAATATTCGTTGCACTGCATGTAACACAACAAATGCCTTCTCCTTACCTTCACTGGTATGCAGATAATGATGAGCAGAAGATCAGCAGATGCGAGGCTGGCCAAGAACACGTTCGTTGTACTCTTCATTCGTCGGTAACGACAGATCGTGAAGATGATCAGGGAGTTCCCCGCTATACCGATCACCATAGTTGCTCCATATACAACCAACGTTGGTATCAGTTCAGACCAGTTGAAGATGCTATGAGATTCGTCGTAGTCGTAATCGTATTCTGCGTCACTATCATTGCTTTCGGTCTTGGATTTGTTTTCTTTTGTTAAAAAATATGAAGTAGCATTGTTGTAGACGATTTTGTTACTATTTTCTCCTCCTGCATTATACCCTTCGCCATTGTTTCTTGGGCTGTCAGTGCTAACTTGATTGGTGCTGAGTTCGTCACTTGCGTCATTCTTGTAGTCGTGTTCTTCAACTTCTCCTTTTTCATTGTTGCTGTATTCAACTTGTACCCCGTCCGTATCACACAGTGTTAGCAACACTGGGCTGAAGTTTAGCACGTAGCAAACACTTAAAATACTCGCGATATATGGGTTTTGGCTAAACTTCATGGTGCTGTTTCAGTGTTTAATGATACGCGATATTTTTGTTTGGCATTTAAGCCTCTACAATCATTCGTACTTAATTTCCGTTGGTAAATGACACGGGGAACATACTTACATTTAATAACGAAAATGCAGGTAAATGTACCAGAATCTTGGGAAACCGTGGCAATTTTGTCTCATTTTCTTTTAATGAGCAGTTTGATGGCGACCTTATAAAACTGAAACCCTTAGATGCACACCATATATCAGTTCAATATTCTGTAGCGTTTGGAAAATGATAAAAATAGTCAAGTGTTCACATGCACTGAAAGTCCTGTTTACAGCCCTGAGATCTTAATTGGATCTTTTCTTAGCGAGATAAACTAACCTAACACAACGCCGCATTTCCCTGGTACGAACAGAGATAATCACATAATATAAAGATAAGGCTTGTGTAATTCAAACCAGCTTTATATAATGTAATTGTATTTTAATTTTAATTACATAGTTACATACGTATTGCGTAAATTGAGTTATGAGGTTAGTTATCTTGTGGTACGTTTCGTAAACGTAAAAGCAACAGGAAGGCCTTCAGGCACCTTCACAATAGCAGGAAGTTGTTTTGTGGCAGACTGTAAACTCTTGTTGGAGGTGTACCAAGAAAACACATTTTGTAGCAATTTACGAGAGAATTATTTTAATTTTTTGTCACTAAATTTATTCCACTTTCTCTGTTTATTATTAGCTTGTTCGTGATCTTGGCAAGGTCCTTACAAGTTTCACAGTATAAACACACTAAAATGGGAAGTGTGCATGTAACTATTTCAATTCAGTGTTAAGAATAACCGTCACAAAGTTATGATTCATTGAATTCTATTCATGACGACTTCGACTTATAATACCTCAACTAAATCCGGCGCCTAACTGCTGTTGTACAGTCACAAGTTATTAATGATGCATGTAAACACTCCGATTTTCCATTGCAGAAATTTCGCAGTTTATTGTGTTGAATGTTTACTGACAACGTCCCATAAAGAAGCTACACTACATGTATTAGTTGTGGCCGAGTGTTCCTCAACACAGGTTTAAATTGTCGATAGACGGAACCTGTAAACCAGCGAACTGAATACTATAAATATGCACCAAATTCCATTTTTTTTTTTCGGATTTCTGTGTGTGATATTTGCACACAACCGAACACTTTATACAAAGCCTGCCCTTGTTATGTAAAACAGAGTAATGTGACGGCCAATATAGTCCTTATATTGAGTTGTACTGCAGAAAAACATGCCAGTATCGACTTAAAGAATTAGTATATATATGTGCTGCTGTCGTAGTCGCGGCGCGAATCGGCTGGGCACTGCCGTACGTGGAGGAGATCACGAGGCGACTGACGGAGCAACTCCGACCACCGTCGGGAACGATGTGGCGGGCGGGAGGAAGGCAGCTATGCCCCCACTAGGCAAATTTAATTCCGCGTGGGACATAAGCAACAACGCATCGCGCTCGCCACGTCTGCCTGTTACGCCGTGCTCCTTCCCGTTTCGCCTCGTCATGCAGCTCAAGAAGAAGAATTCTAATATAAGACTGATAACTGAATATCAGGGTGTAATACTTCATCAACTGTAGGTCCTTAAGGAACGAAACGTAGTCAGTTTTATTTAAAGATCTAGTTCGTACCGCGCAGTAAGCACTTGCCTCGGTTATAAGAACCGATTGTTGAGTATTGTTTAGGGAAAATTTATGTGTTTTTTCTGAGATACATACAAAACATACAAATACTTTGTGGGCAGAATGTATAATTTTTTAATGTTAATATAAGTGGTACATAAGTAACCGCAACCCCTAAAAGCTTCAGTAGCGCTTCGATTCTGATTCCGGCTGTGTCGCTATGTTTAACGACCTTCCTTAGCATCCCAACATATGCTGGTATAGTGGGCCGTGCGTGTATCTTAAAACATACCACGACTTTCAGACGCAATTTTTCAGTAGACATTCGTAGTCGGTGTCCCTAAAGGTTTTGGTGTTCTGAGTGTCGGCTAATTTTGTGTAATGTGACTGTGACACTGTGTATTCTTGTAGATTGTTACCGTCATTTCAGAGGAATAAACTGCTTTTAGCTTTACGTATGCCCTGAAGATGGTAGCAGACTCTCATAACCCAAAAGAAGCCTAAAATTGTTGCAATAATGAAAACTTCCCATTGCCTAAGCAATACGTCTTCACAGGGACGTGGTATATTACGTGCTGAATTGGTGAGGGACTCGTTGAAGGAATTCCGCAGACTGTGTAGTTAGTACAGTCTGAAAGACGTTGATCACTGTTGGTTTACATAGCGTTATATAACAGTTCGATCAGGTCAGTTAAACTCACGTGTGAATTTAGTGTCAGCGAAAATTGCTTGTGCTCTTTTTTCAAAACGGGATTTACATAAACAACGAGATTCCTAGCCGTCAGTTTGGGGGGGATCTAAATGGTTCGTAGACAACAGAACAAGCGATTTTCCACAACACAAATACTGTCATAAAGCTTACAGAAAAAGTTCCCACTCAGGAAAAATCACAGCAGGACATAAATTCAGTTCTCCAGAAAACTTTAAGTTTTGAAGCCCCGCTGTGAAAAACTGCCTAAGGAACTAACAGTCAAGCTTGAATAATACATGAGATTAATGATGAAAAATCTGACGTTCAGGTGACCGTGCATTGTGATAAATTCTTATAATAAAACCAACTAGATGCACTAATTTCTCGAATTAATTTTTGGAATAAAACTACATGTTTCGGACAGTTCCTCTGTCCATCATCAGGAGGTTTTCACTTTACACACAGCAATGGTATATGTCATACAGGTTTGCTGACAGCTTGCGAACAGGATCAGGACGGAGTTCCGTCTTGACTGTCGACGATTAGATTATTCAAACGATGTATTCCATTCATGTATTCCTTCCACATTGTAACATGCAGTTTGCATTTCTGTCCTGCAAGCTACACGAACTTTCAATTTCATGTTTTATTTCGACACCCTAAAGACATGTCTATTAATTAAGCTTCTTATTATGTTAGGTTCTCTGCCCTCAAGTTTCTGTTCACTGTATCTCTCAATCCCAGATATATATCTGTTAGCGTGTTCTTACCGTTCTCTCTCATTGTCTGTCCTTACCTGCTTGTAAGAAACAAATTTTTATATACATATGATATGAGAGATAATATTACAGTTTTGGTACATTTTAGTCTTTAAAATGTTTAGATGTAAGTGCACTTTTCCTGTATCTTGTACGTTAATATAGAAATTGAAGTCACGTAACATCTTCTTTAACTTCTTTCGCTCTGATTCGTGTAGCTTATAGGCAGAGTGTTCCTAAGACTTCTAACTTTTTGCTGACACATTTTAAACTACTTACACGGCCATTCTCTTCTACTTATTTGTCTTTTAGAACCGCGCGTTCATTCATAAACGCTTCAGTTTCTTCTTTATTCTCAGCAAGTTTAATTATGGTTGTGGTGAAATGTTTTTTATGCATTCACTTCATTTTTGTAATAAGAGTTCTTTAAATTTCCCCTTAAAAGAAGGAATAAATTCTCCCTTTGACGTTTCTGCGTTTCATTCTCAATTTCAGGATATTTAGATGAGATTCCCTTGAGGCATGTAATTCCACATTACGAAAAGGACGTAGAATACTAATAGCTTATGTTATTTAGTCTTATCATCTGTAGACGTCACAAATTTTCAAATTTCTTTAACGCTATCAATTGAAGTAGTGAAGCTTTATGTACATATCTGGGAAGATGGCTAGTAAAGGCCGAATCATGTAGTCTAGTAAGTGTATAGCCATTAAATAACCTTAATCGACATAGTTGTGTTTGACTACATACAATTTCCAATTTATATACATATGTTGCAAGTGTGGTTCCGTCAGTAAGCTAGCCAGACGTCAAACAACTCAGCCTCCTGTAATTGAAAAGAAAAGTCCTCGTTTTCGGCTGTCATATGGAAGCTTTGTTAATGAGCTAAATTTGTGGACACAGCGTGGAAGACTGAGCTGATTCTGTGTTTTTACCAACAAACTAAATCACTGAGTCCATTATGAATCCAAAGAAGTACACAATTTAGGACCAGTAAGTTTACAATTTGTTTAAGAGCGGAGAGGGGGCTTCGCTGACTGGGTCGCCTACGTGGCAGCGATGAATTTTACGTCATACTTCAATTCCTGTGACAGTGATTATACTGACATAATACATTAATTAATACACTGTTGTCTAACTACTGCCTTCGGTTCAACTGGCGTAATGATGAAGAATAAATATATGATTCTGAAGTTTCTGTCCAAACGTTCTTGCTGTCTTCACAACTTTTGCATTTGGCTTGAGGGATAGACATGAATTATCACGGCCCAGAGAGGACTGTAGCAGACCGCAGGCGGTGAGATATTGTGCCTGAAGTTACATACAAAACTTTAGGTTTCTGTGACCGTGCATCGTGAGCAAATTGTGAAGTGAGAGAGAAAACCAACAAGATGCAACAGTTAGATGTTTATTATCAATACTTTCTCAACATGTTTCGGGCGTCATTATGC
>Ga0131853_10009046_pt1 | contig 18178 bp, 10 predicted proteins | sample TergutLab28metaG_FD_92764 | JGI IMG/M metagenome (GOLD analysis project Ga0131853, IMG submission 92764) | Labiotermes labralis P1 segment gut microbial communities from Petit-Saut dam, French Guiana - Lab288 P1 (version 2) (version 2) | ecosystem: Host-associated > Arthropoda: Insects >... | reverse complement strand
TGCAGTAACATACGTCTTGTTCTCCTGAAGATGGGCATAATGATGCCCGAAACATGTTGAGATATTGTTAAAAATAAACATCTGTTGCATCTTGTTGGTTTTCTCTCTCATTTCACAATTTGCCTTCAGAATGTTTGGAACCAATCACACTGTCGCACTGCCTCACATCCCAGAACACCTGAACCCTTAAACAATAGTAATTGCAATCTTCCCAGAAGTGACCCCATCCAAGCAAGAATGATTTTATCAGATTTGCAGATGAAATGTGTGTTCACAATTCCATTGTTTCAGTATGATCATCGCCTGTATTTCGGATGTGCAGCTTCCATTTTCGCTCTTTCCCATTGCTACAGTCAACATACTTATGAAATGACACATCGATTATCGAAATTGTGCTGAAGGTATTTTAACTAGACCCACAAATATTAAATGTAAAAACTTAGCTGTGTAAAGAACCCAGGATGTTCACTTGTTTGTATCTGAGGTCTGTTTGGTCTGCACTGTTATTTTAAATTTGATTTTTAATGTTGTCATTAGAGTCTGTATGTTATAATGAAGACATGGAAGGGTGTCACATGGCTGGACCCCCTCCTCATCTCCCTCCAGTATCCCTCTCCAGTCATTCAGCCCATCTGTTCATATGAATGTTGCTGGTGATAACTTCTGTTAGCTGGAAGTTGATGCAGGAGATACACGTTATTCATGATGTGATGCACTTATTGCTCACATAGTTCTTGATATGTCACAGGACCTTAGTCAAAGACCCTATTGGTGAAGGCACTGTGATCCTTCAAAATACCAGGCACTACTTGCCCAACACCTTCAATCAATGGTGACTCCACCTATGAACCTCAAATCTCAAATTTATTTATTTATTTTTTTACACAGGCCAGAGGGGGGCTGGAGGAAAATACAGCAGTAGGTAGACAGTAGGAAGTGTGGAGCATTGTTGTCGCTGGCATCATTGGGCATATTTCCATGTCTTCAGTATAAGTAATGTTGGGTATTATGCATAACATACTAGGTCTCGAGTATGATGTATGAAGGGACACAAGGTGTATTTAAACTTCTAAATTGGAGAACCATGAAATGCTGTCTCACATGGCTGAATGCTTAACTGTCTGCTGCGGCATTAGGAAATCTGTGGGGCGGCTCGCCTTGTCTGAGTTACTTTTACGAACATTCTCACATTTTCTGTGTGCTGTAATTAACTAACATTTGTGTGTGTGTGTGTGTGCGTGTGTGCACGCGCGTGTGCATGCGTGTGTGCACTTAAACTGCGGATGCCATCCGAGCTAAGGTAAGAATCTAAAGTACCTTCACTTATGACCAGCAGCATTCAAGTAACAGGTTCTTGAAGGCAGGTGATGTTATGACACACTGTGGGCAGAAATGCAGTTTAACATATACATGTGTACAGACTTACATGATTTTGACTTGCACAGACTTTGTGTTCAGATGATTACATATGTATATATATTTAGATTTATTTTGTAAAGACTGAAAACAGTGAAACTGATTTTCTAAAATGAGACAGAATTTGTAAACAGATAAAATTAATGGTATTCAAATTAATGCAAACACGAGATACATGCCAGTAAAAAATTAATGATATCAGAAACAAGGCATAATAACAGTTATAATTTTGTGATATCTGTTGGAGGGAGACGCACCTGCCAGCAAGTCAGGAGATGCCTGCATTCCAAAGAGATGGCAGAATGGGTGAATAAGTTAACAGAAGTATTAAAGAAACATATTGCAGAGAATAAAGCAGCAAGAATTTGAACTGAGCATTTTGTGTGGCTGCAGGTGATTACCATTCCCTTGGAAATGCATACAGCAAGCCCTTGTTTGTTTGTTTGGCATCTTTCCCCCCCCCCGCCACCACTATTGATCCTTGCTAATTAACACGACTTGTGCTGTCTCGTTTTCAGTTGAATGTCCTTTGGCTGGCTATGCACTGCTCAATATGTGCAGAACTCATGGCACAGAACAAGGATGGGAGGCAGTGCACTTACTGTGAACTCTGTCAGTCACCATGCACTACCTGTGTAGTTCAGGCTGATATTCTTTGGTGTGTTTCTTGTTTGCCGTCATCATTTGTGTCATCTTTGTTATAATTAAATGAGTGACAAACATAAATCTGCATTGCCTAGTGCAGGCCCAAGCCCAAAAAGAAAGCAGCGAAAGGCAATCAGTAAAGAAGGGAATTGGAACACAATAAACATGTGCCTGATAAAGGTGTACACATTGCTTGTATCTGCTGTGCCTGCAATTCATGGTAATGCTGGAAAAAATTGAAGACTACTGAATCAGTAACTCGTGCTGCTTTAACCGCTTTAACACAGCTACTGTCACCATCGCTCGCCTTTCTCCATGTCTGTTGATCCTCTCACCCATCTCTATCTCAAACACACGTATGACCAGCACCACAAGCTTCCCTGAGCCATCTCATCCAGCTTGCACCATTTGACACACAAGTGTACACAAGGTGCTCACAGTTCCATTCACGTGGCTTAGGCTGAAAATGAATATTAATTGTTTATGTCTATGCTAATATCGGTAATATAGTAATGATGTAAGGATGTGTGTGTGTGTGTGTGTGTGAAGAGGCTGTTGTCAGTATGATTTTGCCTAACCACTACCTATTCCATTACTTCATATGGGAATGTTGTGTTTGATTTATACCCGTTTTTTCAGACACATAACCAGGGTGTGAAACAAAGGCTACTTGTCACTATGTCAAACAAAATGCCCTGTAATTCTGTGATGTATTGAGTTTCTCTGTGTGGTCTTAAGTCCCATGGTCCTCTGAACATGGTGTCCTCACCATGGAGCTTCTGAACTGATACACAGTGTTTTGATGCTGTTTATTCCATGCATTTTCATTGATTTAAGTGTTTGGTTCATGACAACAAATGTGCCCTTGCTGCATGCAAATACAGTTCTGTGTTGCCGTAACGTGTTTCGGCATCATTTACTCGTTCCTTGTGGGAGATCCTCACCATTTTGGTCATGGTTTGTAAAATCCATGTGGTTTACATTAGCTTCAAAGCTACTGTAGTGTAGCGTGAATTATTTTTGTGATCTGTTAAAGTTGGGAAGTTTTAAATCCTCATCTGAAGCTCCATGAGGATGGCGTACATGCTGCCGAAACTTGTGGGTGTGGTAGGGAATTGTATTTGAGTATATCAAGGGTGCGTTGGTTGGGGTCGTGAATGAAATATTTGACATGCGGTACAGGGATGTGTAACATGCAGGTATCATGAGGTGGTCCATGGTGCATCAATACATGTTTACCACCATTTACTTTGTCAGCTGATAGGAATGAAGTGGAAACCTTCCCCGCACTTACATCATTACATCCACATTACTGTAGAATATTGGAAATTGGGTGGCTCATCTGGTATAGCAGCTGTACCATGAGCTCGATGGTTGGGGTTCAAATCTTGGCAGGGCAAGGAATTTGTTCTTAGCACCTCCAGACTGGCTCTGGGGCCCACCCAGTCTCCTGTGGACTGGGTACCAGCAATTCTTTCTGTGGGTAAAGTGGATTGGGGGTAAATCTGAGTACTCAACTCCAAGACCAAGGTTAGAGTTAAGTGGAACTGTACCTTTGCTTTCCTATATGCCTTCATGGCTTGCATGGTGTTAGGTGTACAGTGGTAGATTTATACGTCATGTCTGCCATCTCTTCATGTCCTTCACCTTCCTAGCTTATTCTGCTGTGGGGCACATGCTGTTGAGTATAAGCAATGTCAGTTTTACTTTGAAGTACCTTGCATAAAATCCTTATAAGGCAAAGTTTCCTCAGACATTTCACTTCGATACATGTTACTGTTTTATGATACGTACCTGAGTATATATATATACGATACACCCATTGTTGTAAAATTATCTCTCTCTTTCTCTATTTCCTTTTTTTAACTCTGTCTGAAGAACATTTTAACATGTAAAGTTTCAAAGAAATGTAGGTGGTAATGTGAGGTATGAAACATGGAAGTATTAATAGAGTTTGAAAGGAAAAATTCATGTGAAGTCTTAATTGCAAGGTAGTGTAGTAAAGACTTACGTATGTTGTGGTTTGGTCAGTTATAAGAACTTTTAAGACAGAAGAGAAGAAACCGCAGGTGACACGATGGACAGTGAAGATTGTCGGCTGCTCTGCATAACTGTGGACTGTCTGTAGACTGAACAGGGACATTGCAGGAAGAAGATGGTGATGGTATTTGCTACATTGTGACTGCCAACGTTTTAGAGGTCCCTGCTGCTTCCATCTTTAGAATAACAAGAGTGCAGATAGATGCACAATGCTTCTCCAAAACGTTGGTATCCACGTGACTACACATGTTGCTGTAACCCAGAGGAATTCAACAAGAATCAGAAATTTTAGTTTGAGAGTCTTATGTTTATTGGACCATGCATCATCTTGATAGTTGAATAAAGAGGGATCAACTTGATGTCACTTGCTTTTTTATTTCATTATTTAATGCTCAACATGTTTCAGATGTTAACACATCCATCCTCAGGAGCTTGCGACTTGTTTGTTGAGTTATTTCATGGGTTGTATTGCTCTGGTTCGAGGCGTGTTGGTGTTACGTTGTGGTTTGGCTGGGGTGGTGTGGTATCCATATGCATTGCTTCAGCCTGCATCCGGATACCACACCACCCCAGCCAAACCACAATGTAACACCAACATGCTTCGAACCAGAGCAATACAACCCATGAAATAACTCTACAAACAAGTCGCAAGCTCCTGAGGATGGATGTGTTAACATCCGAAACATGTTGAGCAGTAAATAATGAAATAATAAAGCAAGTGACATCAAGTTGGTCTCTCTTTATTCAACTATTTAGTTTGAGAATTTACTTATTTAACATTGATAAACAACTGTTTAAAGGTGATTTGTAGGTACAGCATTACTTTGCATGTACTGTTTTGAGGGTTGCGTTCACTGTGGCCTGATGGGTCTGATAATCAGGTTTGGCCATTACGTGGGCTTCTGGCTTCGTGGAGTTGAAGAAGAAGAAGAAGAAGGAGGAGGAGGAGAAGAAGAAGTTTCATGTCTGTCTCACCAAAATTCATTCGCGTTGTTATCGGGTCTGTCATACTGTATGCTGTAGGATCGTTATCTTATGTGACAAGTATCTGTTTTCCACTTTCTGTTGGCTAGTTGATCATAGTAACACAGCTCACTCAGTTGACTGCCAACACATGGCAGAGTGGCAGTGGGAAGGGACAAATGATATTTGGTAGATGCAGTAAAGATCCTGTATTTAACTTTTTATTGCAATGCAAGTGGATGTGAATGGGAAGATTTTGCATAGTTCTGAAACAGGGAAACTTGTACATTATATTCATTTTATGTTATTGGATTTATTTTCATTTCTGAGTATGTGCTTGACTGTATTGTCTACTGTGTCAGGAGGTGCCTGTTACTCTAATTGTACTGTATAGGCCCACTGTTGCAAGAACACTGCCACAGACACTGTGAATTTGCTACCACATTACGATTGCTTTCCGATTGTTACAGTATTTACTTTTTGTGTTAACGTGTCATCTCTTTTAGTGCTTCAAGTAAGGTAACAACAGTTGATGGGTTTATGTTTTCTTATACCAGGTCCTGTTGCTTTTCCAAATTTTTTGTGCAAGTTAATTTGTAGTTGGCAGCAGTGAGGCTGGAAATACAGAGGATGGTGAGAGGTTACTCCACTTGCATTATGTGATGGTTCGATTTGCAGAAATAGCTGAATGTGCCACGGTATGCTGTGTGTTCAGTGCATGACATTGCCTCTTTGTTCCCTTCACCCATGCATTTCCTTGATATTGCAGTGTGTCTTGCATTCAGTCATGTAGTCACATATACACTTGCTTAGTGTATTGAGAAATGGTATTCTGATTACTTTTACTTTGGTGTAATATGTAATTCCCAGAATGATTTTTGACATGGATGGTACCTAACATACATTTTTGAACAACTACCAGTAACTAATAATACTGTTCTGTACTTTGTCATCACATTTTTTGTTAGCATTAATACGTGTAGGAAGTAAGCTCTATTCCTGTCTTGGATAACGATGGTTTGAGAGGGGCTCTTTTTTAGGGACCAAATTGAATAGGGGTTTGTTCACTTATTGAAGCAAAGGGAACCAGTGTCTGAAAGAGGGATGGTTTTGAAAACAAATGTGATAGTGGACAGGAGTCCAGAAGAATAATCTTAGCATTGGTCATGGCATCATCAAAGACCAACACACTGTGCAATTTTATGTATGTACTGCAGAGGGTATTTTGATGAAGGTTATGAAATTAAGCGTCAGTTTGAACTTTGTTACTCATTATGCTACTTTTTTGGGTCAAGTTAATTATCACACTTGCATAGATTAATTTTTTTCATTAGTTACAGTTGCTTCAGCTATGAAATGACATTTGTGAGCACTGAACTGTTAGGTGTGTTGGAACTGACACAAAGGACATGCATCACACATTAATGGACAGTTTTCACAGTAAATATACATAAAACTGCTTATCATACACTGTCTTTGTGTGTACTGTAACGTTATGTATATTTGAAGCACCAAAGAGCATTGTTATGAATTATATAATATTGGTATGAGTACAAGGTACCAAATACACAAATGTGATAAAAAAAATTGTGTAAAGATAAGTAAAAAATACATTTTGTTTGTGTCTTTTAATTTTTTTAATATGTTGCTCATTTTACACTTTGAATTGTTTATTTTGATTCTTGGATATTCTGTGCATACTTTGTTTGTGTATGCAACATTGGAGTGAATGTTAATGTCTGTTGATAATACAGTATTTGTATGAAATGAATGTCTGGAAAGTTTGGAGATTGACAGTATAAGAATGAATGCAGTGTACTTACACTCTGGTGCTAAGTGTATTGTTTGAAATAGCTTCCTCCTGCGTCAATACACTGCCTCCAACATTTCTCGAGGTCTTTGAAGCAGACCCGCAAAACACTTGCTGGAATGCTGCAGAGCTGTTTTGTCACGGCCGTCTGAATGACCGTTCGTCAGTGTAGTGGTGGCCTTTCAGTGCTCGTTCGTCATGGGAATAAGAAAAAATCGTGAGGTGACAAATTTGGAGAATATGGCACATGTGGCAATGCGGCAGTTTGATGTATTGACAAAAATTCTCTGCCAGATAGTGATGTCTGTGGCCACACATTGTCATGCAGGAGGAACCACTTTCCTGTTGCCTGCAACTTGGGGGCAACGATGTCGAGTGCCATCACATGTACATTGCAGTACACCTGTGTAGACGTCGTGGTTTGCAGTTTGAAACAGAACTAGCCATATATTCCTGGTCTGTCTGCGATACATTCATTCTCGGAATATTCCAGACAAATGTTGTTGTTGTATTATCAACAAACTTTGTATTATAAATGGACCTGAGACTCTAAGTGGGTTACAGTTAACGTAAAAAATGTCAATCTTCATGCAGTGTTAGGCACTTTGTCCACACTGTTGTGGGCTGCGATAGTGTGGTCGGTATACCGACTTGCTACGGCCTGGATGATCTGGGGATTGAATCCTGTTGGGGGTAAGATTGTTCATACCCCTCTAGACTGTCTCTTGGGCTCATACAGCTGCCTATATAATGGGTACGGGGTCGTTGCAGGGGTTAAAGAGGTGGGGGTGTGGCATTGACTTTCCACCGCCATCTAGCGTCGAGGTCAAAGAAAGAGTAGAGCTATACCTCTACTCCCCCTCTGCGCTATCATGGCCTATTTTAGGGCGAACTTTACTTTTACCTGCCAACATTATGAGATACGGACTGCATTGGGTTGTGTAGACGCCAGTGTCCAGCCCATTGTCCGTAGTTTGCTTCTGATCTACTTCAAGCAGCACTCCACATGTTGAGTTACAGGGTTGAATAAGATGATTACAAGCAGGGATGCTTTGCAAGGACAATTCTCTCTTACTTTGTTAGCTGTCATTATTAATACTGCACTTCAGATTTACGAAATAGTATTTATGATGATGTGAAATTTGAGGTTATCCTGGTGGCATCAGATTTAGTTTTTTGGGATGTGGTGATGTATAATGTAGATATTTGCCAGGATTTTAGAGGAACCTGCTCCAGCCTTCATATTTGTTCTACCATGAAGGAGGCAGTAGGCACCTTCAGAATATTGGCACTTACCTGACAAAATATAGAGCATTGGCACTCACCTACCAAACTACACAACATCACATCCCATAAGACCCCAGTCTTGATATTTATTACACTTTGTTCTAGTTTTGGAATAGACATTGAAGATGTGTGTTCTTAATTTAAGGTTGAACCTAACAAGGAAAAAGGATGTACTGATTTATTGACTGTTGAAATGTTGTATTTTCACTCTGCAGTGTATGTAGTGAATGATGCTGAAGATTTTAAATGATCAGTGATGGTTCAAAGTGTAGGTGATCGATTGATGTGTAAAATAAACTATAAATTATGATCATGGCTCTAATGTGTCACATGTATTGTATGTTTGTTTATTCATATGCAAAACTAAATGCTCATCAGCCTGTAAGCATGAATGGACACAAATTGTTAAGTGTAAAGTGGCTAGAAATTTTGAGAAACATCTTTTAAATTGTAGTTGTTTCATACAGTTTTTGAGTTTGTATCTGAAATGTAATGTGAGTCTGTTTGACCAAATTTAAGGTTAGTGTTCAGAAATGAGGTTTCTTGTGTTACCAACTTACGCTGTGGGTGTTATGAAATCATCAGTTTCAGATCTCGGAACATAACAAGGTTGGTACTTCGTGATACTTCCTGACTGTTTGAAAGGCTAGTGGTAGAAAGCACAGCTGCTGTGTTGAGTAGGGCCCTTACCGGGTGGGGATGTAAAGTAGCTGGGACACGAAGCTGACCACTTACCTCCATCTAGTACCAAAGTGAAGAATGTATGATCTATTCTGCCACTTCCCCATATGTCTTTATGGCTTGGTGCTTAATTAAGCACAGGGACTATTTTATCTTCAGTTATTGGTTACAAAGACTGAGTCTTAAAGACAAATCTGTTAGGATGATGGGCATACTTATTATAACATATTCATATTTCTGTTTATTTTCTATTTGGTAAGAGCTACACAATAAATCAGCTAATGCATTGCATTACATTACATTACATAGTGTCTAGAATTATCATGTACTTTGATGTATATCGGCTTTTTTTTTTTAATATAAGTGTGTGAAAGAAGTTTCAGGTTTTTCTGCATACTACATACAAATAGTGTACACTAATACTGTATTTGATCAACGATCCACAACAGCGCTTACTTCACACATTAACTTAAGCACTTAACATTTGGATGTCTCCTGGCATTGTTTTGGTGTCGTTATCTATGTCAGATGCAAGGTGAAAATCACGAAAGACTGGAACAAGATTTGGAAGTTACTGGCCAAGCCTTGCAATCCAGCGTTCTACCCGTTGTGCAACTTTGAATTCTGTGTTACGGTTAGTGTTAAAATTGAGCATCAAGTTATAATATTACACAGTGAACAGTCTAACACAACTACGCATGTGCATTTTATTATTGCAACATGTTGCGACCTAACACTCGGTCGTCATTAGGCCATTTTCTAAAAACACTGAAATTTAGGTCTCAATTCTGTTAGGCAATTTTATATATCTTCTTTTATATTTGTATTCAATTTATTGCCCTCATGTTGACCTATTGTTAGGTCAAAACACATTGCAGTAATCAAATTTACACGTGTAGTGGTGTTGACTGTTCATTGTGTAATGTCATTATGGTTAACGGTTCTGTTGTATGAATGAATACTGTCTGCAAATTCTGGTTAAACTGTAAATAATTTATCACAGGCGAGTAGTTGTAATTCAAAATGACTGCATTTAGAATATAAATTGTGTTGTCTGTTGGCTGAATGTGTTTGAAGGATTAAGTTGAGCTTTACACACAATTCTATGTGACGAGGATGAAAACTTATGAAATGCCTATTGTATCCCATATGAAATGTGCGATTACTCTGACAGATTTTCATTGTGGTTTTCTGGGTTATGACACTGTAGTCTGGTACAGGGGTACCAGCATTCTGGAGAAACATACTGCCTTCATCTTGACAGTGGTCATCTGTTCTGTAGATGGGGTAGCATGTTGGTCCTAACAATGGTAGGCACCTGCACTGAAGTCGGGGAAAGAATATTCAAGTCCCATAGACTTGAATCTTCAAGAACACTGCTGTGATGACCTGAAATATTGCATTGTCAAGAATAGAAGGCCATGGACTGACCTTTTGCGTATCTCCTTCGAGGTGTTACCCTTTCCCATGAAGCATACTATATTCCTTTCCAGTCATATGACTATTCTGTTTACACAAACCTTGGTAGTGAAAAGAGTTACAGTGGTAAGCACTTTGGGTTGGTTGACAATGCCAGAGGGTATGGACAGGAATAAAGCAGTAAGCAGGCAGGATGAAGCCTAGAGGACCTTCATCCTGACAATACCTAGGATTTAGTTGTGTGGTTGCAGTGAAATGTGCTGTGGTGTCAACCCAGACTAACCTCATTCGTCTATTTTGCATTGTATCAAGGTCCTTGAATATAGGTTTGAGTAGGTAATGCTTTGAAAATGATTAATTTATGTATGTGTATATATTGTTTTGGAGCTGACATAGAAGTAGTTACTTGTTGAACATGTATTTGCCTATGTTATGCATTCCACATGTTGACATGTTACAGTGAAAAACTTAATGGCCTGTTTAATGGTGATTAATTTGATAATAAATTAAGAGATGCATGGAATAACTATTGATAAGTGTGTTTTAAGAAAAATATTTCCAAATAATAATGCTTCATCAGCTGCATGTTCTGTGTGGTGTGGGAATGCTCATGGATTTGATTTTGTACGTGACATTTAATTATATATTGAAATTTTGTTGTTATAGAACACCATTACACACAGTTCTGTGCATGTTGGAGAATGTTGCACTGGTATTGTAGTGTTCAGCTCTGGCAAAAGAAGTTTCTAGTGTACTTCTAGGTAGCATTGCTTACAATCTAACATACTGTTATTCAGCTAGTTTAGTATGGCAGTGTAGATGTAATTGTTGTAGAAAATTTCAACATTGCATTATTATTATTCAGCAGAATCACAATTTGGCTCCCTTGAGAGCTGTAAGGTGTAACAGACTGATGTGAAGGAAGTATGTCATGATGCACTGTGGAGTTGATAAAAACAGCTACTTCCCATTGAATTGCAAACCTGCTTGATACTTGCCTCATGTAAACTTGGGGTTGTAATGCAATTTATGCTCTTTGAAGAGTGCTGTGCAAACGATCCATAGTAGAAAACAGTCCTGGTCTTCAGTGAATTTGTTCAGCTGCATTCAAATGATGTTAATGACATTTGCTGGGAGTCATGTGTATTTCACAAGCTCTTCGTTCCATTGTCAACAGAGTTAAAAAAAACGCCCGGGGGGGGGGTTGTGCTGTGGTTGCTTTTGATGAACAGCGTATTATTAAGCTTTTGTTTTATGCTACAGAAATGGTGTACATATGTTTTCATAATTTTTACAACTGTGATGTATCACAAAAGTGCTTCATATGTGAGTGATAGGGTGTTAGACCTCTTCAAAAGTTGTTAGAACCCAGCGTATCACGAAAGTATTTAATATGCGAGTGGTGTGATATTTTGCCCGCCTTGAAACTTTAGTATCAAAATCGTGCATTGCTTTTTTGCATATTCAATTTTGTACCATAAGGTGTACCAACATAAGTAGTGTGCTAGTTCGTGTGTGCGGGTAATTGTGGCCCTGAGCGGTTGGTACTAAGGGATATACGCCGAGTGTAATGTGGCGAAACAAGCGACGTGAGTGTGTGAGTTTGCGTAATGGCTGTTTTTTTTTTTTTTGTTGGTATGGAAAGGTTATATTTCTGGAGCGAAGAATATGCTAGTTATTTTCGGTATGGAATTTGTTGTGCGTGGAAGGTGTGAACACAGTTGAAGAGTTCGAGGAGATAAAGGTCCGGGCTTTTGATATGCCTGTTATGTATGCTGCATACGATGAGCAGGAAACTTGCTACATAGCCTATGATTGGTTCTCAAAGTAAGTAGTTTCGTGCTGTCATGTATTTCAGGTTCAGTAATTGGGTGGAATATCATGTCAGTACGATGTACAGAAATGTCAATCTGAACCAAGTCTGTCGTAACCCTTGTCAGGGTTTTAAGTGTGCAGAGGAATTCATGTGCGCCAGTTTCCAAGCTCAACCACATTCTCAAGACAATTCAGCTTTTATATGCATGTTGTGTGCAAACAAATTTTAGATAATGAGTGAATTTGGGAAAATCGAGGAGTGTTTTGCCATCTATTAACGTGCGTTTTGTGATAGCACGAACCCAACTGGCCATTTACGTTCGTTAATTCCAAGTCCACAGCTTGTGGCAGAAGAAGCAAAGTGTATTCTTTCTAATTACACATGCAGTTTCACACATATTTGCGAAATATGTCGAACTTTGGTAAGCGTTTTATTTTGTTTACACCTAGGTTACTACTGCAAGTCACCATACACTGCATAATTCCGACCTCTTGCATGAATATTGTGTAGCTTATTTAATATCATTTACAGTAGATCAGTTTTAAGTACAATATCATCAAATTAAAAGAGTCGTTTATTGCCTAAATATGTAATTATGTTTTCTTTGTGAACAGAAAAACAAAATGAACTGTGGGAACATTGCATATGCAGCTGTGCTCTGTTGCATGCATGCACCACACACACACACACATTTATTTATTTATTTACTTATTTATTTCTTGGATCCAAAAGTGAATCAGAATGACAGGATGTGTTTTAAGTCATAAAAATGCAAACTAACAGAACTGAATAATTGTGCACACCACCTACGGTAATCCTTTGCATTTTCTTATATTTTCAAATTCACAGATTCTTTTGTATATATTTCTGTGATATTTGATTAAGTCTTGTTAGAGCTTCCTTTAAAGTGGGGTTTATGTTTGCTAGGTATGAACCAGAATTACACTTTTAGTACCAAATTTTATTGCAATTAGGTTTTTAAGTTTTTAAATAAATCATGCAGTTGGAACAGATGCAACAGTCCTGTTGTACATTCATAATTTGCACTTTGTGTGAAGACTGCTATAATGCTGCCTTACAGAAGTGGCAGCTAATAGTAGTTTTTGTGACTTATTAATCACGTACATAAACACACACACACATATATGTTTTATATATATATACAGGGTATACACAAAAGAATTGTGTGACCAGGACTCTTGCCTGTACACAAGCATCCAGTTTCCACAAGCTGTCAGTACCACCTATTTATGCTATTCCTGCATGGTGAGTCTTTTCTAAACCATGCACGAAACTCACGCTGCACTGTAATCACAGATCTGGACACCTCAAAACGGAGCACACGGAAAGCCCTTTCCTGCTGCGACGCCATCTTGCAAACTTGCCCCATGGCCCCGCAGTAAGCATGAGAAGCGAACTGGTAGCACATGAGAAACTTGGACAGTTGCTGCTGCTGGCGGTGTACATTGTGCCCGTGTAAGGTCAGAAATAAATTTCTTGTTAACTTTTGAAACCGCACCATTCTTTTGTGTATACCCAGTATATGTGTGTGTGTGTGTGTGTGTGTGTGTATAGATGTTACTTGTACACTTTAGTGTGTCTGCGTGGTATGGTAACATTGCTGGAAATAATTTAATGATGGTCCCTTTGGTACTGTCTTCACATTGATTTAAATTGGTTAAACATTAGAAATTGGTTTTGTTATTCCAGTAACATAGAATGTAAGGCACGTACAAATCAGACAAGTACAGTGGATGTTCCCACCCTAGTACTTGGTTTGGAGGAATGGATAATTTTTTTGCAGTCAGAGCAGTTAAGAATATGTCTGGTATTCTTGTGCTGTGGGAGGCTGGGTTTGGTTTATTGGGATTTGCACAGTATTCCATTTTGTTACTAAATTCCAGATATGACTAATAATATTGTTCTTTTATTTCAGGTTCTCTGGTAGTAACTGATGTTACCAGAGCATTTGTTGTCACCAGTGAACAGCATGGATAAATAACACATACACGGAAAGGCAAAGGAACCTCAATGAGGTACCAGAAATTTGCAAAAAGCACAGTAGGATACAAGGGCAGTGTGCAGAGGGCTGCGTGAGTTGTAATGAGATCAGGTGCTTTAATGGCAGGACCACAGAGTAGGCGTAAAGTGAAGAAAAGCAGATGGAGTAATGCTGAGGCTTTAAATAGACGGAGAGGAAAGTCTCCAGCTCAAGTTTGCTCGGTTATAGGTAGTAGAAATGGAAAGCCACTGGAAAAGAAGATTGTCCTGAAACTGGAGGAGCTGTGTAGAGCTGTTTTAGATGTACATAGTTTGAAGAGAGATGGAGCAAAGACTGTTTACGTGACTGGGAGTGGAACTTCTCACGTAAAGCAAGATTTGAAAGAATGCTTTCTGCCAGTATTTGAAACCTCAAGAGTTAGTATTGAAGAATCAGAAATGACACGTTCAGAAGTTTATGGAGTTCCTGCATCATCACAAGGTTCGGAGAGTGACGATACAAACAGAACTCACAGTTTCATCAAAATTGAGATTTCTGAAATGAATAATTGGAAGGAACAGGAGAAAAATTTGATTGTTGACAATGCAGATTTGTATAATGTCAAAACAGAATGTGAGTTAGACGTAAACGGTGTAATTACTGACACCAAGGGTTGCAAGAAGGAGACAGTTGATCATCTGGTAGATGTTGATTACAAAGTGGAGCAAAAGGATGTTGAACATGTAGAAGACAATAATAGCTCCATTGCTCAGGCTGTCACAGATGGCATAGAGGAGCAGGAAGATTTATCTAATCAGCCCTATCAAAATAAAATATTTTCAGACACTTCAAGGGCTGAGTATCACTATTGCAAGGAACGTGAGAGTATATACGTGGACCCTCTTAACCTTGCAAAACAGTCTGGAATTTTATTTATTGCTTCTGCTGCTGCTGATGAGGGTGTTTGTGACAGTGTCAGTGTCAGTGGTGTTGGTTACTCAACAGATGAAGATGCAGGGATTGGTCATGTGGAGAATCAGAAAATTTCAGGTTCTCATTTCTGGATGGGAAACAGGAAATGTGTTTCGTACGGTTTGTCTTCATCAGCTGAAGAATCGTTAGATAGTTTGGTGTCCAGCGGTATGAGTGTGAGAGAATCATTACCAGGTTCAAAAAGTGATCATTTGAAAGATGATATTTCTTATAATATGATAAATTGTGATGTGGTGATAGGCAGCGATAGAGGTAAACTCTTTTATCGGGAAATACCAGACGTGTGGTCCACCACAAGTTCGCCAGTTTCTAAATGTGCTCCTCCTCTAGCACCGGTGGAACTGTCAGATGCTAATTCCTATAGATGTGTTAGCCGTGCACAGTCGTGGTCTCCTGCGTTGCTCCCTGTCACCAGTGGTGATATATTTGGCAGTTATTTGGAACCAGGTACAGATCCTTCACTCCAGTATGGCTCAAAGGCAAGTGACTGTTTGGCTGGCTCGCTGTGTCAGGATGTTCGCATGTTTCAGTCTGCTGTTCCAACTTCATATCCAGCCATGTTTGTCAGCCCAGCAGCCAGTGTTACTCAGGAGGGAATGGGACCAGAAAATGAATCCTTGAAATCTCAGGAAGGAGAGCTGTTTAGGAGAATTGAAGAGTCTTTGGCAGAGAGAGAGACACTGAAATACCAAGAAAAAGAACTGCTGAAGAGAATTGCAAGATCTTTAACAGAAACGAAATCATTAAAGTGTCGTGAGGAACAGCTGCTTAATAAGATTGAAAGGTCTTTAACGAGAGCCAAATCACTGAAGTCTCAAGAAGAAGAACTTCTAAGGAGAATTGAGGTGTCTTTAGCACAGAGAGGAACTGCAAAGTCTCAGAATGAAGAGTTCTTAGTTAGGATGGAAACATTAAATGATAAAAAGTACACTTTTGTAGATGTAGATTCTGTAAGTAGTATGGAACTGGAATCAGAAAATATGCCAGATTTAGAAAACTCATTACCCCTGAAGAAGCGAAAAAAGTGGCTTAAAGCATTGACAGAAAATGAAAACAAGGAGATTCAAGTGAAAAATTTGCCACTGGATAGCTTTCCATCATTTCCGTTATGGCCAATGATCAGTATTGCAGAATTGGAAGCTGTTGGAAAATTACAGCAGCGTCCAAGTTTTCCCTCATTTCCATCGCGGCCAATGATTAGTATCGCAGAGTTAGAGGCGCACGCAGCATGTGGCAGATTACAGCAGCAGCCCTGTCATTCACCTGTAGCTCCATCATGGGTACCAAGATATCCTTACTACTGTGAAGAAAATAGTTTTTTTGGCGAGTCATTCTGTTCTAGGAACACTGTAGGCAGAACATACGTGGAGTGTTTTGAACAGAGTGGTGAAATGACTGAGAACACAATGATGTTGCCAGTGTTTAAGAGTGAAGAGTCTGCAGAGCATTACAGCTGCTGTAAAACAAGCAGTGGGTGCATGGTGCCACAGTCTGGGGTCTGTGATACGGCTTATTTACAAAATGTTGATGCATATTCAGATGAAACTGCATTATCTGTATGTAGTGGTGTGGCTGAAGACTCCAAAGCTGACATACATCTTTTTGTTGGACCTGCCATAGATTCTGTAGGCAGCAAGGTGGGAATAGATTCCAAAGTTGGTGTAGAATCATGTGAGAGAACTAGTGGTTCATCAGATTTGTACATGGTAGATACTGATTCAAAGCATGTTGTAGACACTCAAGTGACTGCAGGAGGTTCAGAGTGTACCAAAGATAATAGCGAAGGGACTGAAGTGACCCTGGAAGTTCCAGAATGTACCAAAGATGATAAAGTAGAACAGATAGATGCTAAGAATTGTACTGTAGTTAATGAGCAGATTGAAATGCCTATAGAATTGAAGTGTATTAAAGTAGAAGCAGATTCCAAAGATAGTTTAGAACATTGTGGAGTACTTGATCCACCTTTGAAAGATTTGAAGTACAAAGCAGATGTGGATTTTGAAGCATCTGTAGCAATGTCGAGATGTACAAAAGTGGATGTAGAGTCTAACGATGGTATAGCATTGCAGAGCTGTGCTATTAACTCTCTGGAGGGTCCAAAGTATGTGGTTGGTAAAGGTCTTGAGAATAATATAGAATTACAGGGGGAAAGTGAGGAAAATTTAGCATACACTAAGAAGGCCAAAGATAATGCAGAATGGTGCAGGAAAATTGACGTACCAGTGAAAGAGTCAAAGTTTGTAGTAGATGTGGATTCCAAAGAAGGTTTCTTTTGAGGACTCAGGAATCACCAGTTAGAAGGAACATTTATGTACTTACGAACGGTACATTTATGTGATGCTGGCATTTTTTTTCCTTTACTAAGACAATGTACACTGAGAACACAATCATTTTAAAATTTGTTGAGGAATTATCATTTTTGGTGGGTATAATTATGTTGTGGTAGGGTAGGGCATCTGGTTTTATTGTCTGCCTGTGCATAGCAACTTATGGCTTAGAGAGCTTTAATTTGTCAGGACATCCTGTTACAGCTGCTGTGCTGAGAGTACTTCACTGAGTGAAATGTTACCACTGGTTTCCATTATATATACAGGGTGTCCCAGGAGGAATGTGCCAGACTTCGGGAGGGTGTTCCTTATGTTAAAGTATACCGGTATAACCCAAAACACCTATATCCAAAGTTGAACGGTTACGGAGATAATGACCAGAGAAAAGTGGGGGCTTCTTGCGGTTCCAAATACTGCAACCTGCACAGCTCATACGTCACGTGACAATGCTAGTGTCCTTGAGAGTGAATGCATTGTTCACTGTGCCTGCGTGACGCTTTGCGCAGTCAGCCATGTTACGTCACCGCTGGGCATTCTCATTTATAGTGCTTGTAACCCTAAGGACAACTATGACATGAGTGCGAGTGTTTCAGTAGTTCAATTTAATGGCTTTATGTCACTCAGAAGTTAGTTTGATGTTAAGTACAGATATTAACATTACAGAAACCACATATTCTTGCCAGTTTTAATATGTATTTGGTAATCAATATGTGTGTAACAGCTGTCAAAGTTTCAAACTTCTCTGGCCATTATCTCCGTAACCGTTCAACTTTGGACATAGGTGTTTTGGGTTATATCGG
>Ga0131853_10009045_pt1 | contig 18178 bp, 8 predicted proteins | sample TergutLab28metaG_FD_92764 | JGI IMG/M metagenome (GOLD analysis project Ga0131853, IMG submission 92764) | Labiotermes labralis P1 segment gut microbial communities from Petit-Saut dam, French Guiana - Lab288 P1 (version 2) (version 2) | ecosystem: Host-associated > Arthropoda: Insects >... | reverse complement strand
GATGTTTGTAGAATCACAAAGGGTGCACATATAGAGCACCTGTAAGTATGTAACAAAAACTTGGAATGTTGTTCTATTAAATTTAAAAAAAAACATATACTCCTATCTCAAATGTATTGTTTACGACAAGTTGTTAAAACCCCGACAATCATTTTGAATAACCCTGTACAGAAAGGGTGACCGAAAACAGACGGCTGTTGACGCCGTACTGGTCGAGATTTTGTTGAGGATGTTTAGGAAACAAATATTAACACTTGCACGATACACTCATTCCATGGAGCAGATTCCTTCCTGAGAAGCTAACCTTTTCTCAGCCGGTCAAGAAATTCCCCTCCTTTCATGGAACCCGAAGGTTCATTACCGCATTCACAAGTGCCCGCCACCTGTCCCTATCCTGAGCCAGCTCGATCCAGTCCATAGCCCCACATCCCACCTTCTGAAGATTCATCTTAATATTATCCTCCCATCTACGCCTGGGTCTTCCAAGTGGTCTCTTTCTCTCAGGTTTCCCCACCAAAACCCTGTATGCGCCTCTTCTGTCCCTCATACGCGCTACATGCCCCGCCCATCTCATTCTTCTCGATTTTATCACCCGAACAATATTGGGTGAGGAGTACAGACCATTAAGCTCCTCATTATGTAGTTTGAATTTTACAATTCGGTTATTAGCACCACTCAGTGTGAACTAGATTTGCGAAGTGCTGCACTCAATAACGTCATTGTAAAGGGAAGTGCTGAATGTCAACAAACAAGCACAGCGTTAGGACAAGACAAAATTCGCGGTTTATGACTCGCTAGTCTATCAGCCAGTATACATATTATCGTCATTTATGAGGCTGTTTCCCCGCCCTAAATCTGCCAGGGTGCGAAGCTAACCACTCACTCCCCCAATTTCCAGCCAAAGTCAAGAAATAAGAAGCGCCATAACCCCACTCCTTCACATGACTTCATGGCGTGCTCAAGAACAACTTTATACATTTACCATACCATTTGATCACCCTTAAGTACATCTCCGCCTCGTTTTTTTTTCCAAATTACATTCGTAATGATGTCATACATTATCCATAGCTTTCCAGATCTACAGTAGTCACTAGTAAACCCATCTCCCTTTTGAAATTTCCTGAAATACATGCATTAACAAATGAAGCAAATGCAAATTTGACGTTCATAAGTCTATAGTAAAACCAACGAGATGCACCAGTTTATTAAATTTAGTTTATTTTATTTTGAAGTAGCACTCTACATGTTTCGGACGGTCATTCCGTCCATCATCAGGAGTCTGAGACTATACATACAGCATCAAGTATATGTCAAACAGGTTCAGCGACTGCGCAATCCGTCCGAAACATGTAGAGTGCTACTTCAAAATAAAATAAAATAAATTTAATAAACTGGTGCATCTCGTTGGTTTTACTATAGAAAGAAACAAATTCAATTGCAGGTAGTTCTGCTACGTTACATTACTTACTATTATAATGTCCTGCTTGTTGCGCCATTTTATATGCCGTCATCAGGAATATACGGAATAAAAGAGATGTGTAGAACATACGTTTATTTCATCATTAGGCAATACAGCTCGTTAGGATACCAAACACAACAGCACGCTAAATGTCTGCAGTATAACATTTACTAAACTCCTAGAAAATTAAAATTAACGTAAGTGTATTCAGTATTTTCGTTTTTTTGTTAATTTTGATTTTCCCAGTGCGCACAACGCCTATTTTTTTAGTTAATTAAAGTATATTTATGTCCAGCTACGTGTTTCGGCTAAGGATTAAGCCATCATCAAGCTGATATAAATTCTATGGGGAATAATGTTACCGTTTTCTTTACCACTACTTTAAAAAAACTTCGGAGCTCATGCGTTTTACGTCATACATTCTGTGGGACAGGGTGACTGAAATATTTTTTAAAAAATATTTTAAGACTTGTTTTTAAGGACATTTTTAAACCTTTCCTGTGTCTGAGACCCCCAACTATATGATACTTGTCTTTATATTGATACTTGTACATCCAAGGTATAAAATATAGTATAATTTTACAGCTGTACGTTTCCTGCATAATTTATATTGTTTGACGAAACGGTATCCAGTTTTTATCCGTACTGGTTTATAATTATATGTGTTATTTTAATGAAATCGTTTTATTTTTTTGTCTTTTATGTGCTGGCCATATTCTGTCGTCTTGGAGAAACGATTCCCCTCCCATGAGTTTAGATCCTAATTTATTTATTTATTTAATATTTATTTGCGCTCACATACATACTTGAAATTAATCGTCTGCCATAATCTCTAATTATGAATATGATGTCACAAAAATTGTCGTTCTTGTGTCATTTGTTAACACGCAAATATATTGGAATACTTTTCTTGAATTATTTAATGTCGCCATTCTAAATGAAGATGTTTTGCAGTAGCAAGTTATATGGAAGTAAAGAAAAGGCGATTAGATAAAGGTCTTGTTAAGATTGTCGTGACCTACATCCGAAAACTTATTCTCTGTTTATCTCTTTGAGATTAAGAAAATTTCCAACACAGCAGTCTAGGTCCCAGCAGCTCGTGTAATATATGAGCCGGGTTTCTTCCAAGGACGTCTAGATCGTTGCACTGTGAAGTGTCTCTCTGTGTTTATAGTAGGTAACTAAATGAATTCCTCTGTAAATTCATTCAAATCAGTTACTGAAGAATCTGCGTCCAATGTGCGCACAAAGTCGGCCTTTAGGTTTGTACCTTGTATGTTGCGTGGTAGGAATCCACATACTGTACATATGCTATGGAAAATACCAAATTCATGAAACCTGCTTTCCTTCTAACCTTGCATACGATGAGTGAAAACGGTCAGTCGCTTAATAATCTATGGTAAGACTTCTTTGACCATGAGTTTGATAGTATTCAAGTATTAATGATCTTCCATTATAAACGCAAGAAATATCGATTTTTGATCTACACGTTGTTTACAAGCATATCCAATTAGATATGATAAGGCCATCGTTTTGTAATTTTATTGGTTCGATTTTGCTGTGTACAGAGAGAACGTCTTTTCATCCGTCGACTTTATCTGCCTTTAGATCAAGTCCTACTTGAATTAATAATGAAGTCCTAGAACACAGCCCTACTAAGGCTTCCAGTAAAAGAGCTAACAAGGAAAGACGAAATTGTGAAGATAGACAATCATTTCCAAGTTGAATTTGTTTAGAGCTTTATTGTGCTTTCACAAGTTTCTCGTACTTTTTAATAGCGAATTATGGCCTGCCTTTTTGTGGTTTGATTTACGAAGTTGTTGTCATTGTCTCAGTGTACGTGACTGAACAGCGGCAATGTGAAAGGTGAAGTGGAAAGAAGTCTGAGTAAGTGGTCCTAGGCTAACTGATTTAATGAGGTATTTAGAGACTGAGGAAAGCCACGTAAACCGGTCAGGATATTTCTGCCAATATTCGACCAACGCACGTCCCGAATACAAGTCGGAAGCTGTGTCACATAAGCCAGCCTGCTCGGAATTTTGCTTTTGGGAACGAAACCTTTCGACTGAGCGTCAAGACATAGTAGCAGCACATTTGCATTTACTGTCACTGTGAAACGCTAATGTCAGTTCATTTTTCGTCACAATTTACCATTCGAAGGGCTATGACCTGTGTATATGACACAGTGCCGTTAAACAAAATCGGCAACCGTCTTTGAGTATCTGTGGACGGTCACTCCGCCCTCAAGCTGTCACATCACGGTTCTACCCAGACGAACACTATCGTCTGCGACTCGTCATAGGCAACTGGAGTTTAGCATAGATGAGGTACGCTAATTCGACGTTACCCAGATGGATACTCCGGCTGTTGCCTTAGTCCTGTTATTTATTTATACATTTATTTATTGCCTTGTCTCATTATTGAACGTCGACTGGTAGGATGATTTGGTAATGATAAAATGGAAAGGATAAGGAAATGATCTATAGGCTACTATACCTGAATGTACCGTGTTAGCCTTTTTTCTAGTCTACGAACAATTGACATGTTGTAAAACGGATAATATTTTATGATTAATTCACTTCAAACAACACAGAATACATAAAGAGTACCCGCAAAGCTAAAAAAGAACAGTAAGATATGTATTGGGTTCTATAGGAATAAAGGCTTCGACTACTAAGAAAAATTGCGTCGAAGTGCCTTTTTGCTGCTAGGAAGACAAGGTATTCTTTGCTCTGGACTTAGTACCAGTGATAATGGGGCTGGAATATCCTGATGTTGCAGTGCAGCGCTCCATTTGTCCCCAATATAAGAAAGGCAGTTGTATGTGTTGCTGTTTTGAAGGCTTCGTCACTGAAGATGTTTTCCGGTAGCCCCACACTCCGGCACTCCATACGTACGACCTGTGAAGGGAAGGACACTAAGGACTACTGATCTTCTGGCACTAATTCAGTATATTATCACTCTACCTTATTTGGCGGAATTCCGTATCCGTCACCTAGAGGACGGGCCCGAGAGCTTCCCTGAGTTCCCACACGGATAATTAAAGTCCTTGTGACGTTTCGTATAAATGTGTTTACTTTCAAATATTTTGATGTGAAATTAAATGGACCTACATTTTAAGAAGTACATGGGCGGCGCAATTCAAAGAGCGCTGTGTTAAAAGGTAGAAATAGAGAGCCCTTAATTATGGTAGTGGATATACAGCATTATTAGGCTGTATCAGGATCTTGGACTCTTCCAGACGTCAATAGAGAGGCTCAAGTAGTCCAAATGGAGTTTCTAAGGTCTATGGCGGGCTACATTCCACACGTTCATTAATGGCATCACAATCACACCGGATCCACATCAACCGTATTCTAGCCAGATTAAACAACAATGTAATGAACAATTTGATGCATCAGTGACATTCCAGAGTTGTACTGAGAGTAAAACAATGTAAATCAGTCCCATTACAAGCCCGAGGTGCCCAGAGGTTTCCAGGAAGTTAAGGTTCTCAGATTACGTGACAATGACCCAGGATGGTGGTAAGGTTGTCAGCCTTACGCACCGGCCGTCGTTACCCCCAGGATATACTCCTGGTACTCATTTCTGTTAGAGGCTGTTTCGACCCCAAGGCCATAGTGCGGTCGGAAGGATTATGTCAATGAAAAATCCCAATGACACAATCTGGAATCGAACCAGCGACCTTCCGATTTTTAGCACAGCACAACCACTGTGCTACCGCGGTCCCCTGTACTGAGAGTACCGGATTCAAGTTTCGACTGGTCTACCGGATAAAGGGGAGCTTTTTGGTTTTCCTTTGTTACTACAGAAGAATACCGGAATAGAACCATGAAATAGGGTGCGAACTTTTTCTGCTAAATCATTTCGTATTTTCCGTACACATCTGCCCATCTGACATGATGTTTGACAGTTGAAACTGGATCTTTAAGTAAAGTATGGAGTGACAAAATTGTGTGGGGGCTTGGCTAAGAATTGGAGCAGCAGAAATTTTTAACCATTGGAGCTCCATTATTGCATCGTGTTGCGGAAAAGCTGCAAGCTCATTAAGGGAAATTGGGCATCCTAGAAGCAGTGAGGAAGAAGGCGCTTTCAGGATAACATTGGTACTACTAACTGAAGTCATTTGCTGTGACCTTGAGTATTATTCAGTCGATGGTATTGACTTTCCACCGTAGATGTGCACGTTGACTGTTGCCCATGAATTGCGGTACTTTGCTCAAATTTAATTCGACATCGGATATAATGTCCAGGTTTTGACATGTTGAAGGGAAGGAAGGAGTTTCGAAATTATTTGGACAGAATTTGTTAAATCATTGCTAGATACATTAACCAAATGTGGACATACTAAATTCTTTTAAATATATCTGCTTGTTCATTTGAACTTTTATGAGTATAATTCGCATTCACATTTTCCTGAGCTATTTGGAACGTTAAATTTCGCCATATTCGAATAGATACCGCGTTGATAGACTTAGTGAAAAGTAGTTCTTTGATTCAGAGAAAAACTGATTTGAAATAGAATTAGTGGCCTGTGGATACAGGAAACTGACATCATAAGCATAACTATTCTCATAAAATAGAAGACAGAGGTACATTGTCTTTCTTCTGTGGCCTAAGTTACTCCTGTGTTCTGGTCTGATTTGCTACTGGAATACGCCAAGTAGCACGTGCTAAATGTTTATCTGTAACTTGCTAGTAACTGGGAGTGGACAAGTGCTGCCTTCGGTAAGAACTATGACTGTGATTTGAGTGCTGTTGTTTACTCCTGTTAACTGCTAAATATTTCAGACCATGTCTTGTTTTCGGTTGTTGTTGTTTCGTGTTATTATCGGAGATATAATTAAGATACTGACATCTGTGTATGAAACGTTCAAACTTCGCAGCCTATTTTCGTCCAAGTGTTCGATTATCGTAAGTCTCTTAAATGAAATAAGAAATAAACTAATAGCTGCACATTTGTGTTGAGATTATGGATATGAAACTCTTAGTCACTGGAGAGAAAGAATATTTTCAGAGTGGTTGAAGCTAATGTGTCGATAGTAATAAAGAAAGACATTATAAACACATTTCAGACCCACTTAATGATAAATATGGAAGATGAATAAATAATGTATGTTTTTTAAAGAAAATTGATGCACATGAGGTACGACACTTGTTATTGTCTCTGTATCCATAACCTCTCAAGTTCTAATCACGCTGCTGAACGCATTTCTGTGTGTCTAGGATGGAGGAATTGTGTATGTTTTTTAAAAAGAAACATTTTTGTTGAAAATATGTTTCCATGGTCAGTTTCTAATACCGTTTAACGTTTTAAAGGCGACGTAATCACAGCACGACTTTGGGGTCACTCTGTCTTGGTGTAGAGCCCCTCCAGTCCACTAGTCCCATAGACATGTAAGTTGCAAATACTTTGGAGACCACTTCTCTAACAGTATGAGCTACTGACAGTGCGATTGAATGAAAAGAATAATAAAAAAGCATGTTTTTTTCTCATTTAACACATTTAATCTGTGCGAAACATAGAGCACTCTTAACAACCACAATAACATGTATCAAGCGCCTGACCCCTAGATCTAAGCTTCGGTAAAACTTTCGCAGTGTAAGAATGGAAATGGGAAATAATGCTTCATAATCATTAACCTGCTAACCTCTTAAAGCCTACTAGTTACTTGATGTACCAGTAGGTTTAACAACTAACAACTGCACATTCTGCCCACACTGTATTTATGTGTTTTGTTTTTATCGACGAACAAACAGCGACTTTTGCACTATATAACATCAGTCGATTGGTATTTATAGCCGCGATGAAAAATGTTTACAGCGCGGTACGAACTGGGTCTTTAAAATGAAGTAGTTTGCGCTTTGTCTTTAAAGGTTAACAGTCATTGGCATTGTAAGGAAAGCGATATTAAGTGCAGAAAATGTAATTTGTTTGTTTGTGTCAGTAACCCCATTCAGTCATGAAGGAATTTATGCTGTTCACAATAAAAAGGGCCCGATCCATTCTTGGCAGGAGGTTTCTGACCCGACGACTTTCTCCCCTTTAACAAAAATGTGAAAGACCTCGAGTGGAGAAGTCGCATGAGGGTACGAATATACTCGGATAAAGCCAGCTCTCGTATCAACAAAAGCCTTTTGTGTGTATCTTGTCAGTGTCCTAGAAAGAAGGCATTCTGGTAGAATGAGTTCAGGATCGCCAGCCTATCAAAGAATTTACACAGATAATACGCTGAAATATATGAATTAAACAAAGGGTGTTTATCAGTCCGTCTTTATTAAAGAAAGGTCTTTGTTGTTCATGCTTCTGCTAAGAGATGTGCGGTGGCGTTGATGGATGCTTTTAATATTGATTTAGACGATTGAGAAAGTGTAATTCGAATCCTTTCAAGGCATATTTCCTCTAAATATATTAGGCCGATGTGTTTTGCCCCAAACAAATGCTTTTTATTCTTTATGTTTGCTTGAAAATTATGTATTTAACTTTTCTTGATGTGCTCGGTCGGTCGAAGTAACCTCATTTCCTGGAGCTAAAAAGAGGACATCTTGCTATAACTTAATTTTATGACTGCTCGTTTTTATTAAACTATCCCTGATATATGTAAAAACCAACTACATTAATGTACGTGCTAATTAGCTGGAAATATGTTCTATTACTAGTTAATGAAATATTTATTTCTTTCTTCAAAACCAAAAAGCAAGAACAGTTTGTTGTCAGGTGTACATGTAGACAAGATAGGAAATGTTCGCAGGGCGGAACAGTACTGGCGCGTTGGCATAAGACTAACAACCAGTGAACACTGGTAACTTTGGAAACCATAGTAGCAAATGTAACCATAGGGATATTAACAAATATTGTACCTGAGGTAAACATGGCAACCAGAAGACCAGTGGTAACGTTAGTAACCATGACAACCATGATACCAAGTTTAGCTAGCAACCATAAAAGACGCGGTAACCTAGATAACAAAGGCAACTATTCTAAAGCTAATAACACTGACCAACATAGATTTTGTCCCATGAGGAAAAATGTCTCTTTCTGATGTATCTTTGGACGCTGAATTCCAGTATGTTTCCAGAATTTCTCTATCACCCACACCTTTCGCTCCAGGTTAAAGGGCCGGAATCTTCTGCACCATGACACTAAGGTGCGTTTTTGCCGTGGACGCCATGAAGAATTCAAGGATTTCTTCTCCCAGGAAGACGGTGTCGTGTTTTGCAATGATGTTTGTTCAGTTATGGAAGTTCTTGTTCATGAATATAACCCATATCAGTGGCGCTTGTTCATGGATCCGTTAAAAGTGAGCTTGAAGGTGATTCTACTCCACAACGGCAATAGATTCCCCTCCGTTCCTTTGGCTCATGCAGCCAACATGAAGGAAAGTTATGGAAGCATGAAGCTACTGTTCGGAAAGATTAAGTATGACGAATTTAAGTGGAAGTTATGTGGTGATCTCAATGTTGTGGCACTGCTACTTGGAATGGAACTTGGGCACACAAAATACTGCTGTTTCCTGTGCGAGTGGGACAGCCGGGACAAGAAGAAACGCTATGTAAATAAACTGTGGCCTAAACGAACATCACTGATGCCAGGAGAGAAAAATGTCGGCAGTCCTCCTCTTGTTCATCCGGAGAAAATTTATCTGCCCCCTTTGCACATAAAGCTGGGCCTCATGAAAAAATTTGTGAAAGGTATGGATAAAACCGGCCGTGCATCCCAATATGTGAGGAATAATTCCCAAATGTGAGTGACGCAAAATCAAGGAGGGTATATTTACTTTATTACAATATGTTTCCGTCAACACAACTAACATTTAAAGTATACCATTACTGCGACATGTTTCGGCTTGTGACATTTATCGTCAGGCTCATCTAAGAACCGTTTAACATTTTACAGGTTTTACTTTGTGCATTTGGGGTCCCATATGCCTTACACCGTATAATATTGTGAGGTAACTTATCTACAATGTTACTGTATGTAATATAAAGCACGTGGTGTGAGCGAAGCTATTTGCTGGCCGTTGTTCTTCCACTTCGTGACTTTCTGCAGGGGTGGGTCTTCATATTGTTTCGTTAACTTGCGCTCCTGCCTGTCTCTGCTCATAGTGTTGGTGCGGTCTTTATACTGTTTTCTCTGTGTGGCATTCTGAGTAATGCTCTCTGTGTGAGTTATCAGTGAATTGCTACTTACAGTCTTTCGGGGTGGCTGCCGGCTTCTTTAGAGTGGTGGTGGGACGGGTTGGGCTCCTATCCCTTTGTAGCGTACCCTTCCTATGGGGGTGAATGGCTTCTCACGACTGAGCTATTTTTGGGGTGTTCTGTTGCTGTGGTGCTGTGTATCCCTCGTAGGGTCCTGTTGTATTATGGTTTGGAATAATTTGTTTCCTCTGACCGTTAGCTTGTCATTAATTTGGTTTCCGGTCTTGGCTTCCTTGTATATGTGGAAACTTTCTAGTACATCCAGCTTTTTTCCTTTTCCTGTGACGTGGACTATCTCCATTATGTCTTCCATGTTTCCGATTGCATGTTTGTTGTCTATGAGGTGTTGCGCGAATTTTGATCTGCTATTGTTATATTTAAAGTCCCGTATGTGTTCTTGAAACCAAATTCTGACGACCTTCCTGTCTGTCCTGTGTATTTCATTTTGCAATAGGGGCATGTCAATTGGTACACTCCATTTTTGTCGTACTTGCACTGGGGGGGTTTTCTGCTCTATGGCGAGGCGTTTTCCGATTGTATTGTTGTGGTAAACCCGATCATTACGTTTGTGTCCTTAAATAATTTAGTGATAAATTTGGTTTCTTTACCAATGTATGTAAACTTCGCCCATATTTGTTTTTGTACATTGTGGTTTAGTCTTCTCTTCTTATGTAGCATCTCTATGGGGTGGGCGTCGTATTTATTATTAGCTAGGATCTGTCGTGTAGTTTTTTCTCTTTCTTTTTGTTTTCGGGGGTTAGCTTGTACGTATCTAGCCTGTTGCGGTAGTGCCTGATGGCCGCTGTTTTATGATCATTGGGTTGGCATGAGTCGTTGGGTATTATAATGTCAGTTGTTGTGGGTTTTCTGTAAACTTCAAACGATAAGCCTTTTTGGTTCTTCTTTATAGTGATGTCTAAAAAACTAATCTGGTTGTTCTGTTTTTCCTCCAAAGTGAACTTTAACTTGGGCGCTTGGTTATTGAAATCTTCTAGTACAGTACACTGTATATGTTGGTATTGCCATCATTGTACACTACGAGAACGTCATCTACGTATCTAAAGTATCCTTCAATTCTGTGTTTCTTTAGTAGTTCATGGATTGTAGTATTCTCCATGTGCTGTAAATACACTTCTGACAGTATGGATGACGTAGTTGCCCCCATGACTAGCCCTTCATTTTGTATGTAAATGGTGTCTTGGAACTGGAAATAGTTCTGATTTATTAGGGTTTGTGTAATCCTCATTATTTCTTGCGTTGTCTTGCCGTCTACATCATTCGCATTGCATAACTCATTGAGGATAGTCATCAGTTCCCCGGTGGGGATATTCGAGTACATGTTGCTTATGTCGAAAGAGGCAAACTTCATGTACTGTCCTTGTGGGATTTCTACTAGGTCATCCATCAGCTGGACTGTGTTCTTTATGTTGTATACGAAGGGGAGTGGGATGTATGAGGTCAGTTTTCTCGCTAGCGCTTGGGCTAGTTTGTATCCTGGGGCATTCCTCCAGTTTACGACCGGTCTGATGGGAGTGAGTTCTTTGTGTACGTACCTTTATTAAGCCCCTCATGGTCGGTGCTGTGGGGTTTAAATTCACAAGTTTCCATTTTTCGCTCTTCTGTATCACGTTTTGGCACTCATTTATTGTGTTCCTTAGCTCCTTTTGTAGGGTCTTGGTAATGTCGGCATTCGCTGTGGTGAAATTATTGCTGGAAACGAATTCATTTACTTTGCGGTTGTAATCGTCTAAGTATAGAACTACTGTAGAGTTGCCCTTGTTTGCTTTAGAGATTATTGCTTTGTTCTTATTTAACTTGTATTTTATTTGTTTCATGATCCCATCTTCTTTTTTATCTCTCTATGTATTTCCCTGTTCTTGTTGCTGATACAGCTTCTTTATGTTTTTTGCCACTTAGTAGCGTACGTAATCTTGTTCGCCGTTTGTTAGTAGTGTTATTGCCAGGTATATTTATAGGACCCCAGATCAGGGAACTGATGCAAGACAAACAGTTCGATGAAGACCTGAATGAGACTGAAAGAAATGCATGGTTGTAATTTAAAGGGATTTGCAAGGACTTCTTAGGAAATCACAAAGCAGCGAATTATCAGGATGTTGTGCGGGACCTGTTGACTTTGTACAAAGTTATGGGATGCAATATGAGTCTGAAAATCCACTTTCTGGAGTCACGTTTGGATTTTTTCCCAGAAAATCTCGGCGAAATCAGTGACGAACACGGTGAAAGTTTTCACCAAGACATTATGACTATGGAAAAGCAGTATCAAGGCAAGTGGACCTCACGTATGTTGGCAGACTATTGTTGGACACTGAAGATGGAGGTACGTGACGCCAAATACCGGCGAATGTCATAAGCCTCTACGTTTTAGTGGAAAGTTTCTGCCTGTTTCATGAGCACGTAAAGTACTATTTTGCGCATTTAAATTCCTCTGTATCTTTGAAACCTTGCATGATAAAAAAAAAGCTTTGTGTACGTATCTGAATTCAGCATAAAAAGTACTGCTAAGTTCATCTATTGAAGTTCGTGGGACAAAAAAAAGTTAAATTTTGTTGACCAGTGTAACTGATGGAGTCATAAATACATGTAGGTATGCACGTACAGTGCCTTTTATTTTGTCTGATTTTAAACAAACTTGAATCTTCTCGACATATTTTAGTGCAAACACCCAATATAAAATTCCACGAAAATCCGTCCAGTGGAACCGAGTTCCATGCTGGCGGACGGACGAACAATCATGACGAAGTTAATGGTTGCTTTGTCGCATCTTCGCGAACGCGCCTTGTTAGTGCTTATTGACTCCACAGAACACTGGTGTTGGCTATCGGCAGTTATACTGGCCGTGCTAAATGGTACTGTTGCAGAATAGTTTTCTGATGCGATATATCATTCATTGCATTTAAAGGGTTAATGAAGAAGGATGTAATGAGGCGGACACGCACCATGCAGAGAGGAATTAACAGTGCTCACATAATTTTGATCGTAAAACTTTAAAGGAAGGGAACCGCATTGAAGAAATAGGAGTAGAGCGGAGGATGATATGAGTACAGATATGCGTAATTTAACGACGGGGATACGTTCTGAGAAACGCGTCGTTAGGCGATTTCGTCGTTGTGCGAACGTCATAGAATGTACTTACACAAACCTACATAGTAGAGCCTACTACACACCTAGGCTATATGGTATAGCCTATTGCTCCTAGGCTACAAACCTGTACAGCATGTTACTGTACCGAATACTGTCGACAATTGTAACACAACGGTAATTATTATAATATTATAATCTTATGGACCGCCGTCGTATATACGGTCCGTCGTTGACCGAAACGTCGTTATGCGGCGAATACCTGTAATTATTTCCGACGAGTAGGTAAGGTGTGACGTTGTCGAGTCCATCTGACTGTGATACCGGTCATTGACTGAGTTTTGAGACCTCAGCGATGAACGCGTGTGTTCGGTAAGACATGGAATTTCTTGACTGGGTCAAATATATGTTAGCTATATGTGGAGTTAGGGCTAACAATGGGGCTCTGTGCCTGGCAGCGGTTGCCAGCTGTAAGTTGCAAGGCGTCTGCGGTGTGACGCCCTGTCGATTGGTACATAGTTACCGAAATTTCGAAGTAGTTTTCTGCCCGCATCCTCAGAGCCAACTTCTGCAACCCCAAAGGTGGAAGCAACAAACTTGTCCGAATGATTGGTAACTATGTACCAGATGGCACAGCATCATATCCCAGACGATTTCGGACTTCATGATCACCGCTGTGAGAACATCAAATCTAGCCTCTTTTTTCTTGGCACTTTCGCATGCTCGCGAAAAGAGCCTACCATCTCGTCATGACTGTCCGTCGGTCTGTCAGTATCAGCTCGGCTCCCACTGGACGTATTTACGTGAAATTGTATATTGGGAATACGTGAAATTGTATATTGGGAACTTCATGAAAATCTTTCGAGAAATTAGAAATTTGATGAAGATTGGACAAAAATGCCCGTCACTTTCCATGTCGATCTAAGTGCGTTGTATTTTTGCCGGCGACGTAAAATTTCCGTTAACGGCGGTGTTGTCAGCGACAGTTAACGTTCCATGGCAAAGTTTTCAGTTTTGATGGCATTACTGACGTTGCCTATCTTAAGACTCTGTTCGTACCTACGGTGTCTTGTGCGAAGTACGAAACAAGTCTTTATATATAACGACAGTCCAAGAACTAAGTAGTTTATATTCTTGATTTCAAACTATCGCCGTGTTCTAAATGTTATATGCTTTCTTCTGGGAAATTCCTCGGCGTCTGAATTTTATATGCCGACGTTTCGGAACACTCTGTCTGTTCCATCTTCGTAGGCGGGTAGGTATGAACAGTGGCGTACCTAAGAATTTTGTTCGGGGGGGGGGGTTCAACAAATTCAGTTGGGGACAGAGGAAAGAGAAAACGGTGATCTGGGGGCGGTAGCCCCCTAGTCAGGGGTTCTGGAGGCAGCTGTAATTTCCTACAAGAAATTTAATTTCATATAGTAAAATTTTCTTAATTTTTGGTACTTTAAGACTATTTGTGATGACAGCCTATTTATTTGTCATTGCTGATGCAAAACAATTGAGAACGTAGGTAGTTTTAGAATTTTACTGCCTTTTTTCCGACCATCTTGGGGTGTTGACGTCCTAAATTCAGCAATTTTTAACAGTTTTCACAATCGGGTTGAGTTTGACACGATTTTGGAGGGCCTTCGGAATTTCCGGGGGAGGGGGGTTTGAACACCCCAACCCCCCAACCCCCCCTCGGTACGCCACTGGGTATGAAGAATGACTAGGTTTGAGAATGTTGGGGTATTTGTATGGGAAAAGGTTTGGCTCGAAAATAGCCTGAGCCATTGGCTCAGGCTATTTTTCCGTATAAATATCCCAACATTCTCAAATCTAGTCATACTTCATACCTATCCACCTATGAAGATGGAACAGACAGAGTTTTCCGAAACGTCGGCAAATTAAATTCAGACGCCGGGGAATTGCCCAGAAGAAAGCATACTACATTTATATTGTTGACAGCGACAGAAAATCGCCATATAATCGATCTTTTCCAGTCAACAGGTATTAATTAGCATATTACGACATTTGAGGATGTGTAAACGGTACAAAATATTCTGTACCTCAACAACAATCCTAAAGGGAAGGCATTGTTGCATTTATTGGCGACAACAGTCACGCGAGCTCTCCACAATATTACGTTATGCGTACCTAGCTTCTTGACGTCGTTCAGCTGTGTATGTTGTAATGAATTCATAATGTTACATGGATCATTCATTCACCTGGTTGCTTAGGAGCTTTCCTGTCATCAGAGAGGCTTCAGGTGTCGCCAACAGTAACGTGAGACAACTGTTGCAATGAAGTGCGTGCAAAATTCTGTTGTGAAACTCAGCAGTTGCCTGTGTGGCGGCGCGGCACGCTAAAGCGGTGTCTATATGAGAGGCCGCTGATAGCGTACCGAGACGCAGCCCCTGTGGCCTAATGGATAAGGCATCGGTCTCCTAAACCGGGGATTGTGGGTTCGAGTCCCACCAGGGGTACATACATTTTTTTTTTTTGTTGAACACAATGGTGAAGATCTAGAGGCCGCTTACGTCCCTAGCAATAGAATTAAATTCATTTATATTGTTGTTTATTAGTGCATGAGAACTGGTAAATAAAATAAGATCTGAGGTTCTCACAGCAATGACTGTGAAGATGTCTTCTGGAATGTGACACCGTGTAATTTGGTAGGAATTTTTCAACGTTTTAGAGGCACGTACTTTCTTTGCCTTCGGGTTCTTGTACCCTGAAGATGGAGGCAGTAGTTTGCAAAACATCAGACCATTTGAAAATTTAACAGGACAGAAAATGTCCACAGAAGGAATCACATTTGTAACTTTGGTAACCAAGGTAACCATGGAAACAAAAATCAACAGTAATTTGAGCAACCATGGTACCAAGGTAGCCCATAGCAACGACATATTACACAGGGAAGCGTGCTAACAAAGGCAACAGAGGTAACGTAAGTACCCAAAGTTGTCATCAGTGTACGTGAAGTGCCTGTTTCTTTTTTGCAATTTTAAACACATTGGAATTTTCTCAACGGAGTTTAGTAAAACCGCCCGATATAAAATTTCACGAAAATCCGCTTAACGGGAGCCGAGTTGTTCCACGTGGGCGGACGGACGGACGTGACGAAGCTAATAATCGCTTTTGGCAACACTGCGAAATCGCCTAAAACAGTCGAAATGTTTATTCCCTTTGTGCTCTACAGTAGAAACCCGAAAAGACATTTTATAAATTCGGATTACCTATCGAGTCCTTCCGCTCTGCCGTTCTACAACGCACCATGTACTCTACCGCACCGTTACTACACAGCAATGTACCACTCCGCTGAGCTATACTGTGCTGTGCTGTACTCACATCTTCTTGAGCCGAGGTTATGAATCAGTGGAGCTGCATTCCCACTCCCTCATAGTCTTTGTGGTGTGACGTTTAATTCAGAGCAGAGACAACTTTATCTTTATTTCGCATAAGACAATGACTTCCATTACATAAAGCGCCCGATACACTCTCAGACTGAACGATTTTACTGTGTGACGTCATACCTGACGGAAATACTGAGTAAACTGCGCAGTTTTGACAGGCAATAGCGCAGGCCTCAGAATTGTCCCTTTCAGTCGTCTTTCACACAGAGAACTGCGCAGTTCACTAAGGGAATCCCACAGTTTCTTCAGCTTACCTGCCGGCACCACGATGGCATCATCTCAAGGCACATCCATTTCTAGCAGTTCATTCAGCAGATGAGCATCGCATGATATATTTCTTTTCAAATACCACTTCTTATTCCACATTTTACGCTTTCGTTTCTTCTTTTCGGATAACATTATGGCAATGTGGCTAGCAAATGCAAACGACAGCCTTGTTTTTATTCACCATAGTTACAAGCACAAGAAGACACACAGAACTGACAAAAAAAACTGACAAACCTGATGGGAAACCTGTGCTGTGCCAGAGAACATTCAGTTCAGTATTTCATGCAGTTTTTTTACACAGTTAAACTACACAGTTTAACTTAGAGTGTATGAGACCCTTTACACATTCGAAGGTAAGACAATTGTGTCGCAGCCAGTGAATCCATTCGATTGTCTCAACAGGAAATGGTATTTCGTCATTTCCTGTATTTCATGTTCAGTCTGTTAACATTGTCACTCACCTTGTGGCACGGAGCACACTGGATCTCAGACTGTGTGTAGCCACAGCCCCGGGTGGGATGAACTCTGTTTTCTCCCTTCCAGGTTTTTCTGTATTTCGTTTATTTTCGATGCAGATATCCTGTTCGTTGATGTGACTGTGATCGATATTGACACATGCAGTCATGTTTACTGACATCCCTACTGCTCAGAGGTGTCAATAAGCGTACCGTATGCAGCCTTGAACGCCACTGCAAGCCGAGCCGAGCCGAGCTGAACCAGAACGGACCTAGCTGAACCGGGCCGAGCGAGTGACTATTCACATTGCAGGCCGAGCCGACCCGAACTGAAAGCAGTGCAGCTGACATTTCTGAAGTGCGAGGATGTCAAACCAAGTGCATGTATTTTCAGTAATGGACAATAGTTGGTGGAGAAGCCTTTTATTTACCAGAAAGAGACGTTTCTGGGTGCACAATATAAGCTCTAGGCGTGAAAGTAATAATAATAATATTTATTTACTGCATTTGGGTTGTTACCCGGTGGCAGTGGTTATTTTATATCTAAACAAAACATGAAATTGGTTGCTACTAGATTTAAGTCGGGAGGGCTACATGAGAAGCATGTAGTGGCAACTTGGAAAATTGGGAACCATCTCAGCATTTGCTTATAGACACAGGGAAACCAAGAAAAACCAGTGTCGGGATGGCCGGTCGCAGGACCTTCCGAGTACTGACTTCTAGCCAGCAGTCGGGCATCTAAAGTACAAAAAAACAGCAATGCACACACACAGTACAACAAATACACATAAGATAACTACAACAATACACACAAGACAACTACAACAATACACACGGCCAACCAACAACAATTACACACAAAACAACTTAAAACTAGCAACAAAACACACGATACAAATTAGAATTTTACAACATGTACAGAAGGTAAAAACACCCAAGCAAGACAGTACTGTGTACAGTTCCTTGTAATTGTTTTTTTTTACGATCATTAATTCACTCACGCTTTCACCCCAGTCCTTCACTTCTCATCACTTACTACTCCTATAAACCTTTTCCAAAAAGACTCGTCCCCCCCACTTCCCTATACTGCGCACTTCACTTCGACTCATTCCACTTTACTTTGCTTCTTTCACTTCACTTCACTTTATTGCACTTCGCTACCCTACACGTTAGATAATTTTTCACTTCACTTTAGACTTTTCACTTCACTAGACACCGCTTCTCTACACTTTTCGATGATTTCCAGCACACTTTACTTCCTTTTAATTCAACTCAATTATCACTTTCCTTACCCTCTTTCT
>Ga0131853_10009044_pt1 | contig 18179 bp, 11 predicted proteins | sample TergutLab28metaG_FD_92764 | JGI IMG/M metagenome (GOLD analysis project Ga0131853, IMG submission 92764) | Labiotermes labralis P1 segment gut microbial communities from Petit-Saut dam, French Guiana - Lab288 P1 (version 2) (version 2) | ecosystem: Host-associated > Arthropoda: Insects >... | reverse complement strand
TTAAGTTCCATAGACAACCTGATGATGGCCAACACAGGCCGAAACATGTAGTTGTTTTCCATCACATTCATTAAATACACCTCAGTGATTAAGTTGTGTTTGACTACATACCTTCTCCTAATAAGAAGCCATACTATTTCCAGACCTGGTTTATATGGCAAACATCCGTACTCGGGTACACTCGCCAAGTGTTTGCCTGGTCACTGCGATCGTGTTTCCACGTGGCCATTCCAAGTACCGAATGACCCTCACGGTACCCCCCCCCCCTCACACACACACACACACATTTATCACTCGTCGACTTGTCAAGTATAAACAAGTCGTGAGAATGCAAGAACAAGTAGCCAGTTGATAAGTAAACAGCACTGGTAATTCCTTCCGCTTGTGCTACATGTACCGACATTCGGAGGGTCAATATCTGTGCAAGTGCACCGTTTCCATTGCGTGGCAAGTAGCTGTGTGTGTCAAATATACCTGTTGTAAGGAAGCAGCTCCACTGCAATGACAGGCCCAAAGACACCATAACAATGCAATTCTGTAACCTGAACGACGACCTTTCGCAGACAGGAGCTGCTATATGAAGTAGCTGTAAGGTATGACTGATAATTATAGTATGAGAGTGAAACATGTAGTGTGTTAGTGCAACATGTTGCGACCTGCCAGCAGGCACTACAAATTGTACACAATATAAAAGGAGATACACGAAAATTGCCTTTTGGGAATTGATACCTCAATTTTACAATGTCTTATCACGTCGCATTACAATTGTGGTTTGGTAAACAGTAATTAAAATTGGTAATGTAGACATAGTGATGATGATGATAGTAACGTAGACACAGTATCGATAATGGTAATGTAGACATAGTGACATACATACGTATAACCATGTGTTGCAGAAATGTAGCCTCCACTGACGGCACACAATTTGTGACGCTTCAAGGCGGTCTCGTGTCTCTAGTGGAAGTGTTAACGCTATCTTAAAGACAAATCGTCGCGGCGCCCATCATGACGATTCACAAATCGTGTACCGTCAGTTGATAGAAACCACTTGACGTGATGCAGAGTTTAACAGTTCAGACAGCACTTCCTGCAGACGGCGCCGAAACGCGATGGAGTGTTAGTAAAACAGCGTGACTTGGTGTGTAACTGCAGATGGCGCATTAATTGTTGGCTTAATGAAGGCAAACTAAATGAAGTAAGTTGTGTTTGTGTCTAACAGCATGATCTGCAGACAGCAGGTGGCCACTGGTCCTTCCTTCTTCGCATTTAGCCACAGTTATGTGCTGTCTGAAAGTGAATTCTTCATGTGGAGAGATATTGCCGACTGTGGAAGAAACAACTTAAGAAGTAATGGGGAATTAATTTTATTCATGAGATTTAAGCTTACGAGCAGTTGTCGAGGAACGACATAGCATTGTGTACCTACAGATTCCTACATTTGATAACAGGGTCGAGCTAGGAACACTGCACTTGCTGTCTGCTCTCGACAGTGGTATTGTCTTGTACATTCCAGCATAATTATTGTTGGTGGGCCACAGCTAGGCCTTACAACGGTATTCTGGTGTACTTAACGACAGGCACTGACAATCGACGCTGCATTCATTTCTGCTAATCTTTGCACTTTGCACGTCCCGCATCATTACAACACGAACACACCTCCGGCACAGCAGAAGTGCTAACACGCAGCATGGCTCACGTCATGTGCTGCTATCTGTTGCGCCTATCCTACAGATGGGGGAGGCCATGTGGTGGCGCTAACTTCATGAGATGCTACTTCCCGCCCCTTCTACCCCAGAGAAATAGCGTCACCAGTATGAGAAACACTGCGATCAATATTCCGACTTCACCATTGCCACTGTGCAGGCTCGGCTAATCACCACACTTCTTACAGACACACTCGAGCTTCCTATCGTGGTCCGCTCGTTTGTTTGTCTGAGCTTCATTGTTTCGGTCCACCTCATAGGTTAAAAAGGCAGCAGAACCCTCAGGCCCTTCAAGCCCAGTGGTTACTATATATACAACCAGGTTTAACATTCAGCAATCCTACGTTCTGCCCACACAGCTGTATTTATGTGTTTTGTGTGGATCTGAGAACAAACAGCGATTATTTCCCTATACAGCATTAACTGACTGGTTTTTATAAACGAGACGGAGTGTGTTTACTGCGCGGTACGGACTGGAACTTTAAATATGATAGACATTAATCATAGTCTTTAAATAGGTCGTGCCATAGCTCAGGTGGCCAATCCTCGGTATCTCAACGCTGAAGCGAAAATTCGATACCAGGTTAATCCATGTGAGATTTTAAGCGAACGAATTGGCACAGGTGACAATCTCTTCCATCCAGTGTTTCGATTTGCCCCTGTAAGTATCCTACTGATCTTGATGTATGTAACACATGAGTGTGCAACCCGTAGACCGCCAGCTGCATTATGTGACTTGCGGCCATAAGCGTCTTCATGTATTTACAACAAAAATGCGCAACAATACTTCAGGCAGTTAGGTATACCACTTATTGTTATTTGTCCACGTAAGGCTCGCGAGCCAGCCCACAATAATAGGTGTGGTCCTATGCTGTACAAAGGCTGCAGTCCTACGGCTTAGAAGTTAGTCTTGGCTGAAGAGAAACGGGCGAGCACTGGGAGCTGCCAAACAGCAATGCTCATTGGGATGTCGGGTGCATGGATAGGAATGTACTGTCACTTACTGCTTAAACGGTTAGAACCCACTATGTGGTACATGATATACAGATATTACAGTGCAGCCGTTGGTTACGGAGCGCCGTGACATTTTGCCGTAACGAGCTGACATCCGGCAAAGGAACTAACGACTTGACCCCTGTCACAAAGGTCACGAACTGTGACATCCACATGGAAATATTCATCGCAGTCGAGTTACTGGGCTTCACCTGTCCTGTTGTTATTGTAACTGGAACTGACCGTCACTGGATCCGTCTAACGGCAGCGTTTGAAAATATTTTGTGGGTGTAAAATACGGTTTTTCGCTGAAGAGTTGCTTCCAGTTACATGAAAGTGAAAACGAAATGGCTGTTCCTTGGGTTCGGAAACTGCAGACATTCGGACATCTTGTATTTAGTCTATCATTATTTCTTTCATTCTCAATGGCGCTGGATACCAATGTGGCCCTGCACCCCCCCCCCTCTCCCATTTCTAGGGTTCTAAATTTAGTGTTCAGACATAGCAGTAGGTAGCTATGGACTGCAGATAGAATCCTCTTACTACAAGAAGGAATAGAAAATGCGTAGAAAAGGACGCGTGCTAGTTCACGACAGCAGACGGCAGAAGGCTTATAGCGCGGCCATTTTGAGTAATTACCTTAAGTTGTTGTTTATTTACGTGCTGATTGAACAGCCAAACAGACCCACCAGCACGAACAGCCAAACAGATCCACCAGCACGAACAGCCGAACAGACCCACCAGCACGAACAGCCGAACAGACCTACCAGCACGAACAGCCGAACAGACCCACCAGCACGAACAGCCGAACAGACCCACCAGCACGAACACACAAATACAACACACACAAAGGCAACAATTCTTACGTAACTTCCTCTGTGGCTGTCTTCGTGTTTATTGTCCCGCGACTGGCGTCAATAATCACACAATACACATTTCCGATACACACCGTCCAATATACCAAGAAGCATACCGACTGCAGAAATTTTAAAATGTGAAAAAAAAGGTGCTATTAGAAAGATGGAAATACGGTAATGCCATTCTGCGCAACTTAAATTAAACAAAGTATAGACGGATTGCAAGGGCTAACTCCCAACAAAATGGACGAGGAAGGCGTATTTTTTTGGGGGGACAGGAAAACCACGATCGAGAATTTAGCACACACTGTTGTTCTAAACATGCCAAAGCTAGAGGCGTTATAAAGCTTGGCTTATTCTGTTCCACCCGCACACCTGTGTCCCTCTGAACACTTTATAGAGACACGTTTGTTTGGTCAGAAAAGGCGAGGCTTAAAAGACAAATTTTCCGTGGCCCTGTCAGAGAAAAGTAATGCAGGCGGGGCATTAACATGACACAGTAAGCCTGCTGTTCTGCAAACCTGTCTTTCTTATTCCAGGCATCGCGGTAAGGCTGTAGAGACGTGGCAGTCTATCAGCCCACAATACCAGCCTAACGTAGGGTCTTGCAACTCGAAGACGTTCGGTTTGAGCCTCCGCTGGCTACCCGCAGGTTCCGGTGTGTCCTGTCAGACCATTCGGTGAAGACGTTTTAAACCGAGCACCAACCACTGCCACGTGATCAGGAAAGTTAATTGTGTCAGGTGCAAGTCCGTAAGGCGTCACCGAATAGTCTAACAAACCAACAAACCAGTCAGTACAAAACTGCAGGCTCCTGCCGCACACCAGCCAAAGCAATACAGCCAGAAACAGCACACACGATCAGTAAGCACGGTGTCCAGTTTACAGAAAATAAATGAGACGTCTTCGTAACGTAAAATGCGGCGCATTTCGGTTGACAAATGGTGATCATTCAGTGGAAAGAAAATTAACTGCACTGACCGTCGTGAAGAATTGTCATTCAGTTGTGACGAAGGGGGGAACGTCTGATCAGGTACCATAGGAGTCTCATATTACAGTGCAGTCGAGCTCACCATATATTTTTAAATCAATCAATCAATCAATTAATCCCCAGCACTAATGACAAAGTTTGTGTTGAAAAGCTTCTGGTACCGCGGTGTACTGAGTCGTAGTAAATTTGTAAAATGTATTCATAGATTATATAATGTATTACTGTTGGCTGTATTAACCCTTTAAAACTTATATGTAACTATAATAATATGGGGTTTAACATTCAACAATCCCACGTTCCGCCCACACAGCTGTATTTATGTGTTTTGTGTGGATCTCAGAACAAACAGCGATTATTTCCCTATACAGCATTAACTGACTGGTTTGTATAACTGAGACGGAGTGTTTACTGCGCGGTACGGACTGAATCTTTACATACAATTTAGATTAACTTTAGCCCTTCAAGACTTACATCAAAGTCGGGTGATAAAATCGAGAAGAAAGAGATGGGTGGGGCATGTAGCGGGTATGGGGGAGAGGAGAGACGTATACATGGTTTTGGTGGGGAAACCTGAGGGAAAGAGACCACTTGGGAGACCTAGGCGTAGATGGGAGGATAATATTAAGATGGATCTTCATGAAGTGGGATGCCGGAGTATGGACCGGATCGAGCTGGCATAGGATAGGAAGAGTTGGCGGGCATTGTGAATGCGGTAATGAACCTTCGGATTCCATAAAATGCGAGGAAATTCTTCACTAGCTGAAAGCCAGTTAGCTTCTCAAGAAGGACTCTGCTCCATGGAGTAAGTAAGACAGACTTACATCAAAGAACAACACGAGTCTATATATATATATATATATATATATATGACGCCATTAAGTACACAGATTTCACTCATTCATATTTTCTAAAATATTTACTAAGACAATATTGGCACAGGAACTGTCTGAATCCGTTTTCTTTCAAATCCCAGAATTCTCCCCAGTTCAGCACTACAGCATATGGTGGTGCTGTGTATCGCCGGCCACACTACTCCAAACAGCTGCTGCAGTGTCACACTACACACTGCAGCTCGCCAGTTTGCATTGCAATCTGCATCGCCTTTCAACATTCCACTCGGTACAGCGACCTATCGACCGGCTGCTGTCCGACAAATCGTCGTGCGACTCCCGGCAGCGGTAAAAAATTATCTTCTGCAAAATGTCCGGTCGGACCTTCTTCGTGGCCCACTCAATGTCTACCGCAAGCTCGCTCGCGGGGTAAAGCGGCCAGGGCGTCAGCCTGACCACTCTCGCCGCCTACTGCCGAATTTATGATTGAATATAACCAATCGCCAATCCCCTCTATGCCTTTTCGTCACGCTAGGAGCATCTTTACCTTGTGAACAAACCGTCAACATGACAACATAATCCCCCTACCCAAGTGAAAATCACCATACTGATTTCGAAATATCTACTGTTAAGAACTACTGTTGTTTATAACTACCGTTGTTAATAAATACAGTTGTTAATAACTATTGTTGTTAATAACTACCGTTGTTAATAACTACTGTTGTTAATAACTAGTGTTGTTTATAAATATTGTTGATTATAAATATTTTTGTTTATAAATATTTTTGTTAATAACTACTGTTGTTAATATCTCAAACGACTTTAAACTCCTTTCATTTTAATGTCTAAAGACTCCCCACTTCATAAATTTAGCCGTTCGTTATATGGACGGTAAATAGGGACAAAATTATGCTCGGCGCTGCACATTTTATGAAACATGTTATTTGATACGCACGACGTTTCGGCAGTGGTTGTGGACACGTCTTCAAGATAGTTCGTTGACACTAGACTGGTTTATACTGAGGTTTAATTGTGATTGACAGAGGTGACAAGGATCAACATAACTTCACAGTGACAGCAGATGCGACGTCGTGTATGTCAGTACGTCTTGGACACCGGAACATTCCAAACTCGACACTGATATAATAATGTTCACAAGTGATACTGAAAATCGATAATGAGCCGAGGAAACACAGATCGAGCGATCGAATCCCACTGGAGACGCGCATGTTCGGCAGGCACTCGATCACCGCTCGTCATTCAGACCAGCATAACGACCTCCCGCCTTCCGGACTGTCATGGGGTAATGAAGCTCTGTGGCTTGGGCATATTTAAATGTGACATTCAGAATTGAGAGAGCTGCCCGTAAATCGCCAAGAGAGACAGACGAGTGACAAGATGTGACAACGCAGACGTTTCGAAGGCTTGTAGTGCCTTCATCTTCAGAGTCAAATGTCGGCCACCACAGCAATACCGCTGAGATAAGCCGAAATCTCGCTCTAAACGAGACTTCCTGACACTATGAGCAACAGTGACAGTCGGCTGTCACTGTTGCCCATAGTGTCAGGAAAACACATGAAACAGAGAGAGAGAGAGAGAGAGAGACGGAGTTACCCAGAAGGGTTTAGATTTTTGAATGAACAGAAGCACGAGCACGTAGCGAGACTGGGAACCTTGTCACAGTTGCTTCTGAACAGGGTTAAACACTTCAAATTTCCACCGAAGTTGACAGCATTCTCAATCAAGTTTTCCCTCCGCTGCTACAATATACAGATACAGCACAACAGGATGTAACAGCAATATATATCTACCTGACTACAGCTTCAATCAATTGACACTTTGAGAGCTTTGGAAAATTTAAATTCAGACACACCCCATGCGATATAAATACAATCCTTTCTGTCCAGCACGACCAAAACAGCAGCAGCGTCATTTAATGCCATTTACTGATGTTCTTCAGACTCAGTACTTCTACCAAATTCTCATCTTACGTCGTACCATGGTTCTGGAGCTATTTCGCCAGACTATCACCACGGACCTGGGCTCGATCTGACGTCAGTCCGTGTGAGATATGTGGTGGACAAAAGTGGCACTTGGACAGGGTTACCACGCGACAATGTGTGCTGTCGGTATCATTGTACCTACGAAACACACCCGTCTGTTCATTACTGACGCTGCACCTGTAATCACCAGACATCGTCGTCAGACAGACTAGACTAGCACAGTGGCCAGGTAACAGCAGTTCACATTACACAGAAGACCGTACAGTCAGCGCTAAACCAGTTCAGCACGCCCCATCTCCTAAAGCAACGCCCAGCCCTTCTGAACACCTGCATTACACGCAACGTGCAGCACCACAACATTCTTTTTTTCTTGCACTTTTGTTTGTGCACGGTTTCTGGATTGGGTGTCGAGGAACAACAGAAGCCCCTGACCTCATTCTGAGTGGTTAGGTCACAGACGATGTTTAAGTGTGAAAACCAAGAACACTGAACGAATTGAACAAAACAATCGAAGTACGTTTGACGCTGTTTGTTGTTAGTCCTTAAGCGAGAGCTTATTTGCAATGTCTGTCTGGTTGCAAAGTGTGTAGCGAAGTGTGATATCAGCGCATGGCAGGTGCACAAATGGGGCGACAAAATTTTTTGTGTTTACGCTTAATATTTGTGGGTCCACAGTTTGGAAACTGCTGCTTGTCACCCTCTTGGCTTCTAGAACACCAATTTGTCTCCCATTAGCAGCAGCAGCAGTATTAGCAGTAGTAGTAGTACCGATACTAGTAATGGTGGTCGTGGTGGTGGTAGTAGTAATAGTAGTAGTAGTAGTGGTGCTGGTGGTGGTATCAGTAGTGGTAGCAAAAGTGGTAGTAGTAGTGGTAATAGTAGTAGTAGTGGTGGTAGTAGTAGTAATAGTGGTGGTGGTAGTAAGTGGTGGAGGTGGCAGTAGTGGTGGTGGTGGTGGTAGTAGTAGTAGTAGTAGTAGTAGTAGTAGTAGTAGTGGTGGTGGTGGTGGTGGTGGTGGTGTAGTGGTAGTAAAAGGAATTACACCAAGCCTTGTATCAGCTACTGGGCTATAATAAGGCCATTCGCCCTCTTGTTTTCTGAATCCTTGGGTTTCAGGAACATACGGCACAGGATTTTGTATCTTTTGCTTGCCGATGTCGGACGGTGAGATACAATACACATGTACACTATCTTCTGTTTAGTCCCTACACAGATGGTAATCAATATGTACAGTATCTTCTGTTTAGAACCTACACCGATGGTAATCCTGCCGCTGTGTGAGTCCTGCTGTAAGGGCTGTGTGGCCTGTTAAGTCACAAAGCCGATCTAAGCTTTGGTCAACTCATTGCCTGAAGCTCGTTTGTTCTCATCAGGGTCTTGGACTGGCGGTAACCTTTACCAGCCTTCCACCTGTTCGGGTGCTTCTGTCTCAAATGACTCGTGATGACTTCTTTGCCCACAGCAAAGGGAATGTGTTGTGTTCCAGATCTTTGCAAACGTTCTGCACTCCAGATAGTATGTGCTTTAAAATGGTGTAATATGTAGCGCAATACAGCAGTAAGCTTTGGTAAAACTATAGTTATTTAATATTAAGTATTTACTTTGTAATCACCCTGTACACATATTTCACAAACCAAGAAGTTTGTTCAGTTTATTCCGGTGCCACCTGTTGCAATTACTGAGATCAACACTGGTTTGTTTCGTCATACGTTTGTGGAAATTTTACGCATGAAAGGAGTGGAATTATGGGACGTTTTAATGAGGACCTGACCGCACTGACATATCGCGTCCGTCTGTTGCGGATGGGTGATGATGTTACTAGAGAGACTGCAGGGTGTTGTTGTTCCGAAGGATCTGCAGAAACAGTGGGTTGTTGTTACAAATTTTCTATTAGTATTCATTAAACGAATTTTAAGCAAAATCAATTATACATACATACAGACATACATACTCAGTTCGTGCAGCACATTACAACGATCTCAGCGGGGACAACAGATGTAATTGCATATCGATAAACCTGCGGGCTGCATAACTCGTATTCCACAGAAACGCGATACACAAAGAACCAATGCGAGTCCGAAGCGTTTCCTAAAGCCATTACGGGGATTTCATTAGTAGGGGTCTAAGTAATTTGTACTGATCGCCAAGCTCACTCACATTCTGTGGCACTCCAATCGCTGAACTAATCCTGCAGGTGTTTCGTCACACAGGTACCGTACCGAGTACTGACTGTGCGGTGAACTTGGTCATGTGCCTTTGTGTAACTAAATCAATGTCCAACTAAGTAACTGAATAACTAACCAACTGCAGGGAAAAAAGTCGTCTTGAGAAGCTACAGCGCCTTAACTATCAAGGGAACTGGGTTCATTGCCTCTTTCACAAAAGCCCTTAACTTTAGCCTGTTCTCAGCCCGAAGAACCTAGTCCACGGGTCTCCAACCTTTCTAAGATCTAATTTCACATTATTCTCTCATCTGCCCTTAGGTATTTCAAGTAGCCATTTTCCTTCAGTTTCTCCAGTAAGACCCCGAAATCACTCCCTTCTCACAAATGCACGTGACAAGCCCCACCCACTGCACCTTATTCAATCCGGTCACCCGTCACCGTTAAATGTTCGAAAAAAGTACAGATCATGAAGGTCCTTATTACGCCGTCTTCTCCAGTATCCTGTCACCTCGTCCCTCTCAGGCCCAAACATTCTCCTCAGCACCATATTCTCGTACACTCTCAGTCCACATTCCTCCCTCAGTGTGAGAGAGACCAAGTTTCACACCCATATACAACAAAAGGCAATACTGCAGTATTCTGCCTGCGAACTGGAGAAAGAAAAATAATTTTGAATGGACTGGAAAGGCTGGGGAAGAAAAACAGTGGACGGAGCGTATCTGTCGATAAACTGTGGAGTAACTGAGCAGAACTATGCGAACTGACAACAGAAAGTTCAGAGGTCAGAGTGGACCTGCTACATTCAGTGAACTGCATACATGTAAAGGTGTTCCTGTGTAAGCCACAAAGGAATAAGGGGGTGACGAAATAGCTGTATTGCGCTGGATGGAGGCGGCAGGTCAGCCTCAAGCCCCGGCCGCCTTACCGCCGGGGCAGTAGCACTCGGTAGTCACCCATAAGTAGGCCGGGTTGACCCCACAGCCAGGCTGTAAGAAATTTATTTTTCCTGCCGGTTAACGAACCGAGATTCGTCGCTTATCCAGTCATTATACCAACTGAGCTATCCCTGGTCCAGTTCTAAATACAGCTGTAAGCTCTGCAAAACCCCAACATCAAACCGCTTTTCATTCTCCCCAACACCCCTCCTGCACTTGATACGACCCATCCTCTATAAATCGAACACCACAAGGTCAAATGGACGCATGACTAGGTTAGAGGGTAAGTGGGGGTTGTGCGACTTGGGTCGGAGGTTAGCGCTCCCAGATAAATGGAGGGGGGGGGGCTTTCAAAGTGCCAGGGGTTAGTGGTTTTCATTACCAGAGAAAAAACGGCTTCCCAATGGGGCAATGAAAACCCTCAGGAAACTGGAAGCTTCAGTTGTGAATGGGTTGAAAATTGTAAATAATTTAGCAGGTACCGACAGAGAATTCCACTGGGGCCGAACGTGGTGTTGTTGCTTGGTGAGCCGACCTCAAGTTATAATGGACAGAAGTAGCAAGCGTCTTGGTATTCGGGCGATTCTGGATTGAAGTCCATCCGGACAGATTTTTCGTATTTGTCCTCAGTACCTCAGGACGATGTCCATAGGCACTTTAATTTAGCCTCAGCTACGTATCACTTGCAGTCACTCCAAAATATCTTACTTTTCCCGAGCTGCAAATAAAATTTCCTGCACCTGAGGTAATACACTAAAATGCGCCCCCAGCAATAAAAAATAAATACAACTTTGCCTTGCATGTGATACAGGACGTTACTTTATCTTGTCACCGAGCACGGCTGCCTTATCGCATTGAAAGCCTGCATTCTCCCGCATACTCTGTGGCAGCTGCAGTGCTCAGCGAGACGACAAGAGACAATGTGCTTTGAAAGTATATAAAAGATAAAATAACATAACATATAACACGTACAGTATGCATGACATATGTACTTTTCATACACATTAAATTCCTATTTTAAATCTTTGCGCCCCAAACTACTGTTTTGCCTCTATTCTTCTCTGTTTGAAGAATGTACACAGAAGCCAGATGTAACTTCTTAGCTGAAGGTTAACATCGCCATTTCTTGAACACAACATTGCTTGAAACTAACGTTTTGTGTCCATTTTATTTGTCGGCTTGTATGACACGTTTGGGTCTAACACAACTTTGATGTTAACAAATAAAACGCGTAACACGACGCACGATACGAACGCATGATCAGCGTGTGTGTGTGTGTGTGTGTGAGAGAGAGAGTATGCGTGCGTGTGTGTGTGAGCGCGAAGTTAATAGTTCTATGATGCTAAAAAAAGTTTCCCATGTCCAATCGAACACACAATTTACATCGCCAGTGCAAGCGGTGCACAGACTGTCCACAATTCCGGCGCCAACTCAAAGTTCTAGGCGCCAGAAGGGCGAGTCGAAGCCAGTTCCCTACCGGTGACCCACAGAGATTAGGCGCCAGAGTATAACATATAGTGACCCCGGAGATGTCGCCCGGCTTTGGTGCATCCCGGTTCCATTGTGACACACAGACACGCGTTTGTTAGAATCACAAAATTACAGAATAAGCACACCAAAATACTACGGACAGCTGTGACACCGCAAGGTTGCATATATCCGCGATTTACGCGGTGTTTTGGACAGGACTTCTGCTTTGGAATTTCGAAAGGTGCTCAATCAACACGAAGCTCACTGCGGACTGCAGCGAAGACAAACAGCGTACAGCGCTTTCCTATTTTACAGCATAGAAATCGAGAGGGTTTTTGGAGCATCTCAGAATCCCACCACACGGACGGCAGCGGCGCCTCGCGTCTTATCATGCTCCACTTTCTCCACGTCTGTTTGTTACAGCCCCGAAAATTTCACTTCTGTAACAATCCGTACGGCTGCAATACTGCAACAGATGCTGCTCATCACTCAGCTGCATGTCGCCCTAGTAATGACGTCCCTTCACCGCAACCCTCCCTTGAAATTTGATTTCCTCTAGTCAATGATGTTTTCAATTTAATAATATTTTTGGAATTCAGAATTTTTATGCCATTTTGTGCCATCATCCAATTATCAAAAACTAAAACTAAGATTTCTAAAAACGATTTCGAGACTTGTACGTGTTCGTCTAACTCCTTCTTTCACCCCGATTACTGTGCGTGTCTGTAGCACAATGCTTCGGAACATGTGTAAGATAGGGGGAAATTCTGTGAGTCTGTCCGCCCGTCTGTCTGTCTGTGGCAGACACAGCTCATCAATAAATAAAGACAGAAAGAACTACAGTGACTAGGCCACGGGCTGCAACAAGCCGGGTTTGAGTCACGACACAGGCAACGATATTTACCCTCTCCAAATCGTCCAAAACTCCCGTAGGGCCCACGGGCCTCGTACTCAATGGGCACCGACGAATGCTTCCACAGGGTAAAGCGGCCGGGCGTGAAACTGAACGCTGACCTTCCTACAGTAACAAGGTTAAGAATGAGTGGAGCTATAACTCTACTTCCCCCATACGCCTTCATTGCGTGCACAGCCACAACTTTACTGTTTAACTGTTACCAGAGTTGACTGAAGCTGTTCAGACGCAGTGCCACACAGCGATTCTGCCTTGCTCTGCTCTTGCATCAACACTTGCGGCAAATAATAAATTGCCGGCCGGATTACTGATCCACGACGACGTCGGTCCAAGCTAGCTGTCACCGAATCAATACGAACTGTCTCAGTTTTTAAAAGCAAAACATTGCCACACAGCATAACGCAACTATCTCAAGCAGAAGCTGGCAGATGTGAACATCCTACAGCACTGATTATTTTCTAACGGAATTCAGAGTTGCGCCATGCGTTGTACGGAGAACGCAGAGGAGGTCGGAACAGGCATAATGTAGACAGCGCCTGTTGCTGCGCGGGACAGTACCTTCAAATGGCTGGAACACCTTCTCTACAGCACTGCTCCGGAGTTCGCTGTAATAATCGGGCAAAAGAATACCGCCCTAATACGAGTCGACTGTTACAGGATCATTGGCGTACAATCAAGTGTACACATTCATTAGCGGAAAATGAGAAGGTTAACACAATTCGGAACGGTTTGTGGAAACGAAGCGGTACACGCTAAATGCTAGCGAGTTACCGACATCTCGGCGATCGCATGTCTCATATTAAGGATCCATGAACGTCTTGAACTCTGTAGATATATGCAGCGAGGTTTTTCTAGACATCGGTATTTATCAATCAATACGGCATAATATGTCCATCAGTGCTACTGTGGGAACCACAAAACCGCCACGTGGCGCTCTCCTAGAAAATACGAAGATTCATGAATTACAAGCCTAAAGGACCCGCGGACTGCAGTATGACCTTACAGAATGCGTGAGACGAGGACAGCTGAGGCTTGCAAGGTCAGAATGCAGGAAGAAATTAAGGAAATCTACTAAGAAAAAGTACGGAAAAAATCAAAACACACGAATTTACATCCGTTACTGCAAGGTCACTAATCCCTCCTCAACGCCGTCCTCCTTCTGACCGTTCACGTGTCGCCGGTCGTGCGAGTCTCTGAGGTTACTACAACTGACAACCCCTCAGCTGGCAGTAACAACTGCACCGAACAGCAGAAGCCCAATCACGTGCACCGCGAGGAAACGAAGACAGCGCAGCGCGATGCAGCTTGTCCTAATAACAGCACGACCACAGCGCAGCGACCCTTCTTACCTAGGAGCAAAGTTCGCTCAAGAGGAGTTGGGGTGCCCCCGGCAATGTGCTGCTGCTGCTGCCGCCACCGTATTGATCGGCTGCAGACCATCCAAACACCCCGGCAAAACAAACTTTCACTATTTTAACTACGCACTGCCTCCCCCGTCCGAGCGCCACAGGCGACACGCACACCGAAGAAATTGGTTTCAAGCAACTAGTTTAATGCGACATACAGCTACGCGAACACTGGCTTTGAAGCAAAAAAATAAACTGCAGTTGTTTGCAATGAAGTGCACCAATTTTGCCAATTTAGTATTAGAAATCATCACGATAAGTTGGTGCAGTTTTAGTTTTGCGATGAACACAAACGCTTGAAATCGCCACAGACAGGAGAATCTTGGACTTGGAAACATACTAAATGGCGCATAATTGTTAGGCGTCTGTAAGGAGTCGAAGATTGATACTGTGACGTGCTGGGGAATGTACTATCTCACACCCTGAACATGGAATCAGTATGTTCCTCCGAAACATTGGTACACACATACCAGGCTGCACGGTATCATACATAATAAAACCGCAGTACGGAATTATTTAGGACACATTTGGAATATTGCAATTTACGAAACTTTACACAGTAAGTTTCTGACAAGCATCACTACAGTAAATGGACGTGTGTGTATCTGACGGCCGGAAATGGGGAAAAGAGGGTCAGGTGAGGTAAAGGTTGACACTAAGGCATACGAGGGGAGTAGACAGTACATTGTCATTCTTAACCTCGGCAAAAGATGGAAGTGAGATGTCGATTTCAGGCTGCGGCCGCCTTATCCTCGGACAGAGAGCTCTCGGTACCCAGTTAATTGACGGTTCAGTAACCTCCACAGCCGACAGGGAAGTTCTGGCGAAAGAAAACATATCTTGACCCTGCCGGAAGTTGATCCGAGTTTCCTCGATTATTTATCGCGCATCAGTCGCTGTACCGACGGAGCCAACGCGGCTCCTACTGTATTAAATTGATATTTGTGTGAAGACGCCATCACCTTTACGCAGGCTTAATATTCTTGTAAATTTCATTTCTGTACTCTAACTGTAGAGTGCGGCACACATATTATTGCATACGTGCTGCTGCAAGAACCAAACGTTGAAAACAGCAGGTAAAATCTTTTAAAAGTAAATCTGTTGTGAAGCATTAAGATGAGGGAAAGAGACCAATCCAAAGATACTGAGGTGGATGGGAGGATAATATTAAAAATGGATCTTAGAAAAATTGGATGGCAGGAGACGTGGACTACATTTATCTGGTTTAGGATAGGGACAAGCGGGGGGCTGTTGTGAATGCGGTAATGAACCTTCGGGTTCCACAACATGCGGAAATTTTCTTGACTCCTGAGGAACTGTCAGCTTCTCAATGACTGCTACATGGAGTTACTTGCTTAAGGAAACGGCAGAATGAACAAATGTGTTGAGAGTTTTGAGATGGTTTAAATTAATTTACTAAATATTCAAAACAAACAGAAGTGCAGTCAGCTGTCAGTGCGGCGGCGGCGGCAGCAGCGACACGAGAGGACAGAGAGCGGGGGCTTACGGAGCAGCAACATGGACAGCAGTCACGTGTTCGCAGTTTCTAATTGCAACATTTCAGTAAGTGTCATAGAACCAAGTTTATACTAATTCATAATTAAAACAACTCAGCAAAGCGAACAGCGGACTGTACAGTACTGTACCGCTTCCTTACCCTAAATTTAAATTCTTGAACATTAACAAAAATCATACGATTTCAGGGGGGTTTTATGTTTGCATATGACGGTCCAGATTTTGACAGGACAGCTCCAGAAGACACGTGTGTTGGTACCTGCGAGGAAGATCGGCTCCGAAGCGCATGATCTGAGTTCGTTAGGCAGTAAACTTACGGTCGATATTGGTCATAACTGAGGTGTATGTAATACGAACTACGTCTCTGAAAGTGACAATACTCCATCTCCAGAGGAATACATTTTCGTCATGTCGGCTCGCTACAGCTGGACCGTCCGGGTATCGAATCCAGTTGAGGGCGAATTCTCCGCACCCTTCCAGACCAGCCGAGGTGCCCACCCAGCCTCCTATGCAGGGGATACATCGGTCAGGGCGTGGCGTTATCCACCCCATCTAGTGCCGAGGTAAAAGAAAGAGTACAGCTATACCTCTACTCACACTATGTCTTCATGGCAGGTCATCAAGTTACCTTTACCTTGACTGTACAGCAGTTAGCAGCTACCTTCGCTCTTCAAGTGAACATTCAAGGTCACCGCACAGACGGTCCTGCTTGCGATATAGCCTTCCTCGCCATGTTTTATTATAACATATAACAGTGAGCGGCATTATGCACCGCCAAACATCGTGAATACGAAACACATTTCAGCTAAAGGGCAAGCTTTAATATAACTCTGATACGGTATTTTTCTTACAGTTGGAATGAAGCCAGGGAAGACTTAAAAGCGTGAAGCGGGAGACACAATAATGCCGCTTGGGCCAATCGGTATAGGATTAAGAGACAATGGCAGGCAGTCTGGTGATTGCACTAAACACAATACAAAGGCGACATCTGCCAGTAGAATGCCACAGAGGAAAATAAATTTCAGGGACCTTACCCAGAATTTCTAGACAGTGGGCATATGAAGGTGGAAAGTTGGTGAGTCCTTCGTACCGGTCGGCTTTACCCTCAGGAGACTGGTAATCATTTATGTTACAGGTTGAGTCGACCCCAGGGCTGGAAGTATTACGTCAATGAAAAATCCCAACGACCCTATCGGGAATCGAACCCGGGAGCTTCCGGCTTGTAGCGCTGTGCCCCAACCAACTACGCCACCCCGTGACTCCTTTGAGCAAGGATCATAAGTTAAATAACACAATGGCGAAAAAATGGAGGGAAAAAATCAGTGATCTCATCGGCAAATGTACAGCTCTTGCTGTGCTGCGGGCCTAACGGAGACAAGTAACCGGTCAGTGGTCAGTTGCCAGGACTGCAATATTCAACAGCCATGTGTCCCTGCAGGTACTGGCAGGTAGTCGAAAGACTGAATGCGAGTTACAAGAATCAATATTTCGTTTCATGCCCGCTCTCTTCTCGTCGACCGGTCGTAGCGTGACGGACACCTGTTCACCTGTTCTCCTGTTCACCTGCTCGCCTGCTCACAACCAATAGGCACGCCCATCAGCCTTATCAACAGGTGCCACGCAATCAGCCGAACAAGCTCCTCATTGGCTGTTTAATATTTTAGGAAGGAAATTAACCTGAATTACACTTCACAATACACTCCGCACCGCGCAGTAAACACACCCCGTCTCCGTTATAAAAACCAGTCAGTTAATGCTGTGTAGGGAAATAATCGCTGTTTGTTCTGAGATCCACACAAAACACATAAATACAGCTGTGTGGGCGGAATGTAGGATTACTGAATGTCAAAGTTGGTGCCACACGAAGTAACCACTAATCTTGCCAGGCTTAACAGAGCGCTATCAACTGCTCAGTTCATGTGGCGTCAAAAGGGACGTAATTAGATGATTATGAATGATAAACAGGGAGATAAGAACGCGTCGCTGTTTTCGGCTCCTTTCAGGTGTTCCTCAGAGCAGCGGTGGGGTTAGGGCACTGAATGCAACTCGCTGACAGCCCGACGTTTCGCCAGAACCCTCCCTCCCCGCCGTACCCGAATAAACCTTCCTTCTCCTTGAAGTACTTCGGGCACATGACAGTGTCGTGATTCGAACCGGCCATCCAATGTGCTGTCTCGGTCACTGTCACATTTATTATCACGGAGCAGTGGATATCATTGCTGTGTCGCATTTCAAAGGCACAGAAAGCTGATTGTGATCTAGCTAGGGGGCTTGTTATTATGCCTGCAGACAATGAACGGCCGTAACGCACCAGAACATGTTGATGAACATCGCAATCAATTCTCTTACTGTAACGTCTGCCGATAACGTACGGCACGGAGAGAGAAAGAGAGAGAGA
>Ga0131853_10009041_pt1 | contig 18182 bp, 14 predicted proteins | sample TergutLab28metaG_FD_92764 | JGI IMG/M metagenome (GOLD analysis project Ga0131853, IMG submission 92764) | Labiotermes labralis P1 segment gut microbial communities from Petit-Saut dam, French Guiana - Lab288 P1 (version 2) (version 2) | ecosystem: Host-associated > Arthropoda: Insects >... | reverse complement strand
GTAGTATAATGGCTTCATAGAATTGTGTGCGCTATACAAAACAGTACCTTAGGACTTACCCGACCCAATAAAGAAGCCTGCAAACACAATTCTAAGCTTGGGAAAATAAGAATGCAGTTGTCCACTCCCTACAAGAAACGACAACTGCATCCTCCCAAGCTGCGAGCCAGCCTGTGAGAAAATTATATCTCACTCAGGCTTATTAGTCAAGTCATTTTATCAGTAATACATTACTACATTAAATGATTATGACCTTTATAATTGCGCCCCCTAATGTAAGTTAGGGGGCGCAAAATTTTGCACAATATAAATTTGCCGCAGGGGAAAAATTCTCTATTTTATTTACCCAATAATTTTGCTATAATATAATTTCCAGGTTAAGCTAGTAGGACAAGCTACTGAATATTTACGGAGGCGATTAACAAATGGCACAATCAGTTGAAAATAACTTAAAACAGAAAAAGGATGCGGCGGGAATAAATAAAGAATCCCAAGGCACATTACAAATAGGCAGGCTTTTTACTAAAAAGCTGCCGGATAATCAGAAAGGTGATAAAGGCGCTGTGTCCCGGGCGGTTTATGACCTATTTAAGTGGAAAAAAGTTGATGTGGTTATAAAAGACTATTCTACAGGCCGTCTTGTTGCAGACATGAGGAATATGGAATTTCCTGAGAATTACAGCCAGCAGGCCTGTGACATTATCGCCACCAAATATTTTGTAAAGGAAGTGCGCGGTGCTGACGGTAGTGTAATCTTCACCGGGGAAACTTCTTATCGTGAAGTTGTACACAGAATGGTTAATTTTTGGGTATTGTCCATGGCGGATGAAGGGCTTATTGACGCTTGTGACAAACAAATCGTTTATGACGAGCTGGCTTTTATGATGCTGGACCAGCGCTTTGCGCCTAATTCCCCTCAATTTTTCAATACGGGCCTGTATCATTCATACGGCATAGAAGGCAGCAGAAACGGACATTTTTATTATGATTTAGAGCAGCGCAAAGTAATTAAATCAAACAACAGCTACGAACGCACGCAAGGCAGTGCTTGTTTTATATTGGGTGTTGAGGATTCTCTTTTGGGGGACAAGTCTTTAACCGACGCCATGACCACAGAAACGCTTCTTTTTAAATACGGCTCCGGCGTGGGCAGCAATTGGAGCAAAATCCGCGCCAAAGGCGAATATCTTTCCGGCGGCGGCAAATCTTCCGGTCTTATCAGCTTTCTTAAAGTAAGTGACCGCAATGCGGGCGCAATAAAAAGCGGCGGCACAACAAGACGGGCCGCAAAAATGAATATATTGGATTTAGACCATCCAGAAATAATGGACTACATAAATTGGAAGTCCCGCGAAGAAGAAAAAGTTGTGGCTCTTGGAAAAATGGGTTATGACATAGGTTTTGACGGCGAAGCATATGACACAGTAAGCGGCCAGAATGCCAATAATTCCGTGCGTATTCCCGACCGTTTTATGCAGCTTTTGACATCAGAAGGCGGCGAAAGGAAATGGCAGTTAAAAGGCAGGGTGACATCCGACGTAGACAGCGAAATTGATTTGGACGAAATTTGGCAGGCCATTGCCGATTCTGCCTGGCGATGCGGCGACCCCGGCGTGCAGTATGACGATACTATAAACGCATGGCACACATGCCCCGCCGGTGAAGATGGGGTTACGGGCGCAGGCCATAACCGCATAAACGGCTCCAATCCCTGTTCTGAATATCTGTTTTTGGATGATACGGCATGTAATCTTGCCAGTATCAATGTCTTAAGATTTTATGATGCGGACAGCGGTCATTTTGATGTGGACGGATATACTCACGCTATCGGGCTTATACAGATGGTTTTGGAAGCTACCATACATTGGGGGCAGTTCCCTACATCCCATATAGCAAACAGAAGCCACAAATTCCGCACAACAGGCATTGGCCTTACCAATTTGGGCGCATTGTTTATGCATATGGGTCTGCCTTATGATTCTGAAAGAGCCCGCAATATGGGTGCCGCCCTTTGCAGTATAATGACAGGTTATTCATATTACACTTCTGCGCTTATGTCAGAAAAAACAGGGCCTTTTGAATGTTATGAACTTAATGCCACCCATATGAAACGCGTTATACGTAATCATGCGGCGGCGGCAAATTATCAATTATCAATTATCAATTATCAATTTGAAGATATGCCTTATACGCCTGTAACTATAAATCATGATATTTTGAAATCTCTTGATATGGAGAATTTGTCTGACTGCATTTGTGATTCTTGGGGCAAGGCCATAGAATTTGGCGAGATGTACGGCTACCGCAATGCGCAGGTTTCTGTGCTTGCGCCTACCGGTACCATTGCCTTTGCTATGGACTGCGATTCCACTTCCGCCGAGCCTTTCTTTACGCATGTGGCTTTTAAAAAACTTGTGGGCGGCGGTTCTATGATTGTGGCAAACGGTGCAATTCATCAGGGGCTTATTAAATTGGGTTACAGCCAAAAGCAGGCGGATGAAATTGTTGAATATATTATGCGTACCGATGATTCAGGCATGTTAATAGACGGCAAAATTGAGGGCGCACCGCATATAAGCCACCGTCCCGAGCATATACGTGTATTTGACACCGCAAACAAATGCGGCAGCGGTGACCGCTTTTTAAGTTCGGAATCGCATGTAAAAATGCTTGCGGCACTTACTCCGCATATCACCGGCGCAATAAGCAAGACTGTAAATCTTCCCAGAGAAGCCACTACCGATTACATAAAAGACATATATCGTTTGTCTTGGGAGTTGGGCGTAAAAGCCGTTGCTTTATATCGTGACGGCAGCAAAGAAAGCCAGCCGCTTAATTCCGGCAGAGATTTGGACGGAAGAGTAAAGCCCAGAGGCATACGCAATGCCCGTGTACATGAAGCTCTATTTACCGAAAGCGGTACAAGGGTTTATGTAATAACCTCTTTTTATGGTCCGGAAGCAGGGGAAATGGCAGGAAAGATGGCAGAGGTATTTATTGTGGCGGGCCGACAAGGCTCTCTTACCAAAGGTCTTTTGGAAACTATGGGCATAGGTATTTCAAAATCCCTTCAATACGGCATACCGGCGGAAGAGCTGTCTAAAATGTATGCGGGACAGATTTATGAGCCAAGCGGGCTTATACAGGGTCATCCATTTGTAAAATATGCAAGCTCTATTTCTGATTTGGTAAGCCAGGTTATAGCCAAAGAAGCCGCCGGTTACAATCTGGCGGATGTGCCTGCTATATTGCCTTCCAGCAAAAACGGCGGTTCACGCACCAAGCCTACAGGCATAAGAAGCGCAAGAGTACATGAAGCCAAAATAGATGATACGGATGTTTTTGTTGTGGCCTCTTTCTACGGAGAAAATGACAAAGAAAAAATGGGCCTTAATAAAGACGGGCAATATCTTTCTGAAATCTTTGCTTTTTGTAATGAACAGGGTACAACCGTAAAAGGCATGCTTGGCAGTTTGTCAACAACCATTTCCATTTCGCTTCAAAGCGGTGTTCCCGCAGAAAGTATAGCCAGAATCAACCGCCGCCAAGCATACGAACCGTCAGGGCTGGTATCCGGCCATCCATATATAGGTGCCGTTTCTTCCGTTTCGGATTTAATAAGCAAAGTTATTGACATTTCTTATGGAAATTTTGATAATTGCCAAATAAAGCCGGATGGCGTTTCGGCTTCTGCCCAAAAGATGAATGTTAAAGATTTAGTATATACTAATGATGATATTATTTACGGCGATGTCTGCTCAGGATGCGGCAGCGATAAAATGGTGCAGTCCGGCGTTTGCAAAGTTTGTATTAATTGTGGCACTACCACAGGTTGCAGTTAATATAACAGGGAATATCCGCAATTAACAATTGCGGATATTCCCTGCATAATTGCTTGATATGCTTTTCTCCAATGTGTATAATGTATATAATGATACAATTATAAATATATTGGAGGGGCTGTTATGTCTATGTCATTAGGAGAAAAAATCCAAATTTTGCGCAAGCAAAAGGGATTGTCGCAGGAACAGCTTGCAGAAAAAATCACTATTTCAAGGCAGGCCATTTCCCGCTGGGAATTAAACGAAAGTAAGCCGGATTTGGATATTATAGTCCAGCTTAGTAAAATTTTTGATGTTTCTACGGACTATTTGCTCACCGGGAATAATAATGATTTGGATATTGATGCAGAAAGTGCTGAAAGTTTTGTTGATGCAGAAGCCTTCTCCGGTGCAATCCCTATTAAAGTACCTGCAAAACGAACTTTAAATATTAATTTTCTAGCAAAACTGTCCTTATTTTGCACAATTATTTCACCGGGAATATATCTGATTTTGGGTTTCATTTTTGGCTTATGGCATCCCGGCTGGATTGTTTTTGTTATTCCCCCTTTGATTTTCGGTGCAACGCAAGCTATTTCTGATTTCTGATTAAGGAGATTGATTATGTTTAAAAAACTGTTTTCTAAGGCAAATAATAATAATCGCGAAAATGCGATAACAAAAACCTTGGATGTAGAAAATTTTTCCGCTTTAAAAATCAGAGGCCCTTATGTTGTGGTTTATAAAAAGGGCCAAAAAGCTTCTGTTACGGCAGAAATGCATGAAAAACATATTGAATATCTGCAAGTTTCTGTAAAAGGCAATGTATTGTATGTTGATTATACTAAACAATTTGTATCCATGTCTGGTTTTGGTGATTTTCCAAAACTTTATATTACTTCGCCGAATCTTGAAGAAGCATCTTTTGAAGGTGCCGTTAAAACAACCGATTGGGACACAATAAATGCCGATAATTTCTCATTGCATGCAGAAGGAGCTGTTAGCATTAGTATGCATCTTGTCGTTGTAAATCTAACAATAAAAGCCGAAGGTGCCGCAAAATTTGACCTTAGCGGAAATGCTTCGGATGTGGATATTACGCTGGAAGGTGCTGTTAAGGTAAATGCTAAGGATTTGCTTACAAAGCGTTCTAAAATACATTTAGAGGGTGCCGGAAGTGCGAAAATTGCCTGCTCGGAACATTTGGATGTGCATCTTGAAGGCATAGGCTTTGTAAAATACTACGGCAGCCCCGCTGTTAATAAAGTGATTGAAGGTCTTGGAAGGGTTTCAAGGGGTTAGTGCTTCCAAAATCTGCCGATAAGAGGGTCATCAATGGGCTATGTCGAAGAATTAAGAGCCATAATAGGACACAAAAGAATAATCTTAAACGGCTCTGCCGTAATAATCAAAAACCCGGAAGACAAAATCCTTATGCAGCAAAGAAAATATCCGCTTGGTATCTGGGGGCTGCCGGGAGGATTAATGGAACTGGGCGAATCAACCGAAGAAACGGCAAGGCGGGAAATCTTTGAAGAGACAGGATTAAAAATGGGTGAACTGTCACTACTCGGGGTTTATTCAGGCAAAAACTATCTGTGTGTTGCCCAAAACGGTGATGAATTTTATGTAGTTACAACTGTTTATACAACATCTGAATATTATGGCGAGATTTTAGTAAACGACAATGAATCCTTGTCATTTGGTTGGATAGATATAAATAAACTACCGGAAAATATTGCAGGGACACACAGAGAAATGATAAATGATTATATAAGGCGGTAAAAATGGTCGCAAAGATATTGTCCGGCGCAGTTTCCGGCGTTAACGGCATAATGATAGAAGTAGAGGTGGACATGGCTTCGGGTATGCCCGCCTTTGATATTGTCGGCCTGCCGGACAATGCTGTTAAAGAAAGCAAAGAAAGAGTGCGCACTGCCATCAAAAATTCAGGAATACAGATACCGCCGAAGCGTATTACCGTCAATCTTGCGCCCGCTGATATACGCAAAGAAGGCCCTGCATATGATTTGCCCATTGCCCTTGGAATTTTAGCCTGCATGGACATTATTCCCACAGGCGTCCTTCAAAATATATTTGTGGCGGGAGAACTGTCTTTGGACGGAGATATACGAACTGTCGGCGGCATGCTTCCTATGGTTTACTCTGCGGCAGGCTCCGGTGTTACATCCTGTGTTGTGCCTTACAGCAATGGGGATGAAGCGGCTTTAGTGCCCGGCATCAAGACAATTGCACCCAAAAATTTAAAAGAGCTTATCGGCCATTTTAAAGGGAAGTTTATACCGGAATACATAAGGCAAGATGTGCAGGAAGACATCTTGAACATTGAAAGTCTTTTGGACTTTGCAGATGTTAAAGGGCAGGAAAGCGTAAAGCGTGCGCTGACCATTTCTGCTGCCGGCGGACACAATATATTGCTTATAGGCCCGCCGGGAAGCGGTAAAACCATGATGGCCCGCCGAATACCCGGCATTTTGGCAAGTCTTGATTTTGAAGAAAGCATTGATGTAACAAAGATATATTCTGTTGCCGGGATGATTGCCGATAAAGGTGCGCTTATACGCACCAGGCCATTTAGGGCGCCGCATCACACCATTTCTTATTCAGCTTTGGTGGGCGGCGGACGCTTCCCGCGTCCGGGCGAAGTAAGTCTTGCGCATCATGGAGTTTTATTTCTGGACGAACTGCCCGAATTTGGGCGCAATGTGCTGGAAGCATTGCGCCAGCCGCTGGAGGACAGGATAGTAACCATATCCCGCACAAATTCCACCATTACATATCCCTGCGATTTTATGCTTGTGGCTTCCATGAATCCCTGCCCCTGCGGCTTTTTCGGCGAAGGTGACAAATGCAAATGCAGTGAAAGGGAAGTTAATAAATATCTTGACAAGATTTCCGGGCCGCTTTTAGACCGTATTGACATGCATGTGGAAGCTTCAAGGGTTAATTATGGGGACTTTGGGGATAATGTAAAGTCCAAATCTTCTAAAGATATAAAAAATGATGTGGAAAATGCCCAAAGAATACAGGCTGCGCGCTATAAAGATGAAAAGATAAAGCTTAACGCAAGCTTAACCGGGTTTTTGATTGATAAATACTGTTATTTGAATGAAGAATGCAAGGCACTTATTAAGAAAGTTTATGATATAATGGGGCTTTCCGCCAGAGGATATCACAAAATACTAAAACTGGCCCGCACTATTGCTGATTTGGATAACAGCTTGGATATTGCGTCAGGTCATATCTCTGAGGCTATACAATATAGAGCATTGGATAGGAAATATTGGAGTTGATTTACGTTTTATGAAAATAATCAGAGCAAATACGAATGATACAGATATTTTCAGCAAGGAAGAGCTTGCTTTTGGGGCTTGCTGCTTTTATACTGAAAATAAGGCATTTAGATATTTCTTTAAGATAAATGGCCGGGAAGCAGTACTGTCAGCTAATACTGATAAATTTCTAAAAGAAGCCATAGATGAATTTCTGTTTTATTCCGGCTTTATTATTAGTGTAAAAGATGCCTGCGGCAATATTTTGATGGAAAAGGCGCAAAGTAAGCCTTATATGCATGAAATTTTAAAAATACAGCCAAGCCAGTTCTATGTAAGCGAAAAGAAGCTTGCGGATTGCAAGAAGTGGATTAGAAGCCATGAAGATATTTTTATACCGATAGTTATTAAAGACGGCATATGTATTTCGCTTGACGGCCACACAAGAATGAGAGCAGCACTGGATTTGGGTTTTGCTTCTGTATATGTCTATCCTGATGATTACAGCGAATACATTTTTCATTTTTCTAATGAGGCAAAAAGACGCGGGATTAGAAGTATTTTCGATATGGAGATTATAAGTGATAAAGAATATGCTTTAAGATGGCATAAATATTGTGATGATTATTTCAATACACCCCAAGAGGACAGCAGCCAATGAAAATAGAAGCCGACAGATTGATTATACAAAAAATTGCAGAAAGCGATTTTGAAAGTTTTAAGGAATACTATGCCCATCCGGAAGTGGGTCAATATATATACGGTCAAAACGGCATTACAGATGCAGATATAAGAAAGACATTTGACTATAATTTAAGCTTGCCCTTATCTTGGTCTGTTATGTTAAAAGACAGCTTTAAGATAATAGGCAATATACATCTTGCCAACATAACAGATAACTATTTGGCAGAAGCGGGCTATATCCTTGACCCAAACCATTGGGGGAAGGGCTATATGACCGAAGCTTTAACGTCCGTTATGGATTTTGCTTTTAATGATTACGGGCTGGCTAAAATTCTGGCTATTACCGAAACCTCTAATACACATTCCGTTAACTTGCTTAAACGCTGCGGTTTTATGCACGAAACCACTATATATGAAACATCATACAATGGCAGATTGGTTGATTTAAGCTATTACTGCGCAAAAAGGGATGTCTTAGGCAAAAGTCAGCAGGAATTGTTAAGCTCTCTAAGTTCTGCTGCGTCACTTGCGCAAATTCAGGCATATATAAAACAAGTACTTCCTATGAGGGGAATAAACGCCCAATCTGTCCATCATTCACTTTTACTGCTTTGCGAAGAAGTTGGGGAACTTGCCAAGGCCATACGCAAGAACACAGTCGGTATGTCTTACGATAAACACAGCGATTTTGATTCGGCAGAATCTGAACTTGCCGATATTTTGATTGTTATTTGTGAGATTGCCAATACTTTAAATATAGATTTACATGATGCATTTATTGCAAAAGAAAAGGTAAATGTAGGCAGGAATTGGGATTTTGTGGGTAATGACAAATTATGATGAAAATTATTAGCAGCCTTCCAAGCCCCGAGCAATTAAAAAAAGAACACCCCATCAGCAATACAAGTCATGAGCTTAAAAAACAACGCGATATAGAAATTTCTGATATATTTAACGGCATAAGTAAAAAGTTTTTGCTGATTGTTGGCCCTTGTTCTGCCGATAATCCTGATGCCGTGCTGGAATATACCTGCTTGCTGGCTGATATTGCAAAAGAAGTGTCGGATTCTATCATCATCATCCCAAGAGTATATACCGCAAAGCCTCGCACGGCATCATCAGGCTATATGGGGCTTGTTCACGAAACAAACGGAATAGAGTCGGCCCGCCGCCTGCATCTTGATGTACTTAAAACTTCCGGTCTTTCTTCTTCTGACGAATTGCTTTATCCTGCTTTATATCCCTATTTTGATGATATAATCAGCTATTATGCCATTGGTGCGCGCTCCTCGGAAAATCAAGAACACCGCCTTGTAGCAAGCGGTATTGATATACCTGTCGGAATAAAAAATCCCATGTGCGGCAATCTTGAATCCTTAACAAAAGCAGTATGTGCCGTCAAGACGCCGCATAGCATAATTTACGGCGGTAATATCATTCAAACAGACGGTAATTCTCTTGCACATGTAGTACTTCGCGGAGGGCTTTCACCTAATTATCATGAAAAAAACCTTATGCATCTTTATCAAACGGGGCAGCATACAGTAATAATTGACACAAACCACGGCAATTCAGGCAAAAACCCCGCAAAGCAGCCCGGTATTGCCAGGGAAATTTTAAGTGACATGCGCAAAAACCCGGTTATAAAAGGTCTTGTCAAGGGCCTTATGATAGAATCTTATCTTAAAACCGGAAGCCAAGCAGAGGATGGCAAGGTCTACGGTATGTCTATTACTGACGCTTGTTTGGGCTTCGAAGAAACACGCCGGTTGATATACGATATTGCAGAGCTACTATAGCGGATAATTCTTTAATCATCCGCTATAGTATTGTAGAGACTATAGAAATAACCCTTATTTTCGTACAGCTCATCAAAACTACCATGTTCAAACAATTCTCCATTTTTCATAACAAGTATGCCATCACATTTTTCCAAAATATCTTTAGAATATCTATGCGTCACAAAAATGCAAGTTAAGTCTTCCATTTCTATAATGGAATTCTCAATGTCATGGGCAATTACATTGTCAAGGCTTGCGGTAGCTTCGTCCAGAATTAGGACTTCGCTGCCTTTTAATATAGTGCGGGCTATGGAAACACGCTGACGCTCGCCGCCGGACAAAATATTGCCGCCTTCGCCCAAAGAGGTTTTTGAACCGTTTGGCAGATTAGCTTCAACATCAAGCAGATTGGCTTTTTCCAAAGCAAGTTTGTATTCATGGTCGCTGTATTTGTGATATAAAGTTATGTTGTTTTTCAATGTATCATCCAAAATGAAAACATTTTGATGAAGCATAGAAAATGTCTTATAAAGGCTTTCTCTTTCTATGTCATAAACATTGTGGCTGTTTATAAGCACATCGCCTTCATAATTATCATAATACCCCATTATAAGTTTTGCAATAGTAGATTTTCCGGAGCCGGATTCCCCCGCAATGGCATATTTTTTGCCTTTTTCAAATGTGTAATTAACATTTTTTAACACAATGGGATTTTGCTCATCAGTTCCGGATTCGTAAGTAAAGCTTAAATTTTTAAGCTCTATATTCCCTTTTAAAGAATCTATCTTTGTGTCCCTTTGTCTTGTGTCTTTTGTGTCCACAACTTCAAGCACGCGTTCGCTGATTGTTTTTGCGGATTTTAGCATGCCAATATTGGCTGAAAGCTGACCAATGGGTTGCAGTAATGTGCCTGCCAATGCAATTATAGCAACAAGCTCCCCTATTGTTATGTCCCCTCTTAAAACAAAGAAACCTGCAACAAAATAATTTATAAATGTTGCAGCTTCAATAGCAGAAAACGATAAAGCGCCAACGCCTGATGTTGCTGCTACACTTTTAAATTGAGCATTAGAAAGTTTTTTAATAACACCAAAAAACCTGTTGCCTATTGTAGTTTGGCGGTTAAAAGTCTTAAATACTTCAAAACCAGTGAGATAATCTTTTGTTTTTTGTATGAAAATCATTTTAGCGGCGCTTTGCTGGGCTTGGGCCACCGCTAGTTTTTTTGAATAAATTAAAGGAGCAATAAGAGGCAAAAATGATGTCACCAGCGCAAAAAGTGCATTAATAGGGCTGACCACAGCCATTACTATTAAAGATATAAAGATTCCGCCAAAAAGTCTTACAACATTAGGTATTTGATTAAAATAGAGAGTAGTTATGGTCATTATATCGTTAGTTAACATAGAGATGTATTTTGCGCTGTTGTTTTGGTTATATTCTGAAATCTTCATCTTGAATACACCATCAAAAAAGTCTTTTTTAAGGGTTCTTGCAGTTTTGATGCCATATACAAACTGTGCGATTGACATGACATACAATGTAAGCCATATCAAAAAAACAATTAGGGCAGCTATACCCATATATATAAAAAAGGTATCTTGTGCCCCTATTGTTATTGCATCAATAATATTTCCTACAAGTATGGCAGCCCAAGAAGTAATGCCCTGTGCAAGTACGCTCACTAAAACAGCAAGGGAAAAAAGCCACGGATGAGACATTATGTATCTTTTCATTTCAGACCTCACATATTAAAATTTTAATCCATCATAATATCCCGTATTTTTTTAAACACTCCTTTTTTTCCTGCTTTTCTTCTTCACAGTCATCATCTTCATCTTCAATTTCAGAAGTCATTTCGGCTATCATTTTTTTCATTTCTTCGGGCATGTCGTCCGGAAGGTCTGCGGTATTTACTTTATCCGAATTTGGTGAACCTAGAATAGTTACATTTACATCTTCGCCATGCTTAGCTCTTATAAGTGCTTTTATCTGGGCTTCCATTTCTTCCATAGAAGTTCCTGGTGCAACGTGATGTGTAAAAGACGCAAGTTTTTTATTGTTTTTATTTTTTTCATCAGACATAATATTACCTCCCAATAATTTAAATTCACTAAATAAAAGACAAAGTTTTTGAGCCCTATAAGCAAATTTGACTTAAAACAAGCCAAAACTGTTGGCTAAAATTAAGATAATTGTCTCGAATATTTAACTAAAATGTGTTAAATATGGTGCATGGTCTACACTAAGTGCATTACCCAATTTTTAAAGCGGCCAGCAATTAAGAATACCCTTCCAATAAATACAAATAAATCCTTCGAGTGGTTTTATGTTGCTTGGTTGATATACCTTCATAAACTAACACCTCCTTCTTTTCCTAGATTTATTCGAGACAACTTATTAATAACTTTGCTCTTCCATCATTTCTGCAAAAGCATTTTTAATACCAGCCAGCAAAGCCGGGCAGGCATCATCATGCCCCTTTGCACTTCCTGTAGCCGCATATGCCCTAAACCTGCACCCACCGCCGCATAAATACTTAACTTCACAGTCTTTACATTCTTCAATGTCATCCACTGTCATAGAAGCAAAGATGTTTTTTTCGCTTTTTAAAATACTATCTATGTCATTTTCAAGAATATTTCCCAATAAAAATTCTTCATTTCCAAAAAACATATGATGCGGATAAACATCACCATTTGATGACAAGCTTACAGAACTTCGTCCGCCGTCCCACAGTTTTCTGCATTTAATTTGTACACCGGCCATCGTCAGCCTAAGTATAAAGCCTTCAAAAGATTCCTCTGTTGCGCTTTTTTCAATAAGGGCACCCATATAGGTATAATCACTGCTGCTAAAATTAGGCAAAGTTTCACCTTCATGTTTTGTTATTGCCGTAAAAATATCAAATCTGCAAGGAATATGCGTGATGTTTGTCATAAGAACCACTTCTTTAATGGCGGGTAGGTTTTGTTTATGTAAGGTAAATGCTATGCTGACGTTTATTTCAGCTTTTTGCAGCAAATGTATTTTATCAAGGGTTGCATTAAAATGCTGTTTGGGCGAAGTGTTGCAGATTTATTGTCGTGTGCGTCTAAAGAAAAGGCCAGATTGTCCAAATAAGAGCCTGCCTTGATATAAATATCTGTTTCTGCAAAGCCATTTGTAAAGCAAGTTAATGAAGATATGCCCAATTCCTCTTTTGCGTATTTAAAAATGTCAATAATATCGTCACGCATAAAAGGTTCGCCGCCGGTTATAACCAATTTAGAAATGCCTTGTAATGATAATTTATGTATAGCTTGTTTTACCTCATCGAAGCTCATATGGGGCTTGGAATTTCTTTCTTCTTCATAAGAATAACATCCGATGCAATTAAAATTACAATGCGAAGTAACATGAAGATATGCGCTGTTTAATTTTTGAGTTATAGGCTCGTTTGCAAAAAATCCGCTTTCTGCAAGGGCTTTCATCATCTTTTTTTGATTATCGGTCAAATCTTCAATACTAAAATCTGCTCCGCTTTTCAGCATTTGCATCAATTTTTCGCCTTCATCGTTAAGCCCTATAAAGGCTCCGGTTTCGGGCTGCCCTATTATATTAACGCCGCAAACATTCATTGTTACATATCTATCTGATAATGTTGGTTTATTATAAATAGCTTCCATATTTAAACGCTCCCTTCCGGTCGGTCTTTATATGTTTGAATTGTTGATGCTGATAATAATGTCATTTATATAGTTCTAACATACAGTGTCTAAATTGGTCAAGTAAAAGGTTTTGTTATTTTATCATAATTTATATACATATATGTATATAAATTATGAATTTCATACAAAATTATAGTCATAATTTCCATAATAATGAAAATGAATTATTTATTTTGCACAATTACATTATGATGAAACTTGCTGAGATTTTTTATAATTAAATTCATGTCAATAGGTTCAGATTAGCTTCTAAACAGGCTCTTAAGCAAAATCACGATAAAAACATTTAACGCTTGAATTTTCCGTATATTTGTGGCACAATAATCAGATATATTATAGAATGCGAGGTAAAAATTATGGGGAAAATTTCTATGGATGATGACTATATTGCAAAGGCCCGCCATTCTATGGCGCATGTGCTGGCAAAGGCTGTTTGCGAGCTTTTTGACGATGTTAAGCTGGCTATAGGCCCCCCTATAGATAACGGTTTTTATTATGATTTTGACTTGCCGCACACCATAAAGGAAGAAGATTTTGCAAAGATTGAAGAACGCATGGAACGTATTATTAAAAATGATGAAGAGTTTAAGTTGTTTGAAATAGAAAACCCTGAAGAATTCTTTAAAGACGAACCTTATAAAATGGAGCTTATAAAGGAATTTAGGGATAAGGGCATTGAAGTAACCGCATATGAAAACGGCGGTTTTGTTGATTTATGCGCCGGGCCTCATATAGAAAGCACAAAAGAGCTGCGCAATTGGGGTTTTACCATTGCTTCCGTTGCGGGCGCCTATTGGCGCGGGGATTCTGACAGGCTCATGCTTCAAAGAGTTTATGTACATGCTTTTCCTACTCGTCAGGAGCTTAAAAAATTCCTGTCGTTTTTAGAAGAAGCTAAAAAAAGAGACCATAGAGCGCTTGGCCCCAAACTGGATTTGTTTTTCTTTGATGAAACAGCCCCCGGTATGCCTTATTGGCTGCCCAAAGGCTGGAAGATGTACAACGCACTTTTGGACTTCTCCCGAAAGGTCCATGAAGAAAGAGGATATCAAGAAATTGTCGGCCCTCAGCTTAATCATCGTTCGCTTTGGGAAACATCCGGCCACTGGGAACATTATCACGACGATATGTTTACAATAGATTTGTCAAATGAGCAAGTATATGCCCTAAAACCCATGAACTGCCCCAATGCCATGATAGCATTCCGTCATACAAACAGAAGTTACAAAGAGCTTCCGCTGCGCTATTTTGAAACCAGCCTACTGCACCGAAAAGAGGCCAGCGGTACTATGCACGGGCTTCTTAGGGTGCAGACCTTCCGTCAAGATGATTCACATAATTTTGTAAGCGAAGAGCAGATTTTTGATGAAATAAACGATGTTTTGGATATTGCGGAATATCTGTATTCTGTATTTGGGCTTACTGCAAAGGCATATCTTTCTACACGTCCGGAAGATGGTTATTTGGGCACTATAGAGCAGTGGAATCAAGCCGAAGCCGACTTAAAGAAAGTGCTTGATACAAGATTTTCCGGAAATTATGAGATAAACGAAGGTGACGGAGCCTTTTACGGCCCAAAAATTGACCTTAAAGTAAGGGATGCTTTAAATAGAGAATGGCAGCTTGGCACAGTGCAGCTTGATTTCCAACTGGCCGGAAAGTTTGGTCTGCATTATACCGACAGAGATGGTAAACAAAAAACTCCTGTGGTTATTCATAGGGCTTTATATGGTTCGCTTGAGCGTTTTATCGGTATTCTTACAGAACAATTTTCCGGGAAATTTCCATTCTGGCTAAGTCCTTTGCAAATCGGCGTGGTGCCTGTTCATCCCGAACATGAAGCATACGCAAAAGAAGTTACCAAGAAGCTTGCGGATGCGGGATATAGGATTAATATTGACACAACGGACGGCACTATGGGCAATAAAATCAAGTCCTTTAGAAATCAAGCTGTGCCTTATATTGTTATATTGGGAGAAAAAGAGGTTTCGGAAGGAACTGTTTCTTTGCGCACCAGAAGCGGCGTGCAGATAAACGATATATCTTTGGATGTTTTTATGGATATGTGCGGCAAGCTGGATAAAGAACACTTATTGGAGCTTATTGAGGAAGTGTAGGCATTTGAAGGCATATTTTTTCAGTGGTTTTCTGAAAAATGATGAGAGCGTTAAGCGTAGTCCAACGATTGTGCGTTCTTTGCACAATCCAAAGGGTGAAAAAATCGTGTGAAGATAGATTTTAGACAGACTCTTAAGGGCATAGCATATGAACCACACACCAAATATAAGCAACATACCCTCCATACGCCTTGAAGTTCACAAAGAATGGGAAAGGCTTTATAACTGTGCTTGGGAGCTTCATAAAGGCAATATTAAAAAAGCATCTCATTTGCTAAACCCATCAGCGTATCCCGATTTTGTTTCTTATGTAGACGAAGCATTTGATGAAAAAATTTATCAATGGGATACGCTTTTTATGATGCTCTTTAACCAATTTGCATATCACGAATTTCCTACCTTGCAGTCAATGGATAATTTTTACTACAACCAATATGACTATGGTGCAGCGCAGTCCAAATTTGTTTCTAAGGAAATGGATGGTTTTATCAGCCGTATGATTAATGAAGATGACGGCAAACCTTGGCCCGCAAGTTATGCAGAAAGCACCCATTTGGATTCTGTTAACCCGCCGCTTTTTGGATGGGCAGAATGGGAGCAATATATGGTGCATGGAGATATCAGCCGTTTTACTACCTCCATCCAGCGCACTGCCCCCAATATCGGTGACACTTTGGGCGAAAAATTGGATGATTGCACCCCATTTGCGCAATTGGAGAAAACAGTACTAGAGCGTTTGGATGCATATTTTCAGTTTATATGGCGCAACAGGATGAATGATAACGGACTTTTGCGCTCCAGCGGTCAGGCCAACGGAATGGACAACACGCCTGCACATTGGCTTTCGCCGGCCAATCAAACCTGGGTTTGTATAAACATTCAAATGTATCAGTTTGCAGGCTATATCTTAAAGATTGCCTATGCTGCAGGCCATGCGTCCATAGCTGCGCGGTACGAGAAAATAATTGCAGAATTTGGCCCAAATATTATGAATTTACTGTGGTGCCCGAAAACGAATTTTTATCATAATTTAGACCATCGCCCCGATAGCGGTGAGCAATTTTTAAAAGATTCCCACGGAGATTTAATTTATACCCCTGTTGGATTTTGGGCCCTTGCAGCAGGGCTTCTAAGCAAAGAACAAGCCAAAGAAATGGTCAAAAGATATGCACATAATTCTGAAATGCTTTTCCGTCCGGGCGGGTTAGCCTCTCTTGCATATCAAAACAAAGATTTTGAGCCCGGGGGCGGTTATTGGCTCGGTGCTTTTTGGGCCCCCACATCTTATATGTATATTCGCGGTTTAAAGCATATGGGTTTCGGCAATTGGGCTTTCATGGAAGCCGTTCGCCATGCAGGCACTTTGTCCAGGGTTTTAGAAAAAGGAGCTTATGACCGTAACGGAGAGCTTTTACACACGCTTTGGGAAAATTATTCAACCGAATGGGATTTACCCGGTATGACGGAGCATAAGCCTCCCATGCCTTCACGAGCAGATTTTGTCGGATGGACCGGCGCATTGGCAGTAGGCACACTTATTCAAGATATAATAGGTATTACGCTTAATGCTCCTCAAAATAGCGTACATTGGAGCTTGCGACTGACAGAAGAACATGGCATTGACAAACTATGGATGGCCGGAAATGTCTTTAGCATGTACGCTAAAAGCCGTTTGACTGCGACATCTCCTGCCGTTGTAACTGTTGATGCACTTGCTCCTTTTACTTTGCATATTACCAATGGAGACAGCCACCAATCGTTTGACGTTCAATCCGGAAAGAATATATTTAACATCGGTGGCGTTCATTCCGGGGAAGGTGCATATCTTGTTGGAAGCATCAATAATTTGGGTGATGCAGATGTTGCAGCCTTAATCAAGCAAAGCAGCAGCCATGTTCTGTTCGGCTCAACAGCCAATCCGCACATCAATGATGGTCTGTGTAACCAAAAAGGCAAAAATATTAACAAAGATATTTTTAATGTTAACACAATTGGCTATCGCAATGCGGCATTAAGGCAAAGCAGGAGCCTTTCTGCGCTCTTGAGCGAAAATGTTTTAGAATATATAAAAACAGGTGCAAAAGATGGCTTTATGGCAATGGCCGCTGCAAATGATACATTAAAAACAATCAGGCTTGTAATCGGCGTTGCTAATGCCGCTGCAACAATTTATGCCGAACTATCCGATGCTGCAGCATGCCCATTTATGCGTTCTGTTGTTTCAGAGGGAGGAGAAAAGGAATTTGTTGCAGAGATTTCTTTTCGGGCTTCATCTGATGATGACAATTATATATTAATTAAATATGTTATTGATGATGTTAAGTGCGGGGCGGAGGGTTATGTTACTTTGAAGGCTTTGATACTTTAGAACCTGTCTACTATCTATCTTCACACGATTTTTCACGCCCTTTGGATTGTGCAAAGAACGCACAATCGTCGGGTTATACCCTTTGGATTGTGCAAAGAACGCACAATCGTCGGGTTGTACTTAACGCTCTCGCTGTTTTTCTTAAAAACCACTGAAAAACAGCTGCCGCTACAACCCGGGGACGCTCAAAAATTGGTTCAGATTAGATAGTAGACAGGTTCTTAGAATACAAGTTGGACAAAGAACACTTATGGAACTTATTGAAAAAGTGTATATAAAATACAAATAGACCAGCTATCAAAAGTCAACCCCTAAATTGAAAAACTTTTATAAGTTTTTGACTTGACTTTTGACATGACAAAAAGACCACCAACAAGCAGCCTAAGTCAACTATGTAAGGATTATTGC
>Ga0131853_10009040_pt1 | contig 18183 bp, 18 predicted proteins | sample TergutLab28metaG_FD_92764 | JGI IMG/M metagenome (GOLD analysis project Ga0131853, IMG submission 92764) | Labiotermes labralis P1 segment gut microbial communities from Petit-Saut dam, French Guiana - Lab288 P1 (version 2) (version 2) | ecosystem: Host-associated > Arthropoda: Insects >... | reverse complement strand
CTGCGGAGCTTTTGCTCGACTTAAAAAAAGCAGGTAAAAGTGATGGTTTGAACGAAACTGTAAACTATTCCGAAGCTTGCAAAGGTATAGCAATAATTATACAAAATGAAACTTACGATTTGATCGAAACATGCGCCGAAAAAGTCGCAGCATACATTTTGACAACGTATTCGCGCGTTAAGGGCGTTAAAATCACGGTTGAAAAGCCTTGGGCGCCGATCGGGCAAACTGTACGAAATTTGTCTGTGCAAATATTCAGAAGTTGGAATAAAGTCTATTTTGGGCTCGGATCAAATTTAGGCGATGCTAGAGCTAATATTGATGAGGCAGTCAAGCTTTTAATCCATGATGATTTGCGTATTATACGTGCGTCTTCGTTTTACAAAACTAAGCCGATAAGTGATATTATGCAGGGTGATTTTTTAAACTGTGTTGTAGAAGCTGAAACAACGCTTAATCCGCATGAGCTTATCGAATATACGCTTAAAGTTGAGGCGAAGCTCGGGCGTGAACGTTTAGTATCTCTTGGGCCGAGGACGATTGATATTGATATTCTTACATATAACGACGCTATATCAGACGATAAAGACATTATTATTCCGCATCCGAGTATGCACGAGCGGTTATTTGTCCTCGTTCCGTTTTGTGATTTGAGTCCGTACTTCGTTCATCCGATCTTAAATAGACGGGTCGTTGACTTAAAAAATGAGCTTGAAAAAACGCAAACTTTGTATTAGGGGATAATGTGTGAAAATTCGCCAAAGATTCGGCCTCTGCCTTGCGGTATTGGTTTTGATAATAACGCTTTTAATTGAAGCGCCTTATGGGCTTTCGGTTGAAGGTAAAAACACAATTGGAATTACGTTGTTTTTTCTGATTTTACTTATAACAGAGGCGTTGCCTCTTCCTGTCAGCAGCCTGCTAACTATAGGTCTGACTCCAATCTTTAATGTGACGGAAACGTTTTCGGGCGCGGTTATTGGCTTTGCGCATCCTGTCATTTTTTTTATACTCGCGTCATTTGGCATTGCGGCAGCAATTATGAACGTGCCGATTACAAAACGCGTCTTATACGCGCTTTTAAAGCGGGCGGGGTTCAAAGTTGAAATGATATTGTTTGCGATGATGATCGCGACTGCTTTTGTTTCATTTTTTATGTCAAATGTACCTGCATGTGCAATTATGATGGCTGTTGCGCTTGAATTTGTCGATATGCTTGATAATGAAGAGAAGAAATCAATCGGCAAAACATTTATGATTGCTATTCCTGTAGCGACCATGATAGGCGGCATTGCGACGCCTGCTTCATCATCGCTTAATTTGCTTGCGATTGGCCTTTTAGAGCAGCATACGGGCATAACGATATCTTTTGTGCAGTGGATGGCCATTGGCATACCTTTGGTTGTTGTTTTGATACCGCTTGCGTGGCTTTTAACCGTCAAAGTGTATAAGCCTGTACAAATTAACCGCGAAAAGATCGAATCGTATATAGAAAACATTCGAGTCAAAGGCCCTATATCTAAAAAAGAGCTGTATGTAATTATAATAATGATCATTACGCTTGCCCTTTGGATAGCTTCATCGTGGGTGAGTGAAATCGAAATATTTACCGTAGCAGTTTTATGCGCAGTTTTGTTTTTTTTGCCGGGCATAAACGTTTTAGATTGGGGCAAATTCGTAAAAACTATTAACTGGGATATAATATTTATAAGCGGGACGGTTCTTTCTACTGCAAATGCACTTGTTGAAAATGGCGTAAGCGCATGGCTTACCCAGTTTTTATCGCCTGCAAATTTTGCGCTATCTGCGAACGCGCTTGTTGGGCTTGCATCAGTTTTTGTGTTTTTGATGCTTCTTATAATAACATCCGCACCTGCGTTAATAACGGTTCTCGCTGGTTCGTTTGTAGCAATTGCGCTCAGCGCGGAGGTAAATCCGGCGTACTTAATGATAGCTCTTGCGTTTTGTGCGGGAAATTGCTACTTGTTCCCCCTTGACACAGTTCAGCTTATAACGTACTCTAAAGGGTACTACAAAATGACTGATATGTGTCGGTCAACGGTTTTCTTACAAATCGCAATTGTTGTTTTATTAATGTTTTGGATACCGTTTATGGGAGGGGTTTTGGGATTATGATATTTTACAATTCCAAAAGTGAAACGGTCTCAGCGTGAGTGCTGTGGCAAAACATGTCAAACGCTTCAATTTTTTTAAGCAAATAATCGGCAGAGTTAAACTGCTTTATATCTCTGGCAAATGTTGCGCTGTCGCATGATACATATACGATTTTTTTGATTTTTGATGATATAATAGCATTTACCATTTCATTACTTAACCCTTTTCGTGGAGGGTCAACAATTATCGCAGTTGGTCTTTTGCTTTTTCTCAAATCGAGCAGGATATATGCCGCGTCACCTTTTATAAACTCTACGTTTGAGATGTCGTTTAAAACAGCGTTTTCAGTCGCGTTTTTAACAGAGTCTGATGAAATTTCTATCCCGGTTACTTTTTTAACATAATCTGCAATAAAAATTGATATAGTACCTGCGCCGCAGTACGCATCAATTATTTCATCGTTTTTTGTTGGGTTTAAAAATTCAAGCACTTTTTTGTACATTTCTTCTGTAACATATGGATTGACTTGGAAAAACGCATCGGGTGACACGCGAAACTTAAATTTTCCGATTGAATCTGTAATAAATGTTTCGCCCCAAATATTTTTAGTAACAGGCCCAAATGTTGGAGCATTTGGCTTTTTATTGATGTTTATATTGATTGATTTCATGCCCGAAACCGCAGAAAGTCTCTTTGCCAAAATTTCGGAATTTTTAAGGCCGTCGCTGTTTATGACGAAAGTTATCATTTTTTCGTCTTGGTGAATGTTTGTTCTATATGATATATGCCGCATTATACCTCTGTTCGTCTGAGGGTCATATGCCGTTATTTTGTTTTCATTTAAAAATTCATTAACAATTTGAATGATCTCCGTTGCGCTATCATTTGCAAGCAAGCAATCATCAATAGCGGTAACGATATGGCTTTTAAGCGAATGAAGCCCTAAGTATGCACCATTTTTATCGTATCCAACCGGAAACTGCATATTGTTGCGATAGCGAAAAATTTCGTGCGATGGGGTAATGTTAACGTTTCCGAGTGAGCTAACTTTTCCAATCCGCTTTAAATTTGAGGCTATGCTTGCTGCCTTGTATTTAAGCCCCTCCGAGTAGTCAAGGTGCATAGTGCTGCACCCGCCGCAGTTATAGTAATGTTTACAGGGTGGGGCTATCCTTTTACTAGACATAGTAATATGTTTTACAGGTTCCGCGAAGCCGAAATTTTTGTATGTTTTACTAACTCTAACTTCCGCAATCTCACCCGGTAGCATGTTTTTAACAAATAAAGTGAAGCCGTTTACTTTGCCGATACCTTCACCGTCTTTGGAAATATCTGTAATTTTTATTTCATATATTTCGCCTATTTCTACACTCATGATCTTCTTATGTTCCGATCTAAAATCCGCTGCCAACCGAGCCAATTCCCCTTTGTATTATCTTTTTCAAGCGCTTCTTCGAACATTTTGATTTTAGCGTCCATATTATCCGCCAAGTGTAAAATGTATGCCTCAATTGTTTTCGGCTGTTTTGGCGAACCAAATTCAAGCTCACCATGATGTGATAAAACGCAGTGTTTGATCAGCATTTTTGTCTCATCAGGAAAGTCATTGATTTCAGCAGCTGCTTGGTCGATTATCTCAAGGCATTTTACAATATGCCCGATAAGCTCCCCTTCGTCTGTGTAATTATTTTCTGGAAACGGGGATAATTCATATATTTTTCCGAGGTCATGCAGAACTGCTCCGCAAAGCAGCATGTCGCGATTAACAAATTTATACCGCGGCGCAAGAAAATCGCAAATTTGCATAACAGACAAAATATGTTCAATCAGTCCACCCATGTAGCTATGGTGCATTGTCTTAGCTGCGGAATGGGTCTTTAAAGCGCTCGCAATACGCTTGTTTTTCGTCAGAACATTTTCGGTCAGCTCACGGATATAAGGGTTTTGCATGCTTTTAACATAGCCCATAATTTCTAAATAAACCGCATCAACATCTTTATCTGTGCTTGGGATATAATCTAGCGGATTGTATTCGCCTTCGGCGCTTTTGCGCAGCTTGCTTACTTTAAGCTGCAAATCATTTTGGTAAAGCGAAACATAAGCATCGATTTTTACAAAGTCGCCTTCTTCAAAGCTTTTAATATCGTTACTTAATTCCCATATTTTAGCATCAATAACACCTGTTTTATCCTGTAACTTCAGCGAAAAAAAAGTTTTGCCCGCCTTTGTTTTAAGGCTTTGCTTCTGCTTGCAATAATAATGCTCAATTATATGTTCGTCTTCTTTTAAATCTTCAATATATCTCATAATATTTAACCTCTGAATATAAGCGCTTTAAACGCGTTTTAACTTTGATAAATGCGCCATAAATTTTTTATCCGGCATGTTTGGGAACGAAACGGTTACTTCAAAGTCTGCTCCTGCTGGTTTAATGTCTTTTACAACACCAACACCATATTTGATTTGACGAACGCTGTCGCCTATGATAAAGTCTAGCTGCTTGCCTTTAGGGGCAGGCAGCGGTTGTGAAGTATTATAGTTTTTACCTCCGAAACTGTTTACGATTGAGTCGCGGCTTTTGTTGATTTCGGCGAATTGTGAAATGCCGAGGCGCTCAGATTTTGGTTTTACAGCTTTTTTAGCTGTAAAAACGCCGGAAATATAATCTGTTGGGATTTCTTTTAGAAAGCGGCTCGGCATGTTATGCACTATTTGCCCATATTGAAGCCTTGAGCTTGCCGCGCTTAAATAAAGCTGTTCTTCTGCCCGCGTTATACCGACATAGCATAGCCTGCGCTCTTCTTCAAGTTCTTTCGTCGTGCCGCTTGTAACGCTTCGATATCCGGGGAAAATCCCTTCTTCAAATCCAACGATGAACACAGTTTTAAATTCAAGCCCTTTTGCTGAGTGCATTGTCATTAAGCTGACCATATTATCAGAATCGATCATATTATCAATGTCCGCAACGAGCGAGACTTCTTCAAGAAATTGCTCTAAAGATGGCTCCTCGGCGTTTTCATCGTATGCAACGGCTTTTGCTAAAAGCTCATTAATATTTTCAACTCTTCCCGCATCTTGTGTGTCAGTTTGGTCAAATTCTTCAAAAAACCTTGTATCGTCAATTATTTTTTGGATAATCGGCGCGACGTTACCTGATTTTGCAGATTCAATCAAATTTTGCATAATTACCATAAATTCTTTGATGTTTTTCGCGCGGTTGCCAAGATCAGTTATTTCATCGGATTTCTTCAGCGCGTCAAACAGATTAAGGTCATGTTCAGCAGCGTAAACAGCCGCTTTTTCAATACTTGTTGCCCCGATGCCTCGCTTTGGTACGTTAATTATGCGAAGAAGAGCCATGCTGTCATTAGGGTTATAGATACACTTTAAGTAACTTAAAATATCTTTAACCTCTTTACGCTGATAAAACTGCACGCCTCCAAAAATGCGATATGGGATGTTTTTAAGTATCAATTGCTCTTCAATCGAGCGAGAAATTGCATTGTTGCGGTATAAAACGGCGTAATCACTATATTGTTTGCCGTCTTTGACTCCGTCTGATACAGCGGATGCTACAAACGCACCTTCTTCAGAGTCGGTATCTGCTTTAAAAAACTCAACTTGGGATCCTTCAGGGTTCTCAGTCCAAAGCTTTTTAGCTTTGCGCGTGAAATTGTTTCCGATTACAGCATTTGCAGCGCTTAATATCGTTTGAGTTGACCTGTAATTTTGCTCCAGCTTAATCGTTTCGGCTTTTGGGAAGTCTTTTTCAAATCCTAAAATGTTGCCTAAATTCGCGCCGCGCCAACCGTAAATGCTTTGATCATCATCGCCAACAACACAAATATTTTCATATTTCGATGCAAGCATGTAAATAAACTTATACTGTGAAACACTCGTGTCTTGATATTCATCAACTAATATGTACTTAAAGCGCTCTTGATACTGCTCTAAAATGCTCGGATTTGATTTAAAAAGCTGTACAGTGAAAAAAATTAAATCATCAAAGTCAAGAGCGTTATTTTCACGCAGTTTTTTCTGATAGTATGAATAAATTTTTGCGATTTGTATTTGTCTATGCTCACCCACGACTGCACTTTCAACTTGCTTTGGGGTTAAAAGGTTGTCTTTATACCCGCTGATTGTCGATAGGACAGACTTTGAGGGGAACAGCTTATCACTTATGTTAAGCTCTTTGAGACATTGTTTCATCAGCCTGTCAGAGTCATCAGAGTCGTAAATTGTGAATTTTTTGTCAAAATTAAGCTTATCAATATCATTTCTTAAAAAGCGCACGCAAGTTGAGTGAAATGTGCTAACCCAAACTCTGTCGCCATTTTCAGCAAGCCCCGATACCCGTTCTTTCATTTCTTTTGCAGCTTTGTTAGTAAATGTCAGCGCTAAAATATTATGAGGCGACACTCCGTTTTCGATCAAGTAAGCTATTCTATGCGCCAAAACCCGCGTTTTGCCTGAGCCTGCTCCCGCAAACAAAAGTAACGGCCCATCAGTTTTTTGAACCGCCTTTTTTTGCATTTCGTTTAAATTGTTCAATAAATCCATTTCATTCCTCCGGGTACGAGCTAATGCGCTCTAAATCTTCACATCCAATGCTTTTTTGAACATTTCGACGGATGTGTTAAGGACAAGATGTTCGGGTATGTTAGATTCTTTTAGTATTTGCAATGGAATTTTAAAATCGCCTGTTGTCGTGTAAAAGTGTGAGTCACTCGAAACTAAAATCGGCACTTCATAATTTTTACAAGCGGTCATAAGCTTACATGTCGCTTCATAATCTCCACGGTCGTTTCGCGGCGGGAAAGATGCGGCGTTAAGCTCGATTACAGTGCTTGTTTCTTTTGCCATACTTATAACCTCATCAATGTCAAACGGATATCTGTGGTCTCCGAGATGCCCGATGACTTTAATGTATGGGTTTTTCATCGTATTAACAATCGCGTTGGTATTTTCTCTGATATTATCTCTTGTTGCAAAGCAATTTGAATGTAAACTTGCGATTACAACGTCGAGATATTTAATTATCTCATCCGAAAGGTCAACATTTCCGGCAGTATCTAAAATATTAAGCTCAACTCCTGCTAAAATTTGAACGCCGTTAATAAATGTCCGTATATCCCACATACTTTTAAAATGCAGCTCATGTGGCCCCCCGGGTATGGCCGGCGAATGGTCAGTAATTGCGATTAGCGATAACCCAACTTCTTTTGCCTGTTCGGCATATTCTTTCACTGTGCTAAAAGCGTGCCCGCTTGAAATTGTATGCAAGTGCGCGTCTAAAATTAAATTCATTAGTTAGCTTCATCCTCTATTTGCATTACTCGCCGTATATTACCTGTAGAAATGCGGCTATTGTTAGTGTATAATCAGTACTACATTATAACAGTCTTTCACGGGGGAATCAATATGAAAAAATACAAAGAAGTTTTACAAAATAAAAAAATTTTATCAGAAGTGATTTGCAATGGATGTGGTAAGACGGTTGAAAAAACGGATTCTGAGCGTTTTTATGACTATTTTTCAGCAGAAAAGATGTGGGGTTACCTGTCAGAGTTTGACGGCGAAGTTCATAAATTTGATTTATGCGCAAGCTGTTACACTCAAATTGTTAATAAATTCTTAATACCTGTTGCGTAATTATCTTTAAGTTTAATTTTATCCAAAGATATACAAAAAGATATACAAAAAAATTAAACATGCCGATTAAAGAGTATAGAGTAACAGTAAAAAAGTCCCTGCTGTAATTTTGCAGGGACCAAATCTTAAAAGCTGTTTTTCATATCCATCAAAAAATTCAAGTCGATAAGCTTTTTAAAAACTTGTAAACTAACCATTTTTTCTGTCCGAGCATCGCTTATTTCTTCGTAAAGATTAAACAGATCTGTAATGCTTTTTCGCTCTTCGTTTAGAGCAAGCTGTATACCGTCTTTAAAAGATACCTGATTGTTAATTATGACATTTTTTGCCTCGAATGAGTTCCCACTTTTTTCCATGTAGATTTTACCAAAAGATTCAGCCCTTTGGCGGCATTTTGAACTTATTTCTTCGAAATTTTGCCTTGCAATTTGATTCGGCGCGACTTTATTAAGATGCAAGTAAAAAGCCGAGCCGTTTGTTTCGTTTTGAATGAATCTGGCTAACTTTTCCATGAGAGTTGAGGCTTCAGGTTTTATTCCATTTGGGTTTGCAGAAGGCATTTGCGCTAGACTTTGAGGTGATTGAGGCCCCGGCGTTTGATTCTTTTTCGCGTCGGTTTCATTTAGCGTTTTAATTAACATATTGATGTTTTCTTCGTTAATTGGAATACCTTTTGCTTCTCCATTCATATATTGAGCTACCTGCTGATCTGCGGACAGCTGCATTTGGGGTTGGGGCATTTGTGGATGCTGCATCTGAGGTTGCTGCATTTGTCGATTAGGCATTTGTTGATGTTGAGCTTGAGGCGGAACCATTTGAGGTTGCTGGAATTGCGTATGCGGCATTTGCTGCTGAGGTATCTGCTGCGGATTTTGCAAATGAGGTAAACGTTGAAGCATTTGGTTTTGAGCCGGCCCATTTTGCTGCTGCCGCCTGTTTCGTTGTGGTTGTCTGACTTGTCCTCTGTTTGCGGCCTGAGGCGGCGGTTTAATTTGCGGCTGATTAACTTGTTGTGGATTTTGCGTGACTGTTTGCGGTTTTGTGGCTTGGGCGCGCTGCTGCTGCATCATATTAAAATTATGGAAGCTTTGAAGATTACTAAACGCCATAAAAACACTCCTTTTATAGCTAAGGCACTAGGGCACTAAGACACCAAATATTATCATACTTAATATATTGATAGAGGCGCAAAAGTGTGCTAGAATATGCTTTCAAACTTAAAGCGGTGGAGGCGAGGAAGATTTTTTCAGAAAGAATTTTAAAAGCATCAGTTTTCGCCGGATATTTAATGCTTGCCAATGGGGCAGAAACAGCGAGAGTTGAAGAAACAATCGAGAGGATTTTATCAAGCGCAGGCTTTAAAAACGTTGGGATTTTTGTTTCGTTTACTTCAATAATAACAGGCTTTGACGACGAACAAGGCAATGCCAAAACGATGATCAAGCGCGTCGGAAGTCGTGGATATAACCTATCAAAAATTGCAAAAATTAATGACATTTCACGCTCATATGTCAGCAAGGAAATAACGCTTGATGATGTTGAGCAAAAGCTTAGCGAAGTGGAGAACGAAAAAGGGTATCCGATGATGGCTAAAACTTTGGCGTCTGCGATTGCCTGCTTCTGCTTTTCTTATATGCTTGGTCAGAACGTTGTTGCGGCTGCAAATGCGTTTTTTATTGGCATAATTGTCAGTATTTTAATGTTGGGACTATCTTCTAAAAATTTGTCACCATATCTTATAACTTTGGCGGCAGGATGCGCGATTTCTTCAGTTGCGGTTTTGTTTGTTCATTTGGGGCTTAATCAGTTTGACTCAATCGACATAGCGATTATCGGTTCTATATTGCCTTACTTACCCGGAATTGCAATGACTAACGCAATTCGCGATATTTTCTGCGGAAATTATGTATCGGGAATTTGCCGCGGGCTTGAGGCTGTGTTTATTGCGCTGTGCCTATCGGCAGGCGTTGGTACGATTCTTGGAATTTACATGTTTTATATTGCGTAAGGAGATATGTGCATGGAGGTTATAACTCAACTTATAGCGGCTTTTATCGCGACATCGGGCTTCGTTTTTTTAATGAACGCGCCTTTATCTGAAATACCGATTTGTGGCTTTGTTGGGGCGTTAAGTTGGGGAACACTTCTGCTTTTTTCAAATATCGGGCCGGATGATTTTGCGGGTGTGTTTTTTGCCGCGCTTATTTCGATTTTTGTTTGTCGTGTGCTTGCTCCGATTCGCAGGATGCCGCGCACAGTTTATCTTGTCGCCGCAATAATTCCACTCGTTCCGGGAATGCACCTTTATAATATGATGATGTCGGTTTTAATGGACGACACAGCTACGGCTTCATACCACGGAACGCGTACGCTCATTTTTACGGGAATTATCGCGATAAATATTTTAATTGTTCTGTCATTTCCCGAAAAGCCGGTTCTGTTTTTGGCCAATGCTTTTAAGATTTTTGCACGGGAGGAGAAAAAACTTTAAAATGGCTTATTTCTTCTTCAGAAAGATGCGAAGTGTCATAAGCTGCAATAATTTCGCCGTTTAGATTTTCATCGCATTTAACTATTGAAACGGAAGTTTGTTTAAAAAACCCATTTTCCCAAAACTTTTCTGTTGAGCCGTTTCCCCAAATGTGCATAATAGCTTTAAGAGTGACGCCGTGGCTTATTATTAGGGCATTTTCTACACCCGATTTTACAACATCAGAAATAAACTCGCGCGTTCGATTAAGAAGTTCTTCTATGGATTCCATACCTTCAATTTTAATGAGATGCGGCACTTCCCAGTAGGTTTTGTATTCATCGGGAAACCTCTCCTGAAGATAAGAACTTTTAAGTCCTTCCCAGACGCCCATTCCCATTTCCAAAAGACGCTCATCAATGATTATAGGTTTGTCTCCCACAATTGTTTTAGCGGTTATAAGCGCCCTTTCGCTTGGGCTTGAATATATTTTATCGAATTTGATATTCTCAAATCGTAATTTTAACGCTTCTGCCTGTTTAATTCCCTTTTGTGTCAAATCAGAATTTTTTCTGCCCTGCACACGCCCTTCGGTGTTCCAAATAGTCTCACCATGCCTTGTTAAGTATAAAAGCATTATATTTTCTCCTTATTATTCTATGTTGTCTCGAACTACAGTGATTCAACCACAACGGCAGTACCCATAGCATGAGCCTTTAACAATCCGCCGTCAGAGCTCGAACCAATCATCTCAATATCAATTGAAAATCCAACAATAGCATTTGCGCCCATTCCTTCAGCTTCTGTAATCAAGTCCCGAATGGCATCTTTTCTAATGGATACTATCAATTCTTCATGGCCTTCTGATCTCCCGCCAACGAAACTGCGCAAAGACCCAAATAAGCTCTTGCCAACGCCAAATCCGGTCACGACTTGCGCAAAAACTGCTCCGTGATATTTCTTTATGCTCTTTCCGTCTAAAGCAGGTGATGTAACGATCAACATAATAAAATCTCTCCTTAATTAAATTGTCAAATTAACTAAAAAAACTGCTAAAAATTTTTAGAAACAAAGATATTTTATCACATCTTTTAAAGCTTGTCTAATTGGCCCTAATTTGGTATAATGTTCAGTGGTGGCTTGATATGGAGATAATTAAAATAGATATTAGGGGTCGATTCAATGGAAATAGCAAAAGCAGAACTTCATGACCTGCCGGATATTCTATCACTTCAAAAACTTGCATACCGAAGTGAGGCGGAATTGGTCGGCGATTATTCAATCCCTCCTTTAACTCAAACGCCTGAAAGTATAACGGAAGATTTTCATAACGGTGTAATATTAAAAGCTATAGAAGATGGTGAAATTATTGGCTCTGTTAGAATGTGTTTTTCTGAAAATACATTATATATAGGCAGATTGATAGTCAAACCGGCTAATCAAAATCAAGGAATAGGAACGGAGTTGCTTCTAGCAGCTGAAAAGCTATATCCTGATGTTAGATTTGAACTGTTTACAAGTGACAAAAGTATTAAGAATTTGTCTTTGTATATTAAAAATGGATACAAGGAATTTAAGCGAGAACCGCTTAATGATGTTGTGAGTTTTGTGTTTTTGGAGAAATTAGTATAGTCAAATGATTTACTGTGCCTTGACAATAATCTCAAGCTGTTATATAATCAAAGCATCAAAAAAGAGGGTGTGGGAACACCTTCTTTGGCACAAGCCGCTTAAAAGGCGGTAAGGCTTGCGGTTAAAAAATAACCTGCGTACCTCTGCTATTCGGGGCGGGTTATTTTTTTGTTCTGAAATTCGGAATATGTATGACCAGTATTGCGAAGTTAATCATTAAAATGATCGCTTCGAATATTGTCACCATAGGCTTCACCTCTTCTCAAAGAGGGAGCGCAAGCCATAACCGCCCTTATGCACTTGTGTTAAATTGATTGTATCAAACTTTATTCAGATTGACAATGGCTAACTTTTGAGCTTGTCTATTTGGTCAAAATTTGGTATAATGAATCCATATAAATCTAGAGGGGGCAGTAATTTGTTAATTGGCTCACATGTATCAATTTCTGGCGGGCTTTTAGGTGCGGCTAAAGAAGCTATTTCTTATGATGCAAATACATTTATGGTGTACACAGGTGCGCCTCAAAACACAAAGCGCAAGCCGCTCGATAAGCTTAAAATAGACGAGGGGCTTGAATATATGAAGGAGCGTGGAATCGGCGAAATCGTCGTGCATGCGCCTTATATTGTGAATCTTGCGTCTCCGAATCCTTCAACTTATGGGCTTGCGGTTATGTTTTTGGCCGAAGAAATCCGAAGGGCTGAGGCGTTTAAATCACCGTATATTGTCGTTCATCCGGGCGCGTATACGGAAAGCAGCTTAGAAGAAGGAATAGAAAAAATTGCAAATGCGCTAAACGATATTCTGACAGAAGAAACTAATATTACGATTTGTCTTGAAACAATGGTTGGAAAAGGCACTGAAATCGGCAAAAATTTTGAAGAGCTTAAAAGTATTATTGACCGAGTAACGCTCAGCGAAAAAATCGGCGTTTGTTTTGATACGTGCCATACGCATGACAGTGGATATGATATTGTAAATGATTTTGAAGGCGTTATGCAGCAGTTTGATAAAATACTTACGCTTGATAAGCTTAAAGTATTTCATTTGAACGGCTCGCTGAACGTGCGAGGTGCAAAAAAAGACCGCCACGCTAATTTAGGCGCGAATGAAGACAATCCGCGAGGCAAAGACCAAATCGGCTTTGACGCGATTTATAAAATCGTACATTCAAAATATGCAAAGGGACGCCCGTTAATACTTGAAACGCCATGGCTTGACTCAAAAACTAACCTCTATAAAGAAGAAATAGCTGCGCTTAGGGAAAAACGATGAAGATTGCTAAGACGGTGTTAGTGACAGGCTCTTCAAGGGGCATCGGATACGAAATCGCTAAAATTTTCGTGGAATCGGGTTATAACGTAGTTTTGAACTGCATACAAAGATCGAAACTTATGGATCAAATTGTGCATATATTTAGACAAACAAATCCTAATGTCATAGGTATTAAATGTGATGTGTCAAACTATGAAGAATGTAGGGCAATGTTTGTGCAAATTGCGCAGACATTTGGAAATGTTGATATTTTAATTAACAACGCAGGCATTTCGGACTTTGGGCTGTTTGGGCAGACTGATGTAATAGACTGGCACAAAACGATAGAATCGAACCTATATTCAGCAATGAACTGCTCGCATTTAGCAATCGAAAAAATGATCTCTAATAAAAGCGGGCAGATTTTAAACATTTCGTCGATTTGGGGCAATGTCGGGGCGTCTTGTGAAGTAGCATATTCAACAGCAAAAGCTGCCGTAAACGGCTTTACGAAAGCGCTTGCTAAAGAATTGGCCCCGTCAGGTGTGCAAGTAAACGCGATTGCGTGCGGTGTAGTTGACACAGGCATGAATATTAGGCTAACGCCTGAAGAACGAGAACAGCTTGAAAAATCAATACCAATCGGAAGATTTTTAAGACCGGAAGAGGTTGCAAAGTTTGCGTTTTCAATTTGCACAGAAAACATAACATATTTAACAGGTCAAATTATAACAATTGATGGTGGAATGACGTAGTTATTTGAGGGAGGAATTTTTAATGATATCCGAAAAAATGAGAAATTTAGTTGCCGGAAATTCAACGATAAGGGCAATGTTTGAAGAAGGTAAGAGGCTCGCGGCTATGCACGGAGCGGAAAATGTTCTCGATTTTAGCATCGGAAACCCAAGTGCGCCCCCGCCTAACGCAGTTAAAAACGCTATTTTGGACATTATACAAGGCGGTAAAGACTCTGAAATACACGCGTATATGAACAATGCAGGCTATGAAGATATGCGTGCGGTAGTTGCGGGTCACGTCAATAAACTTCAAGATACGAAGCTTTCCTCAAGAAATATCATTATGACGGTTGGCGCGGCAGGGGGACTTAACGTAGTCTTAAAGTCAATTATGAACCCTGTCGATGAAGTAATTATGTTTGCTCCGTATTTTCCTGAATATGTAAATTATATATCGAATTTCGATGGCAAATCTGTCATAGTTCAAAGCGACATTAGCACGTTCCAGCCTGATCTTGATGCGTTTGAAAAAGCTGTTACTAAAAATACTAAAGCGGTTATAATCAATTCACCAAACAACCCGACGGGGGCTGTTTATTCTGAACAAACGATTAAGGCGTTAGCCGCTATTTTAGAAGCAAAGCAAAAAGAATTTTCATCACAAATTTATATTGTATCAGACGAACCTTATCGCGAAATTGTCTATAACAACGCATTTATTCCATATATTACAAAATATTACAGTAATTCCCTTGTTGTTTACTCGTACAGCAAATCACTTTCACTTCCCGGCGCGCGTATCGGTTATATTGTCGCGCCTGATGAACTTTATGAATTTGAAACTTTTATACAAGCACTAACGATTGCAAACAGAATTTTAGGCTTCGTAAACGCGCCAGGCCTCTTCCAGCAAGTAATCGGAAAATGTATTGATGTAAACGTTGATATGACAGTTTATACGAAAAATATGGAGCTTTTGTACGATATGTTTGAAAGGCTTGGTTTTGAATGTTTAAAACCGGAAGGAACTTTTTATATTTTCCCACGTGCTATAAATAACGATGCCGCTGAGTTTTGCAAAAAAGCTGCCGCGGAGCATAATATGCTTTTAGTACCCGGAGGAGCTTTTGGCTGCCCGACGCATTTCAGGCTTGCGTTTTGCCAAGAATTTGAAAAAATTGAGCGGGCGGTGGAGAAGTTTGAAGCGTTAGTTAAGCAGTTTTAGTCTAAGGGAGGAAGCTTTATGTATGCAATAGAAGCTATTTATGACGGTGTAAATTTTAAACCTCAACAACCTATATCTATAAAAGGCAAGCACAGAGTAGTTATTACTTTTCTTGAACCAATAGATAAAATTGAAGATCGCAAGTCTAGGTATATGCTTGATCCTGATCCAAGCAAATCGTCTGCTTTGGGATGTCTAAATGGGCTTATAAAAATTCCGGATGATTTTAAAGAGCCCCTTGATGAAATGAAGGAGTATATGTATTGATGAATTATATTTTAGACACTCATACACTTCTTTGGTCAATATTTGATTCGGACAAATTGTCTAAATCTGCACAAAAAATTATTCTAGATGAGGATTCGCGTAAATTTATCAGTGTAATATCTCTTTGGGAAATTGCTATAAAAAACCGCATAGGCAAGCTTCCTTTTCCGAACGGAATAGCTGACATTTTTTATGGCGTTGAAGTAATGGGCTACGGTATGGCTAAAGTTGAACATTCACATTTTGAAGCTTACGCGGAACTTCCTCTCATTCATCGCGATCCTTTTGATGGCATGATTATTGCTACTGCTATTGCAGAAGATATGGCAATTATAACTGCTGATGAGAATATTCAAAAATATGATGTATCATGGGTTTGGTAAATATAAAAGGAGAAACCAATGGACAAAAAAATATTGATAGTTGAAGATGAAAAGAAAATAGTTGACATAATCGCGTTTAACTTGAAAAAAGAAGGGTTCGAACCGATTTGCGCATATGATGGGGAGCATGGTCTTGAGCTTGCGCTGTCTGAAAATGTTGAGCTGATTATTTTAGACATTATGATGCCTAAAATTGACGGATTCGAGGTTTGCCGAATACTGCGTGAGAGAAATATCCAAACGCCGATTATTATGCTTACTGCACGTGCGGAAGAGACTGAAAGGTTTTAGGGCTTGAAATCGGCGCGGATGACTATGTAACTAAGCCTTTTGGAGTCAAAGAGCTTATGGCGCGCATTAAATCAAACATTCGCCGCCGCGAAGCAGATCTTTCTCCCGAAAAAGGCGATGCACTCGTTTATGGCGAAATTACGATTTATCCTGATAAATACGAAATTTACAGAAAAAATGAGCTTGTGGAGCTTACTCGAAGAGAATTTGAAATTGTTAAATTTCTCGCCGCTAATCAAACGCAAGTGTTCTCACGCGAAGCTCTTTTGGAGAAAATTTGGGGTTATGAATATTTCGGTGACGTTCGCTCTGTTGACGTTACTATTAGGCGGCTTCGTGCAAAAATTGAAGAAAACTCTGAAACGCCAAGGTATATATTGACGAAAAGGGCGGTTGGATATTATTTTTCAGGCGGGAACTGATTTATGAACAGCATCAGAATCAAATGGGTAATTTGGCTTTTAGCCCTTGTTTTTATTGTCATGATCGTAAGCGGCACTTTTATGCTTATTCGCACAAACTTGCAAGAGACGGAAATGGCACATATGCAGCTTTTGAGTTTTGCTATTCAAATTCAGGAGCAGGTTATTGAAGTTATGAATGAGGCAGATTTTCAAGATGCGTTTGCAACTGATGCCGCACTTCGCGGCGGTGCGCTTCGAGGCCGCGCAGGGGAGATCCAGGGTAACATTTTAAATAGCACAGGTCAGACTATTGCGTCTACTGTGGCTAACGATCCTCAACAGCTCATTTATCGTGATACATCGATTATATCAGCGTTTGCGGGTGAGAGGGCTTTCAGCCGCGGCAAAGATATTGACATAACAGGGCAGTTTATCGAGTTCATAAATTTTGCTAAGCCCGTTTTTGATGAAAATAATGAAGAAGTTCAGTTTGTTATTTTCACTAGAATTGATGCTGAGCCTATTAGAGAAACGCTTTTTGATCTTGGGCGGACGCTGTTGTTTACAGTTTTGATCGCGCTTGCATTAGCAGGTGGATTGGGCTTTTTGATCGCAACGACGTTTACAAGCCCGATAATTCTACTCGCGAAAAGAGCAAAAGAATTTGCTGATAACAAAATTGACCAACCTGTTGTCGTAAACAGTACTGATGAAATTGGTCAATTAACAGGTAATTTTAATAATATGTCAAAAGAATTAAGCGCGACAATTGCAGATCTTGAAAGCGTTAACAATAAAACAGAAACGCTTCTTTTTAATATGACCGACGGCGTTTTGGCGTATAACAGACAAGGAGAGCTTATTCATGCAAACAGCGTCTGCGGGGAGCTTTTAAAGCTTGAAAATATTGAAGACATACCCTTTTCTGATATGATGGCAAGGCTTAACGCAGACATTACAAATGTGGAGGAAATTGACACCGATTATTTTGAAATATCTCCGGTTGCAATTGATATCGGTGATAAATTTGTTTCGGCTAAGCTGTCTCCATATGTAAACAGAGAAAATCAAGTTGATGGCATTGTTATACTTCTTCGTGACATAACCGAGCATAAAAAGCTTGATGATATGCGTAAGGAATTTGTTGCAAACGTTTCACATGAGATAAGAACGCCGATAACTTCTATTAAAAGCTATGCTGAAACTTTACTTGACGGCGTTATGGAGGATCCAAAAACTGCAAAAGAATTCCTTGAAGTAATAGAATCAGAGGCTGACAGAATGACGCTTTTAGTCAAAGACCTTCTTGATCTTTCACGCTTTGATAATAACCAGTTGCAACTGCAACTTGAAGAAACGGACATTACAAGTCTTGTTGCTCAGTGCATCAAGCAAAGCTACGTTCTTGCTTCCAAAAAAAGCCAAAAGTTTGTGTTTGACGATAAGCAAAAGAGATACATGGTAAATGTTGATCCGGCGCGTATTAACCAAGTTATAACGAATTTAATTAATAATGCGATAAAATATGGAAGCGACGGCTGTGCAATTACGATTGAAACATCAGAGGCAGCACGGCACTACTTTGTAAGTATAACAGATAAGGGGCCAGGTATCTCAAAGGATGATTTGCCTCACATTTTTGATCGATTTTATCGGGTTGATAAGGCGCGTTCGCGTGCAATGGGCGGTACGGGTCTCGGCCTTGCGATTTCAAAGGAGATTATGGAAGCGCATGGCGGCAAAATATTT
>Ga0131853_10009039_pt1 | contig 18183 bp, 9 predicted proteins | sample TergutLab28metaG_FD_92764 | JGI IMG/M metagenome (GOLD analysis project Ga0131853, IMG submission 92764) | Labiotermes labralis P1 segment gut microbial communities from Petit-Saut dam, French Guiana - Lab288 P1 (version 2) (version 2) | ecosystem: Host-associated > Arthropoda: Insects >... | reverse complement strand
CTTCCTCCTGTGTAAAATTCTTCCCCCCCCCTCCCCCCAAAAAATTCCCCAATGGGCCCTTTTCCCCCCTTTTCCCTTTTTTTTTTTTTTTCCCCCCCCCCCCCCCCAATATATCTACAGCAACACATTGTCAGTCACTGGCCGATACTATAGCATCAAGTGTCCTCAGCAATGGCATCCGATTTGTCTCGCGTCATTATATACACACACACACACACACACACAACACACATGCCGCTCTACAGTAAGCCTGTCACTTTGCTACTTGTCTATTTGCCTATTTTCGTAACCTACATTTACATTTATTCATATTTTCCATTAATTTAAAACACGCCTTTCCACTGCAGACATGCTGCCACATCACCTAATTTACATAACGACGTAATTTTACTGAGTGTTTTAACATAAATATAACTTTAATTAGGTACAGATAAGCTCCCTGATGGTCATTAAAGACCAAAACATGTAGAAGCGACATTAATGTGTTTTGTTGTAAATTTAAAACTTTTAACCAAGTTAATAAATAGTGCATTTGTTGGTGAGTGAACTACGTAGATTTCAAAACGCACGGTGCAACGATAAGAAATGTTTTTTCATGATTTAAAATAATCAACGCTCTTAGTGACACTAAAATAGATCAGATGCTATAATCATTCGCCGTAAACATTCACAATTAACATTTACTCTCGAGTACACGTTAAGTAGTGTCCGTTGTCACACACGGCCGTCTTCCATTGATGTGGCACGTGTCGCAGTTCCCCTTCCACAGTTCTGCGGGGCCCAGTGAAAGGCCCCTCGGCCAATAACAACAACAAACGCCGCGAAAAGGCGCAGCGGCAGTAATCGTAACAATACTGACCTCACACACTAAGAAACACAAGCTGTCAAGTGTAGAACTGCCCATGTGCACAATATAAAGGCATATGAGGGCTGGAGGTAAGACTCCAAGCGCTAGGTGCAGGGAATGTCAGCTTCACGCTCTAGCCGCCTCACTTCACCCACTGAGCAGAAGTTTACCTACGTCGTACAATAAGTAACAAGCCTGTTTTCCAAGAAGTGGTGAAATACATTCAATATAATGCCAACTACAATTTGTGTACGGTATAAATTACGGCTGGGGACCGCGGTAGCACAGTGGCTAAGGTGCTGTGCTACAAATCGGAAGGTCGCTGGTGTCATTGGAATTTTTCATTGACATAATCCTTCCGATCGCACTATGGCCCTGGGGTCGACTCAGCCTCTAACAGAAATGAGTACCAGGACTATTTCCTGTGGATAAAAGCGGACGGTGCGTAGGACTGACAAACTTACCACCATCCTGGGCCATTGTCACGTAATCTGGGAACCTTAACTTCCTGGAACCCTCTGGGCACCTCGGGACTGTAATGGGACTGATTTACCTTTTTTTATAAATCAAGGCTAAAAACACGAACACACAACACACATACTTTCACTGCACCGAGGCATGAACTAGAATACAACAGTTATTTACAGGCAAAAAAAAATCCAACAGTGCTTCAAATTAAAGGTGTAGATTTTAATTCGATCACGTCTGGAGAGTTGTCGTTCGACTGACGGCACAAAATCTGACGCTCTGACAAGCAACAGTACACTGCGTAACACTTTATTATTCACTCTTCATTAATAATACTCTAGAATAAATACCGTTCAAATTATATATATCGACTGTATGTCTGCATACCAATCTCATAATTCTGTACACCCAACAGCTTTCGAAAAATTCTGCTACAGTTTGACCCAAGCTTCTTTTCGAGACGTGGACCAATACCAGTTTCGACCACCTGTCAGCACACAAACTCACATTCTGTGCTTTCGGAGATGAAGCGTGATTACGGACATCCTCAATATGGGTTCGTTTTATTGACGTGACGCAGAAATTACCGACGAAGGCTTCGCGAAATCTGCGTGAAGCTCAAAAGTGATTTTCGGAATCCGTGGAATGTGTGTACGCCACCATGTGTGCTTGTAGACAGAGACACAAGCCACAAGGTTACTGGTCACCATGCCTCTACGGCACTTTCATTAAGCAAGGCGTCCCGAATTAATACTTCAAGGCCAATAGCGGGGGCCTTGGTGCACACTGCACGTGGTACACAAATTAATTCAAGAAAGAGACACTTTGCGGCTATTGGTTAATGGGTTTTTGAGACGACAACACTTGAATGGTTATTCGCGACTGTCAACACAGTGAGCAAATAAAACAAAAATCTAGCAACTTACAGAAAGTCCTTAAAAGGCCCACAATAATTACAGAACAAGCAGTGCTCACGAGAGCATGAAATTTCACCCAATATATATAAAAACATACAGTTCCTTTTCTTGATTTCTAGCTTTCGCCGTGTTCTGAATGTTGTAAGCTTTCTTCTGGGTAATTCCCCGGGGTCTGAAGTTTATATGCCGACGTTTCGGAACACTCTATTCCATCTTCATAGGCGGGTAGGTATGAAGTGTGACATTCTCAACCCCAGTCATTCTTCATACCTACCCGCCTATGAAGATGGCACAGAGTGTTTCGAAATGTTGGAATATAAAATTCAGACGCCAGGGAATTACCCAGAAAAAAAGCAAACAACATTCAGTTCATTACCACAATCTGCCTGTCCATTAAATGACGAAGTTGTAAGTCCTGTTTAGGGAAATAATCACTGTTTATTCTCAGAAACACGCAAAAAAAAAAACACGTTCTGTGAGCAAAATGCTGGCTTTTAATGGTATAAGATACGTAGTGCATACAGGTATCACTGTCCTCTAAGGGGTTCGCTTCTGTCTTAGGAATGTGTTGACTATCTGTTAATGAAACGTTGCTAAATATGGGGGGCAGTGTTACAAGCAGTCTGTACTGACGTAACTGCAGTTCAGTAACGTTATTGAACAGTATTAAAAGCTGCAATGACAAGCAGCTGTACTGACGTCACAGCAGTTCAGTCAAGTTAGTAACGATATTTCATGACTAAAAACTACAATTCATTGCATCTGTTCAGTGTGTGCTGCTACTACAGCATGAAACTTAACCGCGTATGTCAAACATAACAAAAATGTTGGTCAACTGCACGTTTTTAATATTCACAACCTTACAATAATGTAAACAACCAGCTAGATGCAACAATAACAGTTTATTAATAATTTCAATCAGCTCAACATGTTTCGGACGATAATTTCACCCATCCTCAGGAGCACTAGACTGTGTTTAGAGCTTGTGGTATAATGCTTCGACGATGCAACCTGCTGGTGACCAGGATGAGGTTCCACCTCATCCTGGTCACCAGCAGGCAGCATACTCTCTTTGTGAGGGGGGGGGGGAGGCACCCGGTACGTTGGGCTGCCCTTACCACCGTCAAGTGCCGACTGTCTAGAAATTCTGGAAGCCTCATCCACCTGCAACCCTTACAGGCCTTTCCAGGCCTGTAAAGGGATTGCTTTACCTCTACCATTACCTGATACTACAAAAGTTTTCTACCTTGTAAGTTCGCATAACCGCCAAGTTTAAATTATTGACGGCAGGGAATTAAAAAGTACGAAAGTGATATGGGCTATTTCCAATGGTACAGCACAATGTGTATTGTAGCTTCAGCAAGATTCATGCAGAAGAAGAAAAAGGACAAGGGTAAAAACAAATAAAACGGGAAACCAAACAAGTCGATAAAGGCGGGGGAAGAAGGGAAGAGGAAGGTGAATAAAAATGTTCAATTCCTTTGGAAGATACGCCACTGTCCGGCTGTACAAGTTTCAATAATGAACGGATTTGACTGAGGCTTACAACAAACCCTCGTGTCCGCCCGCAATCATGTACTGCAGCACTATGGAGCTGCAGCTGCCACTGGTACAGCCACCACCCCGTGTGCTGCTGCGACTAATAAGCAGGCAGCCGGTCTGAAACAAACATGTGTACCTGTCCGTCTGTTGTTCAACCCCCCCCCCCCCGGGTGGATACCATATCGAAGTCTACAGTTTTCTAAATTTTATAAACACACGTACAGTTGTGTATTTGGCCTACGATCGACTTAGCTGCCTGAAGCCCACCAGAAACTCTATGCACCAACAGTTGTGACATTAAGAAACAGCATTTCTCCACAGAGTTTATGAGGATTCACGGAATAAAAAGCAATTAAATCCCAACAATGACGAGGCTTGGATGGTAGAGGCAGGTGCTGCAGCCGTCTACGGGGGCGAAGTCCAAGTGATGGCAAACTGGGCAGCAAAATGAGTACTTCGACGTTAAAAAAAACCTAATTTCTTCCTCTCACAAATGTCGAATTATTGAGCCATATGAAAGGAAATTCAATAAATGATTGATTTTCTGAAGTTCATTATTTCTGTTCGTGGTGGTCACTGTGGCTGCTCGACCCGAGGGTCAAAAAGCCTCGCTACGCCACTGTTTCCCAGTACAGAATTAAGCTGTCTTCTTCCTTTTAATGGACAAGAGCTGTGTTCTCTGTGAGGAAGGCTCACTTCTTGCACGTACAGGCTGTAACTTAGATGAATGTCAGCCTCCTAACGGTTGATACCAAATTAATAAAGCAGATGCTGTGGCTAAACTTACTAACGTATTTACTTCGCATGGCTCGCAAATATACATGTCAAAATCATTAACAAACCTGCCACAAAATAAGGAATAACTATAATTTTCAATATGTAGTTGGAAACTAAAGAGCTCTGCTTCCATGTTTGTTACTGCTAGGTTTAAATAAGAATTTCAGAACATAAAAGTAAAATTGTAGGTAATTAAGTTAGCATGAATGACGTAGAAGTTAGTTTTAATTACAGCATACGTAACTAGACAAGGGCACACATAAGGGGGGGGGGGAGATGTCGGGCTACAACTAGCACCATAACGGAAAATTATACAAAAAAAAAAAAGATTTCTAGACACGATTATATAAAAAAGGCTTTACGTGACTTACGCTTCAGCCGGAATCAGCCCTCGAAGTCGGCTGATGACTAGTATAGTATAATACTGAAAAACGTAATAAAAACTTAGGAATATGCACATTTTTCCTTTTCCAGCAATTTTTTATTTTCCCTGCAACCTAACTAAATGTCGGCTCAGAGATTTTGACACGATTTGCAAAACACAGTTTTTAAAATCAAACGTAAATTATATATATCCTCAAAGCCAAGCCCCCCCCCCCCACCCCACCCCAAACAAAAATTACGGGTTCGCCCAAGTAACTAGACGTCCAGAATCGCAGACCATGCCAACGGTGGCCCCGGTCACAAGCAGCAGTTACAAACCATTATGTGTGTGGCAGACCTATATGAACAGAACCTGCTGACACAGTATTAGTAGCTTATCAAAACGTCAAGAGAGGCAAGCATGAATAAATTCACGAAATGCCAGCGAAATGATCATGAGGTTCGAAATGAGGTTATCACACGCACACAGATATTCGTTTTAAGACAAAAAAATTACCGTCCAATGGATTTTCTTAAACGCGAATTTGCCCTTATCGATCTTTCGACACATAATAATAATAATAATAATAAATATTGAACACAGAGACAGATAGCAAGTGCAGACTTTGCCAACAATTTGACGAGACAATAGACCACATAATATCAGTATGCCCAATACTGGCAAAAGAAGAGTACACAAAAAGACATGATAGTGTGTGTGCACAACTACACTTCAACATATGCAAGGAAACAGGAGTACAATTGGACAAAAAACATTGGTACGAGCATGTGCCAAAATCAGTAGAAACAAGTCAAGGAAGGAAGGTAACCATACAGTAACTGATTTGTCACGTTGCATGTTTTATAGTGTTCTCCAATTATATCACAACAATTCCTCCTTTTCGAATGCCTTCCAGATATTTCAGCACTGGTACTACTGGAAGGACAGTGCACGATTTGTTGTACGGTTGACCAGGAGGGTGGGCAGACTGACAAACGCTTACAACTGCACTTGACACTTGGCCGTTTCAATACATCCCTGACGCAAACGTATCTTACTGCAGCTTCGTGCAAAACATTACATTGTGATGAATTCTTACTTGCACAATACTCCGAGTTTGATTTGAAAATGTTAGCGCTCCTCTCTCTCTCCTTCCCACCCGCCTTCTCCTATTTCGCCACTCGGGGTTCGAGACAACTGAGTTTCTACAAGGTGAGATTGTCACCCTGCGTCTACTGCTATGTAAATGTCGCAAAGAGCAACATTCGATCCAGCAGTTAAATCCATTCAGTTCCGAAATAAAACATACAGGAACGTGTCATCATCATAAGGTAAATAAACACACAAACTGAAAGCAACTTACTGCATAGTCAGACACAGCCCCACCCTATTTCTGTGTCATCGCCGCCCGTAAACCAAGGGGGCCCACAAAGTCCTGATTTAGTGAAAACAAAGCCTCTTGGGTTAGGCCTTTCAGAATTTCTGCACCGCTTCCTTCCATGATACTAATCACTTAGGACACACCAATATCAATATGGGCTTTTGGCTTCTCCCGAATACCTCAACACATCCCACACAGCCAACAGTACGCCATACTCGCCCGGCCAGCCCTGGATGTTCCCACCCACCCTTAGACTTCCCTCTTGTTTCATATGGTTATCGCGACAGTGAACTGACATATTTGCATACACCGCACTAGCTTTCACGTCCTCTTGAGTACGAAAACCTCATCACAGATTGTCGTTCTTTGGTGCATTGTATCAATGCAGCGCGTAAAGTTAAATGTGTCACAGTATTAGCACTACTTCAAAAGGCTATCAACCAACCGGGAGAAAATAGCATTTTATTTTGTTTTTATACATCACGTTTACAGTGCAGCAAACGCCACTTTGAAGCTTAGTTCTTTACCTACCCTCTCTACACACACACACACACAGGCATATATATACACACACACACACACACACACACACACACACAAACAAACATACACACGCGAATACATATAAAGTTTTCAAATAAAACTGAACTCCACATTTTTAAGCTCCTAGGTTCAGAATGTGAACATTTGGAACCTGCACAGAGATGCTCTATGTCTTCCAACATCTCGTTCCTGAAATATACTGACATGTCCACACACACAAACAAACATTTCCATCACCCCGCTCATTAAGTGCAAAAAGTTTTTTAAACGGATGAATAATATTCTACTAATTTGCAAAAAATGGCCAATTCATTATACCATTAGATCATTAGACCTACTGGACAGTGTTCACTGTCTGAAGTACAGGCCCAGTTCACTTCACAACATGCCAACACTTGGCTCCGAACCATAAGTACCGATATTACTAAAAAAAAAAGGCACGTTAGTATCATGGCCACCAATCATCGGACGATACGAAGGACACCCACATTCTGTTACGTCTCACACGCATACATCACATATCAGCTAAACCATTGGACAATGTGCAACATAACATTAGTTATAACTGGACGAATATGCGTGCACGTTTTACCTTGACATCAAAGTAGTGAACTGGATTAAGTCATCATCGCCACTGTCACCACCAGCATAATCAACGGAAGTCAGAATGACTTACCTGAAACAGAAAAGAAAAAAAAACCGAATCTAATAAATTTCGCAATTGCGAGTATCAAAATATCTTCTCTACAATTACACATTTCTTCGAAGAGTGCCAGGTGACATTCACTTCACAGTCATCCTCACATGCGTCTCTCACTTGGAAAGGTACAGTTTAATATGTGCCAGCTGACTGCAAGGGCTGGTGTTATGGTAACGCTCTAGATTTGCTTTATGAAGGTATCTGGTTCAAATGCGTCCTAAAGTTCTTAGTGGTTTTCTTCAGTTCCTCCACGCAAATGCCGGGACAGTCCCAAGATTACCAATATCCCGTTCAAAATCGCCATTCGCCAACAGCCCAATCTCAAAGCGTTAAACAGTCTTCAATGCTGTCAGCGTCAGAGATACAGGAAACTTTCACTTTACGAAAACAGAATTCGGGGGAAAACATATGGATGGAAGGCAGGAGACCAACAGGATGCTAAAGACACTTTAAATCGAATTCTTCACCACACAGCAATAGGGGTGAAACTGACGGAACACGCCGGACACATGAGGCAGACATGTGACGACGTTAAATGAAATTCTCACTGAGGTACGTATAAAGATTTCCGTCTTCTAGATGTGACACCGTGTAATTTCGTTAGACAGGTATCACCCAGCTCATGAGTGGTACATGTTCAGTTCTAAATATGAGAGAAGTTACGGTTCGTCCGAAACATCGGGACCTATCCACCAAACTACACAACGTTACATCACGTGAAAATGTTAAAATATGTGAAATTTAGGTCGGGAAACCTGAAAGGTGGGGACCACTGGCGATGTACAGGGGTAGGTCGACAATTTTAGACCTACAACAGACCTCAAAGAAGATAGGTAGTGGATTCAGCTGGCTCAAAACAGGGTCCAGCGGTGGACCCACGCCACGGTGACGAACCTTCCAGTTCCACAGTGGGCGGAATTTTTCTTGGGCAGCTAGACAGCGGTCCGTTTTTCAAGGACTCTGCTCCCTAGTGACAGCCAGGCACAGTGTTGGAGATAAAAATGTGCGCTCTACATAGGTTTGTTGCAAAGGATAAGGTGACCAGAGTGGTAAGACGGGTAGGAGAGGAGGATGTCAAATCCTCAGCCAAGATGGGAGACCCGTTAGCGTAACCACAATCTCCGTTACAGCGTTACTGCCCAGCAATGAGTTTAGTGCGTGGGAATGGCTAAAGAGACTTCCGTCAAAGCCCTTAGCTTTTTGGTTCGTGTTGGTTGGGCTGCGTCAATTCTAAGCCGGCAATACCTTTGCCAGACAGTCTAAGTTACTGTCCTACCCAGAAGCGAGTAACGTTGGAAAACGCACGGTATGGTTCCAGCAATTACAGTTTCGTACTTCTGGAATAAAACAGTTAATTTCCGTTTCGTCTGCGACAAATACACGTGCAAACAGATGTCCTGCCATTAAAACTTCTTAACATGACGGCCAAGGTACTGTGTGCCACGCCACAGCCGCGTTTCGAGTACTCATGACCAACATGACAAAAGTTTACTTTCTCTATATGCTTTCTTAATCTGACATCTACAAACCCCGACATCAGAGGATGTGTAAAGACCATCCTCCCTTCGGTTCCCGACAAATACTGTCTCAAAATAACGCTGGGGCCATTCATTTATTGGTAAAAGTTTCCGGGGATGAAGGGCATGGCGAGCTGATCACACGCCTTCATCTAATGAGGAGGTTGGAAGCCAGCAGCACTGTAACGCTTCTTTTGCCACACGTCTTCATTGCACACCTTTTACTCCGCATCTTTACAGCTAAGCCAGTGGGATGTCAACGTGGGGTCAGTGGACAAATGAGACCCGCGAATACTGGCCAGGGATCCGCGATTTTCCTGATCGTGTTTTCTTGTCATTACTGCTAGAACAATAAACGATTTTGAAAGGAATGTTCATGTTTTCACAAATTTTTTATACTTCAAGTACTCGCAAGTTTCTGGGGGGGACCTCGGTGGCACAGCGGTTAAGACGCTGTGCTACAAATCGGAAGGTCGCTGGTTCAATTCCAGCTGGTGTCATTATAACTTTTCAATGACATAAAATCCTTCCGGTCGCACTATGTTCCTGGGGCCGACTCAGCCTCTAACAGAAATGAGTGCCAGGAGAATTTCCTGGGGTAAAAACGGCCGGTGCGTAAGGCGGACAACCTTACCACCATCCTGTGCCGTTGTCATGAAATCTGGGAACCCTAACTTCCTGGAACCCTCTGGGCCACTCCAGGCCTGCGACGGGACTGCTTTACCTTTTTACTCGCAAGTTACTTGTTTGTAATTATTCAAACTTTACGTTACACCCAGCTGTGCCTTAGGGATCCGCGAGTTGGGACAATTTTGTGGAGGGGGTCCGCATAATTTGTGGCACTTTTTCAAGAGGCCGTGGTTCTAGAAAGATTGAGAAACAAAGATCTCAACGACTGGCATTTATTTCTTGGAATACAGGTAGAACGAACCGGCAGCAGTCTCGATGATCAGTCCCCATGTCAACATACACAGTGACGCCCACGTTAGGGATCATTCATGATGTGTCCAAAAAAGGAGCTTCCAAAACGATTATTTCAAAAGACCTCACTGATAATGAACAGCTGTCGAACGTATGTTTCACAATGACACTTCAATTCACTGCGATCACTTCGTATTTTCGGAGCAAAATTCATGACTGGAGAAGTTTTAAAGATCCGCGAGGAAAAAGATAAGATGTAGTAATTTACTGCAGTAATTAAAAACTTTAATCTGGCCTCTACGGAGGCGGCTTGTTCAAACAGAGACAATGTCACAGCTACAATCCACGACATTACGAACGCAGTAATATCTGCATTGGATGACTGGGTTTTATGAGTACATAATATCGACGGTAAGACAGTGATTAGCAGTGCAAAATTTCAGTAAATAAGACACAACTTACTTAATAAAAACTGCTACACGTTTCGGCCGATGCATAAAGCTATCATCATGCTACTATACAAATTATATACAGAATAGCCATAGTTAATTACTGCATGACCATTTTCGAAAAAGTGGGATCACGGGTTGTATTACGTTATACTCACTCACTCACTCCATGGGGCACAGTCCTCCTTGGGAGGCTAAGCGGTTCTCAGCCAGTAATGAAATGACCCGCATTTTATGGAACCCGAAGGTTCATTACCGCATTCAAAACAGCCCGCCACCTGTCCATATCCTTTGCGCTCTACTTTATACACCCTATAAAATACAGTAACGGAATAATATAAAGTATTTTTAAAATGTCTCCTTTCCTCCTCCTCCTCCTCCTCAGGCATTACCGTCCATTGTGGAGCTTGGCGTCCATACTGCTTTCTTCCATTCCTTCCGATATCTAGCCACAGTATGCCAATTTCGTATTCCTATTATCTTCAGATCCTCTTCAACCTCATACCTGTGGTATCATTTTTCCTTATTCCTCCAATTCTGGCAGTCACTATTTGTTTCGGCACTTCTTCGTTCCTCGGCCTTTCGCTATAAGTATACCACCTTATTCTGAGCAATTTTAAACAATCTTTACCCCTTGTAATGCATCCTGCACCTCTTTATTTGTTTCTACTCTCCAGGTTTCTTCTTCTGTTATTGTACTATGAAGTTTTCTGACAATCCCCCTTTCCGAGTATTCTAAGACCATTCATTTCTTCTGACGTCACTGTACAGGCCTCCGCACCACAGCTTATACATTTTGTATAAACTTTTAATTCAGGGACAGCCTGAAAAGTTTATTATGTGATGTGTATGTGATGGTTATGTGATGAGTATGTGATGGTTATGTGATGAGTATGTGATGGTTATGTGATGAGTATGTGGTATGTGATGGTTATGTGTCGAGTATGTGATGGTTATGTGATGAGTATGTGATGGTTATGTGATGAGTATGTGGTGAGTATGTGATGGTTATGTGGTGAGTATATGATGGTTATGTGATGAGTATGTGATGGTTATGTGATGAGTATGAGCGGTTGGCTGCGATAATTTTAGAATCGATGTCCGTTCAGCTTATAATTTTCCTTATCTAGAATTAATCCCAAGTACGTGAATCTATGAACTCCTTCAAAATTCAAATCGCATATTGTTACTGTGTCCTGACATTTTCATGTACTTCGGTTTCCTCTTCATTAATTTTTAAGCCCCGTTTTCTCCTTTTAAAAAGCATTACTAAATTATTCTGAAGTCTTCTTTCTCTGCACGAACTATACAACAAAATCAGAACTGCATTATACTTCCCTTACGTAAGTTCTACCAAAATGAACAGTTACACCGTCTTACTGATTGCCTGCGACTGCGAACGGTTCAATTTCTGCGTAAATTATTATTTTTCCCAAGTTATTCTTTCGCTCAGTAAGACGTCTTGTGCATAAAATTCTATCAGGAAAAGAACAAAACCAGACAATGCTTTGGTTAACATGTTTCATATACCTTAGCTACACAATGAATTTCTACTAAAGCTGATATAGGACGGATACACTACTTGTTAAGAGTTCATACTGCAGCATTGTAACCCACGTTATGCCTATTCCGGTGGACGTGCGGTCTAAGGCGCAGGTCTGCGGCCGTTAGACTTTTTTAGCACTGCGGTTTCGAAGCCGTCTGAAAGCGTTGATGTCTGTCTCTTGTGAATGTTGTGTGTTGTCACGTGGAGATCTCTGCGACGGGCCGATCCTATGTCCAGAGGAGTCCTACAAAGTGTTGTACGTCTTAACTGGGTGTGATCTCCAAACCTGAAAAATGAGGCGGCCTAGGTTCTAGTAGGGCTGTTGCGAGCGCCCTCCACCTCCCCCCCCACTCCCCCCTCCGCGGGAACGGTTTACGGTACGTAATTATTCTCCATCTCATGTAACGTTCAACAATCTCACAAATCTTTACGAACAATCCGCAAAGCAAGGTAACATCCCGACAATAAACTAATATTTCATTACAATTGTACAATGAATCTAATTAGAAAGCGTTTTAACCTACGCCGGCGTTACGAGTAACGGGTATCTCCTCAGTGAATTCAAAGCTGTCTGTATTTTTCTGTTGCACTTAAAGACAGTAAGTTCTGTAAAGAGCCAATAACACCGAATTTACGCTTCCATCTGCACAGACTCCAGAGAAGTTGTTACACGATGGCGCCCCTAGGGTTAGGTACCGGTTTCGAAAGCAAAGACACATAAAGGTACAACGGCCAATGCACAGGTTAGCTGTTAGCTTCATGGCTCTTACCTCTTTACTCCTCAGGCCACCCCCGGCACAAAATGAACAGCCAACGGGATGTCACACAATACTTGAGCTTTCGTACTAAGTAAACCGAATGCTCTCAATAAATCAGTATATTTCTTCCGGTTCTTCCGTAAGACTTACTTCAACACGGGAAGCTGTAAAAGCAGAACACTAATCCGTGTACCCCCCCCCACACACACACACACACACACACACACACACACAAACATACACAGAAATTCCAATCCCAGTACCTGCTTAACGCAAAATACTGTACGGCAACGTACCTGTAAAAATCCGGTGCGAGCGGAGCACAAAAGGTGTTTTTGCAACACATTATATGACCAACGTGTTCTAAGATTTTCCGTTGAAGACGAATGCGAAAACCAATCTAACAAGCATAGTCTAACGTCTTAAAAAAACATTTAACCTGGCTTCAGGAACATAAAAAGGTTATTTAAGCTGTTAACACTTTTAAGAGTTTCATTAGCTACTGAATACATGCTAATTCAAGCACCTAGATATTTTTATCTCATCCACCATTCTTCAGCAACCATCTGAAACGTACATAAATCTAATCTAATCTACTGATGGTAATCACACGCCAGTTATCAATATTAAGCAGACTTCATTACAGCACAATAACCATATATATATATATATACAGCCTATTACTCACGGGCCAAGTTCATGCGTGAACTACAGCACATGATTCAGATATACTTTCTTCAAAAGACTCACGCTTCGTCCACCGCACCTACCGTCTACCGTGAAACAGCTGTAGGAGCTTATTCAGGACTTCAGACGACTTGTAAACCTCGGAGGTAAAAGCAGTCCCGTTACAGGCGTGGAGTGGCCCAGAGGGTTCCAGGAAGTTAAGGTTCCCAGATTTCACGACAACGGCACAGGATGGTGGTAAGGTTGTCAGCCTTACGCACAGGTCGCCTTTACCCCCAGGAAATGCTCCTGGTACTCATTTCTGTTAGAGGCAAACTTGAGGGGTAACTGCGTGAATTTGTGGTGCGTGATATGAGTGTCCTGTAACGGGAATTCATACTTGGTTTCCGGTGGCGCGCGATCGAAGCCAGACGTCTTGACTAGACTATGCCCCAGCGGAACAAAACCAGAAAGACAATCATCGTAACTTCGTGAAATAATGGATCTGAAATGTTAAGGCACGAGCAGGACTCTTCTTGGCTCGTGGCATCTACTGCTCGGTGAGCCCAGCCATGCCGGATGCCAAAGTGTGACTGCAGTCTCAGGAACTGGTGCAAAACGTTGCGACCACTGCCGACGTGAAGGGGGGGGGGGCGTCCGGAGGCTGACCATGTTGAATATGTTATTGTCTTTCTCCGTAGTATCATTATTAGTCAACCGTACAAATTAATCCTGTCATACCAAGCCCACGCGACTCTGCAACTGTCAGTCAGTCTTTCCGATTTAGTGTAAATATTATTAGCCGGTCCACCCTTGCTGGAGGGGGGGGTTCCAAAAATGTTTTTCGCCGGGGTCCGAACCCTCTCTCGGCGGCCCGGGTTACGACAAGATTAGACCGCTTCCGTAACGGAGGGACTACGGTCAGTCACAATTTGCAGAATGCACCTTAACCAATATGGACTCATCTCCGCAGAGAATCAGTTTTGAACTACACTGTGTGTGTGTATTCGAAATGAGACCAATGTCTGCCTAATCCTCAGTTCCAGTGTCCCTTGAATGTAAGTGACCTGCATTAAGTGATAACAAATATCAAGTGGACGTGTGAAACGAGGCCGAATGAGGAGGTATCTCTCGGAAGTAGGTCTGACAGGAGTGCCCCCCTACTCACATTCTACCTTCGTGCTCAAGGGTGCAGCCATCAAATAGCAAGGGCACGCAAAACACGGAGGGCACACAAGTCAATCGCTATAATTTTTACACTAAGAAAACCAGGACCGCGGAGAGCGGTTTCGGGCCTCGTTGAAAAAAAAAATTTCGACCCCCTCCCCCCACATAAAGGGCGGACCGGCTAAAAATCTTTATACATTAAACTGACAAGACTAACACCCAGTTACAGAGTGCCATGTGCTTGGGCTGAAGGGGTTAATTTGTACAGTTGATAAATTGCGATACTACCGAGAAAGACAAAACTTACGAAACACAGCCAGGCCCCGGGCACCTTTTCCCCGGCTCCCCCCCCCCCCCCCTCTTGCCGGTACTAATGGCAGCATCGCCCACTGTCCCGGCCAGTATAAGCATCAGCACTGCTCGCATCATAGCATATGAACAGTGAAACTGCAATGCCCAAAGTTAACACTAACATAGGAGACTTTTTTTTATTAAAAAAGTAGTAGTTAATATTATTTGGTAATTTCTCGACATGTCATCGATTTATTAACAGACGTCCAAAACTTCAGCATGGTCAAATTCACGGAAAAGCAGCATAATTTTAAACGTTGGTAGCACGATTTTCGTTGGTAGGTTGGCTATGCTGACTGTGCACATAACTGTAAGAAACAATATTTAAACAAACACTTCTACTTGAAAACCAAATCTATTTATGTCAATTTTTAAGTCATGTGCCTCATGGGTACAAGACGGCTGGACGGTAAGCCTTCCACAAGGGCCCAAAAATCGCAACTATGCCACTGCTCGTATCCATAAATGTACGAAAACGTGGTTAAGCACTGAAGCTGCACGACACAACTGTGAAGTGCCATGCCTACCCAGCAGGTAGCCATGACGTCAGCGTGTACACGTGCGCGCCTCGTGACGGCGAACATCTTGCGTCCTTCCGCACCAGTAGTTGGCGACCAAATTCTTTCGTCTGATAAAGGAGTTTTAAAATCCTTTTTACTGATAACGAAGAAAAGTAAATTACGGCCTACACAAATACCGTATTATGAAACCGGCGTTTATATAAAACAGTTTAATATCCAACAGATACACAAATATATAATTCGTAGATACAACTAGATTTATTATAAAATATTTAAAAATGCTCCAACGTGTTTCGGATCACAAGGGATCCACCATAAGGGAGCTTTATACTGTGCTTGGCTAAAATTACAGTAATGGTTCTATCGTGTCGAGTGGCATGGACGTAGTCGTTATTATGGCCTCATATTTGCCCGTGGTGCGTGTGTGTACTGCAGTACACACACGCGTGGTATGCAGGTTTAGATGGAACATCTAAACCTGCATACCACACGGTCAACTACACACAGTGACATATACCAGAGGTCGTATTGATACAACTGACTCTCCTGATGATGAGCACTTGTTTGCTCGAAACATGTACAGAACGGGAATAAACAAATATAAGAAAAAGAACTGTGCGTCAATTTGGTTACTTATAAAGACTGTAATAAGATGCACGGTCAACAAAACATAAAAAACGAAAACTTCTGGGTGCGCGCACCTGTCCCACGCTTGTACGATTAAACATAATCTCTAAAGACATACCATACAAATTGGTTTTCGACGAGCGAGTCAGCACAACAATAAAGCACCTCGCGTGCCTGCCTCTTTGGTGGTTTACCCATCTCGAATCTTAGCCGGAAACAAGTTCTACTGCCTCATGTCCTCAGGGTGTTCCTGCAGAAAGGTAAGAACACCACCACTTCCCCCTACATCTCTCCATTTCATCATTCACTGTCATAGCCATCCACCTACCCGGCACTAGGAATCAACGGTATTTCACACGGCGTTGTAAAATAACGCAACACATACCCAATAAAGCCGACTTACATGCACTCATCAAACATATGCTTCATCTGACCGTCTCAGCAAGGTCGTGTTATGTGAGCTGTATAAATTACTAAGTCTGTTCCCTCAAATTATTAGAAATGACAATGATCAAAATTGGTCCGACAAAGAGAGAGCATGACGGCATACTACACTTCTACATCTTCTGTAATACCTATGCACGTGCGCGTGGTGTTTTGCATATGATGTACTTAGCATGTTTACGACTTTCGCTGCATGGAGTGTGAATTCGTCATGTCACTTAATTACACAGTGCTGCCACGGTAGCAATATTAAAAGACGCATCTCAAAGTCCGAATTCCCCAGAGTACAGATAAGGATAATTCCCATGGAAACAATGAAGCGACCCAATTCGCACGCGGCAGGAAATTAGATAAAACTCCCACTGCACACTAACAAATCGATTACGTGTGATGACGGTCTTCTTCGTGTTGCCACCTGCATCTGAAAAATGAATAAGTAGCGCCTAAGACTAGCTTTGTCGGTCTACGCAAGAAATTTGAACATTCGGACAAAATAAATACATACTAAAAGCGATGAAGTTTGAAGACAGGAGAGCAAAATCGTCCCAATCAAAGAAGAAAATACAGCTCAAGAACTCAATAATAAACGTTCACAAGAATTTCAGTGGCAAAACAGCCCAACTAGGGCATAGGGCGCCTCACTGTGGAGGTTTTCAGAACACACACACACACACACACATACATACGCACACACACACACATACACACACGGCACGACTCCTCTGAAAGAGTGATCGGCTCGTCGCAGAGGCACACACAACAGACGAACATTCATTCCCTCAGCGGGGTTCAAACCCGAAATGCCAGCAATCAAGCGGCATGAGACCAACGCCTTAGACCGCACGGTCACCGGGATCGGCTGTTTATAAGAATGACCCAAAATATATTCAAACAACCGCTTCTGACAAGCTTATGAACCAAGAAATTTAAGTTCCCAAAACCAAATTATCAACCCGATATGACGATGACAACCTGTGACAACGGTTCGACCTTTTGAAGTACAGTGTGGTATTTGTCATCACCCACTGTTAACAATACGGAACTCTACATTCTGTCCATACAGTGCAGTGGTGAGTTTCGTTTGATTCGGACAGCGTTAATCAACTGGTCAGTATTAATGCATATCACGTGCGCCGTCTATAAGGTATTAACTGGGATATGAAACATTTAGATTGCTTTGAAGTTAAAACACCACTGAAGTACATGATATGTAAAATCGTGACATAAATTTCACATGACAACTACGAAGCGGCAGCGTGTGGTACTAAAACAGGTGACAGGCCAACCGTGCAGTGTGGCCAAGAATGAACATTAAGAGGTGTTCGTTATTATAAAATAAATCTACAACTCAACGAAGACGATTGATTACACTCATGTAGCCTTGATTCAATCACGTTTCCATGAGAGAAGAGAAATCCCAACAATAACGACAAAGCATGTATTACAGCTGAACTGGCGAACTGACGTTTCAACAGAAATTTAAGTCCGCAATTTTGATGTTTATTGAACCGTGCATCATTGCTATAACTGAAGAATAAGAACCAACTAGACGCTACTTATTATTTTATTGTACTTCTTATAGGCTCAACATGTTTCGGGCACTACTATGCCCATCATCAGGAGCTCACGACTATAATGTTGATTACCACATTGGTCGTTTCGTTCTTGGTTTGCTGT
>Ga0131853_10009038_pt1 | contig 18184 bp, 20 predicted proteins | sample TergutLab28metaG_FD_92764 | JGI IMG/M metagenome (GOLD analysis project Ga0131853, IMG submission 92764) | Labiotermes labralis P1 segment gut microbial communities from Petit-Saut dam, French Guiana - Lab288 P1 (version 2) (version 2) | ecosystem: Host-associated > Arthropoda: Insects >... | reverse complement strand
GTCGACGAGCGGCAGCAGATGGGCATCGATCGCGCCCGGCTTCGCGTTCACGATCGATACGGTGCCCGCTACCGCAAACGGCGCGTTGGCGTTGGCGTTGGCGTTGGCGTTGGCGTTGGCGTTGGGCGCCACGCTGGCACCCCCATCAGGCGCACCCTGCACCGGCTGCAGATCGGCGCGCAGCGACAGATCGGCAAACGGTGCGCCCGGCGAGAACGCCTGCGGATTGACATGATCGAACGCCAGCGTCGCGCGCCGCAGCGGCACGGCCGCGAACGGCGTCGCCTCGACATGCGCCTGGCCCGTGAGCTTCATGCCGCTCGCGTCGAGATCGGCCGTAAGGAGTTCGAGCGATCCGCCGAGACGCCCATTCACCTGCACGTCCTCGCCGTTGACCTGCCCCGCGTAGCCGATGTCGCCCGAGAGCGGGAACGGCCGCACGCCATCGAGCTTCAGGTTCGCAGTCACCGCGCCATAGGGCGTGTCCAGTTGCTCGATGGCGGCTTCGTGGTGCCGCCCGTCGCTGCGCGCGTGAAACATGAAGCGCGAGAATTCGTGCGTCGTGGCGCCTTGATGCAGCGTCAGCTTCGCCACGCGGACGTCGCGGATATCGAGCGCGAGCGGCACGCGCAAATCGCCCGGCAGCGACAACGGCTTCGACGGCTCGGCGGACGGCACGATCCTCGCATCGATGTCGCCGGCATGCAGATACTCGACGACGAAGCGCCGCGGCCGCCAGGAGAGCGCCCACTGGCCACTGATCTCGTCGACCGCGAAGGTCGTGCCGTTCGCGCCATGCCAGCTCACGTTGCGCAGTTGCAGGCCCGTCGCGATCGTGCCGCCGTCGAGCGTGCCGGCCAGTTGCCCGCCGAAAACCTTCACCGCCGCGCGCCATGCGAGCGCCGTGCCGCGCTCGGTCGTCAGCGCGCCGTAGACGAGCCCCGCCGCCAGCGCGACGATCAACAGCGGCACCCCGAGCGCGAGCGCAAGCACGCGCCCGAGCCGGCGCGGGCGGCGCGGCGGCGGTGCCGGCGGCTCCTGCGGGTTTTGCGGCGGTGGCGGCTGATCGGGCGTCATCATCAAAAAGCGATCCCGAGCGTCAGATACGGCCGCACGCTGCGGTTACGCAAGCCGTAGGCCACGTCGATATTGACGGGACCGACGGGACTGCGCCAACGCGCGCCGATGCCCGTGCCCGGGTCGAATGCCTTGTTGCCCCAAGTGTCGGTGGCGGTACCGATGTCGAAGAACGCCGCGCCGCCCCAATCGTGGGTGAACCAGTGCTGATACTCCGCCGATCCCGTGGCCAGATACTTCGCCGGCAGGATCGAACCGCCAACGTCGTTGCCGATGCTCTGGAAGCTGTAGCCGCGCACCGAATTCGATCCGCCCGCGCGGAACAGCAGCGAGGCCGGCACGCTGCTCGCCGGGGCGGTCGTAAACACGCCGCCGAGTTCCGCGCGAAACAGCACGAGGTCGCGCTGGCCGATCGGCAGGTATTGCTGGCCGCGCAGGTAGCCGCGGAAGAACGTGGCATCGGAGAGCGCACCCTTCACGGCGAAACCGGCCTCCACCCGAATCAGGTTGCCCGAGCGCGGGAACAGCGGGTCGTCGACGTTGCGGCGCGTCCACGACCACGACGGCACCAGCGCGTGCGCCGTCGAGGGCGGCACGGCGTTCTGGTCGAGACGGTCCTGGTAGAAAAGCAGCGAGTAGGAATAGTCGAAGTTCTGTGAGGAGCGTGTGCGCTGCACGCCGGCCCGCAGGCTGTGAATGAGCGTATCGGAGACGTCGGTGGACGTGTACGACACGAGCGCGCTGTTGGTCCAGGCGCGCGGGCCAGGCGGCATCGAGAGCTGAATCTGGCCGTACTGCTGGATCTGGTCGACGCGGCCGTAGAGCTGCAGCGGCCAGGCGGAGCCCAGCGTATTGAGATACGTGTACGAGCCCTGCACGTGCGGGCCGGTATCGGTCGAATAGCCGACGCCGCCGCGGAAGCTATGGAACGGAAACTCGCTCACCTTGACGTGCACCGGCGTGAGGTTCGGCTTGTCGGGATTGTCGTCGACGGCAACGGCCACGCTCGCGTAGTACGGCGTGTTCTGCAACTGGCGCTGCAGTTCGGTGATACGTGTGCTGTCGTAGATCTCACCCACCGAGAGCGGATTGACGTTGGTCACGATCCACTCCGGGTAACGCCGCGTGCCCGACACGTCGATCGGGCCCAGCGTGAAAGTCGGACCGCTGTCGTAGGTCACCGTAAGCTGCGCCTCGTGCAGCAACGGGTCGACGCGCGCCTCCGAGTGAACGATCTTTGCGCCGATGTAGCGTCTCGACTGCAGTGCTTTGAGCGATGCGTCCTTGGCGTCGTCCCAGCCCGACTGCGTGAACGGATCGCCTTCATGCAGCGAAAACGCGAAGCGGGCGGCGTACTCCTGGCGCGGATCCTCGGTGAGCACGGGGCCGCGGAACGTGAGTTTGACCGACGAAATCATCGTGCGCGCGCCCGGGTCGACGCTTACGCGCACATGACGCCGGCCGCCGATGACCTGCGAGTCGGTGCGCACGACCGGCGAAAAATAACCCTCCGTGGCCGCCAGGTCGCGCACCTGTTGCGGCGTGGCGGTCACGAGAAACTCGAACTGGTCTTCGCTGAGATCGCTGCGGGTCGCGAAGCGCACGATGTCGAGGTGCGCCTGGAGCAGCTTGCGCAGATCGCGCGGCGTGGCGTCGACGTCGACGTCGTAGTAGGTGTGGGGGCGCGACCATGGCCACAGGCTGCTCAGCCCGGCGGCGCGGGCGGGCGATGGGGCGAAGACGCCACTCAGCAGCACGGCGACGAGACCCGCGGCGAACCAGCGCGCAACACGGGTAACGAAGAGGACGACTGTGGGTACAACGGCACGGGCGTGCGCGGTCCGCGTGCCCCAAGGGGTACGCCCGGCCCGCCACGCTTCGATCACCGATCCCGCCAAACAAGACCTCCGGCCGTCGTAGAGCTTCGTTTCATCCGCTTCGTTTCACCCACTGTCGCGCGCACCCGTGCAGAAAGCGGCGGGCGGCGCGTCAAAGGGACGCGAACGTGTTATTTCACCACATCACCCCCTGGCTGCCGCAGGACGCGGCGCAAAGCCGACCGCAGATTCGGATAATGCCGCTACGGAAACAGGGCCAAAAGTGTAAGCCGCGGCTCGCGGACCGCGGCGGGCCACGCCTGCCCATAGACGCCGCGGACGTGTTGGTCGGACGCGCAGCCGGCCCGGATGTTCCGCGCGCGATGCATGCTGTAAAATCGCCGGTTACATGAACAGAGGCGGCCCGCGCAGCGGTGCATCCCGCCATTTCTGACGGACGTCAACCATGTATCAGTCGGACATCACCCAGTTCCTGAACCAGCTCAAGCAGCAAAAGCCGCAACTCGAAGAGGAACAGCGCAAGGGCCGCTCGCTCCTGTGGGACAAGCAGCCGATCGATCTCGACGAGCGCGAGCGCCAGCAGGCCTCCCGCGTGCGCCAGACGTCGTACGTCTACTACCAGAACTTCTGATGGCCGAGGCCGACGGCGCCGCTTCGCACGACGCTTCACACGCTGCTTCACACGCCGCCTCGCACGACGCAGCCGGCCATGAAGCTGGTCCGGAAGCGGGCCGTGCTTCGGGCAACCCCGGTGCGCCTGGCACAGCGGGCCACCCCGCCGGCCGCCCGGCCGCCGAAGCCCTGACCGCGCCCGGCACCGACTCGACGCCCGACACGATCGACGGCGTCGCGTTCGCGCGTCTGTACGGCGAGCCGCTCTTCAAGCTGCCGCAGGATCTGTACATCCCGCCCGACGCGCTCGAAGTCTTTCTCGAGACCTTCGAAGGCCCGCTCGACCTGCTGCTGTACCTGATCCGCAAGCAGAACTTCAACGTGCTCGACATCCCGATGGCGGATGTCACGACGCAGTACCTCGGCTACGTCGAACAACTGCGCAAGACCAATCTGGAACTCGCGGCCGAGTATCTGCTGATGGCCGCGATGCTCATCGAGATCAAGTCGCGCATGCTGTTGCCGGTCAAGAAGGCCGACACCGGCGAAGAAGCCGAAGACCCGCGCGCCGAACTCGTGCGCCGTCTGCTCGAATACGAGCAGATGAAGCTCGCCGCGCAGCGCATCGACCAGCTCCCGCAGCTTGGCCGCGACTTCCTGCGCGCCGAGGTCTACATCGAGCAGAGCATCACGCCGCGTTTTCCTGACGTCGATACGAACGACCTGCGCGCCGCGTGGGCCGACGTCATCAAGCGCGCGAAGCTCGTTCAGCACCACCGGATCTCGCGCGAAGAACTGTCGGTGCGTGAGCACATGAGCGTGATCCTGCGCAAGCTGCAGAACACGCGCTTCATGGAGTTCTCCGAGCTGTTCGACGTCTCGCGCGGCGTGCCGGTCGTCGTCGTGAACTTCATCGCGATGCTCGAACTCGCGCGCGAATCGCTGATCGAGATCACCCAGGCCGAACCGTTCGCGCCCATCTACGTGCGGCTCGCCTACTTGCCGGCCTGATCTGACCTGATCGAACCCCGTTTTTCCGGCAGAGCGCCGGAGCGTTTCATCGGTTGAATCCGCGCGCGGAAGCGGCTGCGCCGCGTGGACAAATCCTCTACAATCGCCCGCGCCGAACCGGCCCAACGCACTCGACACGTACAGACACGTACCCCGATCATGAAAGTCATCAGCTCGATCCAGGAACTGCGCGACCAACTGCGCGGCCAGAACCGCGTCGCGTTCGTGCCGACCATGGGCAACCTTCACGAAGGCCATCTGTCGCTGATGCGCCTCGCGCGCCAGCACGGCGACCCGGTCGTCGCGAGCATCTTCGTGAACCGGCTCCAGTTCGGCCCGAACGAGGACTTCGACAAGTATCCGCGCACGCTCCTGGACGACATCGAGAAGCTGCAGAAGGAAAACGTCTACGTGCTGTTCGCGCCGACCGAATCCGACATGTATCCGCAGCCCCAGGAATATCGGGTGCATCCGCCGCATAACCTCGGCGACATCCTCGAAGGCGAGTTCCGCCCCGGATTCTTCGAGGGCGTGTGCACGGTCGTGATGAAGCTGATGTCGTGCGTGCAGCCGCGCGTGGCGGTGTTCGGCAAGAAGGACTACCAGCAGTTGATGATCGTGCGCGCGATGTGCCAGCAATTCGCGCTGCCGACCGAGATCATCGCGGCCGAAACGGTGCGCGACGCCGACGGCCTCGCGCTCAGCTCGCGCAACCGCTATCTGACGCCCGTCGAGCGCGCCGAGGCGCCGCAACTGGCCGGCGTGCTGCGCGCGGTGCGCGAGTCGGTGCTGTCGGGCCGCCACGACTACCAGCAGATCGAACTCGATGCGATGGCGACGCTGGCCGCGCGTGGCTGGCAGCCCGACTACATCGCGATCCGCAAGCGCGTGAACCTGCTCGCGCCCGCAGCGGGCGAGACCGACGCCCCGCTCGTCGTGCTGGCCGCCGCGAAACTCGGCGCCACGCGTCTGATCGATAATCTCGAAATCTGACCCACCGTTTCTGTTCCACCCGCTTCACGGGCGGCCAGGCCACCTGGCAGCCGCCCCGAGCCTGACCTGCGGGCGGTTACCGCCGTCCGCGAGAGGAGTGCCCTCATGCAACGCAACATGCTCAAGTCGAAGATCCACCGCGCCGCCGTCACGCACTGCGAGCTGCACTACGAGGGATCGTGCGCCATCGACGAAAATCTGCTCGAAGCGGCGAACATCGTCGAAAACGAGCGCATCGACATCTGGAACATCAACAACGGCGAGCGTTTCTCGACCTACGCGATCAAGGGCGAGCGCGGCAGCGGCATGATTTCGCTGAACGGTTCGGCGGCGCGGCGCGCGCAACTGGGCGACCTCGTGATCATCGCGGCCTTCGCGAACGTGGATGAGGAAGAGCTGAAGGCCGGCTGGAAGCCGGACCTCGTGTTCGTCGACGAGAACAACCGCATCAAGGGCAGCCGCGACCACGTGCCGACCCAGAACTGGACCTGAAGCCGCGCCCGGGCCGGCGGCTCGCCGGGTGAACCGGCGCCCGCCGAGGCGCCGGGGCCTCGTTTCACCAGTCCGGCAATCGGTCAGTTAGCGCTCACCGACTTCCCGGCCCGCCTGGCGTTCACCCAGGCAAGAATCGACTGCCACTGCTCGACGTCTTTCTCCACGCGGCTTTTCGCGACATCCCACAGCGTCAGCCCATGGGCGGCCAACTGGACGTAGTTCTGCGTATCGCGCAGATGGCCGAGCACCGGCAGTTCGAGCCCCTCGACGAAGCGCTGCAACTGCTCCGCCGAGCGCGTGCGCGCGTCGACCCGCATGCCCACCACGCCGATCTCGACGTGCCGCTTGCGCACCGCCTTCTCTTTCGCGAGCCGGTCGAGGAAGTCCTGCGTCGCGAGGATGTCGAACATCGAGGGCTGCAGCGGCACGATCACCTTGTCCGCGAGTTCGACGATCGCCGCGAGCCGGTTGCCGTGCAGGCCGGCGGGCGTATCGATGATCGCGTGTTCGAGGCCCGCGGGCGGCTTGTGCGGGTTGTCCAGATCGACGTTCCAGCTCTCGATGGCGGGCAGCGCCGGGGGCCGCAGATCGAGCCAGGAATGGGCCGACTGCTGCCGGTCGAGGTCCGCCAGCGCCACCCACTCGCCCTGCGCGGCGAAGTAGCCAGCCAGATTGGTGGACAGCGTGCTTTTGCCGACGCCGCCCTTGGGATTCGCCACCACGATTACCGTCATGAATACTCCCTTCAGGATGGCTGGCGCGCGGACCAGCCCGATTGGCGACGGGTCGTGCCGCACCAGGTAAAAGAGCCCTGCGGGTTGACCCAACCATCCGATAATATCGGCAAATCCTGCGCAGCCAAAACTCGTGGCCTGCGCCTGTCGCCACAAACCGACCTTTTTCGAGGAATCGTCCGACCATGAGCACCCTGCGACCCGACGTTACGATCGACACCCTGCGCGAGCGCCAGCGCGGCCTGCCCGACCTGCTCGGCGTGCGCGTGGTGGCACTCGATCACGGGCTGCTGCGCGCCGAACTCGACATCCGCGACGAACTGCTCGCGCCGAACGGCTTCCTGCACGCGGCGAGCGTGATCGGTCTCGCGGACACCGCCTGCGGCTACGCCTGCCTCGCGCATCTGCCGTCCGGCGCGAAGAACTTCACGACCATCGAACTGAAGAGCAACCATCTCGGCACCGCGCGCTCGGGCACGCTCACCGCGGTCGCGACGGGCGTCCATCTGGGGCGCAGCACGCAGGTCTGGGATGCGACGGTCACCGGGCCCGACGGCAAGACCGTCGCGCTGTTCCGCTGCACGCAGATGGTGCTCTACTGAGCCGTGCCATGACGCGGCGCTGCTTCGGCGCACTGGTGCTTGCCGGGGCGGCGTTCGCGGCCGTTGCGCGCGCCGCGGCGGCCGCGCCGAGCGTCGTGGACGACGCCGGCCACACCGTCACGCTCGCGGCGCCCGCGCAGCGCGTGGTGAGCCTCGCGCCCCACGCGACCGAGCTGATCTATGCGGCAGGCGGCGGCGCGCGGCTCGTCGGCACGGTGAGCTACAGCGACTACCCGGACGCCGCGAAACAGGTGCCGCGCGTCGGCGACAGCCGCGCGCTCGACCTCGAACGCATCGCCGCGCTCAAGCCCGATCTGATCGTCGTCTGGCAGGACGGCAACGCTGATCAGCAGATCGACCGGCTGCGCGCACTGCACATCCCGCTGTTCGTGAGCGAACCGCGTCACCTCGACGATATCGCGACGTCGCTCACGCGCCTCGGCGTGCTGCTCGGTACATCGCCCGTGGCCAACGCGGCCGCCCAGGCGTTTCGCGGCGACGTCGCACAACTGCGTGCGCGCTATGCGAGTCGCGCGCCCGTCAGCGTGTTCTTCGAGGTGTGGAACCGGCCGCTGATGACGCTCAATGGCGAGCACATCATCAGCGATGTGATTCGGCTGTGCGGCGGACGCAATGTGTTCGCGGCCTTGAAGCCGCTCGTGCCGACCGTTTCGATGGAAGCGGTGCTCGCCGCGAATCCCGCTGCGATCGTGACGGCATCGGCCAGTCCGGACGCGCTCGAAAGCTGGCATGCGTGGCCCACGCTGACGGCCGTCAAGCGCGGCGATCTCTTCACGATCGACGGCGATCTGATCACCCGCCCCGCGCCGCGCATCGTGCAAGGCGCGGCACAGCTCTGCGCGGATCTGGATCGGGCGCGCAAGCGCGATACGGGCATCGCGCATTAATTCGTGGTCCGAATTAATTGATGCACGCAAGCCGATGCTACCAACGCGGATCGACGATCAAACTTCACGGCCCGGAGGCGCGTTACGCCCGCTTCCAAACGCGGGCACAAGCGCAGGCACCAGCGCCTCGTGCTCCCCATCGCGAATCAGCACGAGATCATGCCCAAACGCGTCGCTGGCGCGTTCGGGCGTGAGCACCTCCCGCACGGGCCCCGCGTAATAACCGCCACGACCGTCGAGCAACAACGCATGCGTTGCATAGCGCCGCGCGAGGTTCAAATCGTGACAGGAGAACACCACCGCACGCGCATCCATGCTCACCCAGCGCGCGAGCGCTTCGAGGCAGGCGATCTGGTGATGCAGGTCCAGATGCGAAAGCGGCTCGTCGAGCAACAGTAGCGGCGCGGCCTGGCACAGCACGGCCGCGAGCGCGACGCGTTGCCGTTCGCCACCCGACAACGAAAGCACGTCGCGCGCGGCGAGCCCTTCGAGGCCGAGCGTCGCGAGCGCGGCGTGCGCGGCCACGCGATCCGCGTCGCGCTCCCACCCCCACCCCGACAGATGCGGATAGCGGTTCAGCAACACGACGTCGAGTACGCTCGCGCTGAACGCATCGTGCACGTCCTGAGGCATGAGCGCGCGACGCTGGGCGAGTTCGGCGCTCGTCCAGTCGGCGAGCGCGCGTCCATCGACTTCGACATGCCCCGCTGCCCCCGGATGCAAGCCGGCGAGCGCGCCGAGCAGCGTGGTCTTGCCCGCGCCGTTCGCACCGGCGACACACCAGACCTCGCCGGCATGGCAGGACAGCGTCAACGCTTCGACGAGCGTGCGCGCGCCCACGCGCAACGTCAGCGCGTGAGTTGCAAGACGCGGCGCAGAACGGGACAGAGGAGACGTGAGATTCATCGCGCGCGCCGGTGCAGCAGCATCCATAGAAACACCGGTACGCCCGCCAACGCGGTCACGACACCCACCGGCAATTGCGCGGGCGCGGCCACGGTGCGCGCGACGAGATCGGCGGCCATCACACCGAGCCCGCCCGTCAGCGCGGCGGCGGGCAACAGCATGCGCTGGTCGTTGCCAAACGCGAGCCGCAACATGTGCGGCACGACGAGGCCGACGAAGCCGATCGTGCCGCCCGTCGTCACCGCCGCCGCGGCCGCGATCGAAGCGACGAGATAAACACGCAGACGCAGACGCCGCACGGGCACGCCGAGCGCCTGCGCCGCCGCATCGCCGCGCAGCAGGACATTCAGCTGCGGCGCCACGGGCACGATGACGACGAGCACGAGAACGAGCGCACCAAGCGCCGCCCACGGCATGCCCGCACCATCGAGATCGCCGGTGAGCCAGAACAGCATGCCGCGTAGCCGCGTGTCGGGCGCGAGCGTGAGCAGCAACGTGATGAGCGCGCCCCACCCGGCCGCCGTCACCGCGCCGGTGAGCAGCAAACGCGGTGAGCTGTCCTGCGGTTCGCCGCGCCACAATTCGCCGCGCGCGAGACCGAGCACGAGCAGAATCGAAGCGAACGCGCCAACACACGCACTGACCTGCACGCCCCAGAACGCCGACCCCACGATCATCGCAACGAGCGCGAACGCCGCCGCGCCGCCCGATACGCCGAGCACATACGGTTCCGCGAGCGGATTGCGCAGCAGCACCTGCAAGAGCGCGCCTGCGAGCGCGAGCAACGCACCACACGCGAAGCCGGCAAGCGCACGCGGCATGCGCAGCGTGCGGACGATCTCGGCCGCCATGTCGGCACCCGCGTGCGAAGGCGAGAACGCCATCAGCGCATCGTGGAACGTCACGGGCACGCTGCCCGTCACGAGCGACAGAGCGAACACGACGAACGCCGCGACCGCGAGCGCAAGCCAGATGACCGACGCTCGACGCGCGCTCATCGACGCACGGCGCGCGTGCACGCGTTCGGCTGGCAGGTCATCGCGCTGGGCAGATCGCATCGTGCGGATCGAGGGTTGAATAGAGCGGGTACGTATCTTGAATGAAGAGAGAATTGTACTGGTCGGCCGCACGTTGACGGTACGAAGCAGGGTTGTTACGTCTCGAAACGTCACGATTATCGGAATACGCGGCAAACCGCGCTAGAATGCCTGTCTTTAGAGGACGCAGCACATGCTCAACGAACTCGAGACACTCTCACAGAACATTGGGCGGCTGATTGAGATCAATCAGCGCCATCACGAAGCCCGCCTCTCGCTCGAAGCGCAACTCGCGCAACTGCAGGCGCAATGCGATGCCACGCGCGCCGAGCTCGAGCAGACCCGCGGCGAGCGCAACGCGCTGCAGGCGGAACGCGACGGACTGTCCGCGAAAATCGACGACGCGCAGGTGCGCCTGAACGCGATCCTCGAAAAGCTGCCACGCGCACGCGCTCAGGGTGAGCCCGACAACCAGCTCGATCTGCTCGGCGCAGCCCCGAACGACGAAAGCAACGCGACCCGCAACGGAGAAAATGCATGACGACGAAGCAGATCGAAGCGACGATTCTCGGTCAGTCCTATCGCCTCGCCTGTTCTCCGGAAACCGAAGGCGCACTGCTCGAAGCGGTGGCACGCGTGGACGCGGAAATGTCGAAAATCCGCTCGCACAGCAACGTGCGCGGCCAGGACCGGATCGCGGTGATGGCGGCACTGTCGCTCGCATCGGAACTGCTGCGTCTGCAGACGAGCGTGCGGCACGGCGAAGCATTCCCAGCCGAAGAAATCCGTCGTACAATGCGCCAAATGAATGAACAACTCGGTGCCGTGATCCAGCAATATGGAACACAGTAAGCGAGAGCGGTTGTAGCTGTAACAGGTTTAAAAAGGTTTAATTAGCTTCCCTGCCTGGTTTGCCAAGGTCATACATTCCTTGAACCAATGCCATGTGCACGGTTGCGGAAACTTGTAGCACGGGCGTGCGCGTCACTCGTCTGATGTACCCAAAGTGCTGCTTACTGCGACCAATTCTGAACCCTCGGTTCAGGATGCCGGCCTAGCGGCCAAGGCGGGGACCTTATTTGAACGGCATCGGGCCAAGGGGCTCGATGCCGTTTTGTTTTTGTGCCCGCGTTTGTGCACGCTGCCTGTACTTCTCAAACCCTTTCCTTTTCGACGCGACCTCCGACTCATGCGCTACTGGCTAATGAAGTCCGAACCCGACGAGGCAAGCATCGACGACCTCGCTCGCGCCCCACATCGCACGCTGCCGTGGACCGGTGTGCGCAACTATCAGGCACGTAATTTCATGCGCGATACGATGAGCGTCGGCGATGGTGTGCTCTTTTATCACTCGAGTTGTCCCGAGCCTGGCATCGCCGGTCTTGCGCGGGTCTCGTCCACGGCTTACCCCGACCCCACGCAATTCGATCCGAAGAGTCCGTACTACGACGCCAAATCGAAGCAGGAAGAGCCGCGCTGGATGCTCGTCGATGTCGTGTTCGAAAAGAAGTGTCCGCTGATATCGCTAGCCGCGATGCGCGAGCATGAAGCGCTCGCGGACATGCGGGTGCTGGCGAAGGGCAACAGGCTTTCGATCACGCCGGTTACCGAAGCCGAGTGGGCATTCATCACGAAGCGTTTAATGTGATGCCTGTACTGCAGGTGAATGCGTTGCCTAGGAGAAAATCATGAAGGGACATACTGCCGCCGCATTCGCTGCCACGCTAGCCCTCGCGGCACCCGCCACATTGATGCTCGCACCGTGCACCGCGCTCGCGCAAAGCGACATGCGCAGTCAGCCCGCGGGCGTGCTGTCGCTATCCGCGCAGGCCAGTGCGGAAGTCACGCAGGACGTCGTCACGATCACGCTGTTCTTCGAGCAGGAAGCGAGCGATCCAGGTTCGCTCACGACTACGCTCAATCAACGCGCCGACGCCGCGTTGCAGAAGGCAAGAGGTGTTGCCGGCGTAAGCGCGCGCTCGGGCCAGTTCTCGATTTTCCCCGCCGTCGATCGCGATGGCCGCATCTCGACGTGGCGCGGTCGCACGGAAGTCGTGCTTGAATCGCATGACTTCGCTGCTGCATCGAAACTCGCCGGCGATATTTCGCCGCTCATGCAGGTCGGCAACGTGCAGTTCTCGCTCTCACCCGAGGCCCAGCGCACCGCCGAGCAGAAACTCTCGAGCGAAGCGATCGCCTCGTTTCGCGAGCAGGCCACGGCGGCGACGCGCGCGTTCGGCTACAGCAGTTACTCGATCCGCGAAGTCAACGTGAGCCAGGGGGGGATGATGCCGCGTCCGGTCATGATGATGAGCGCACGCGTGATGTCGACCGACGCGAAAGCCTCGCCACCGATGCCGCTCGAAGGCGGCACGGCGACGGTGACCGTCCACGTGTCGGGATCGGTGCAGATGAAGTGATGGCGACTCGCGCAAGCTGCGCACAACAAAAAGCCCCGCAATTGCGGGGCTTTTTGTTTATTGCATGCCGAGCGTGGCGTGCTTACGCACCCGCCGCCTGCGCACGCTTGCGCCGCGCGCGACGATACGACCACACGAGCAGGCCCACGCCGACGATGATCATCGGCAGCGACAGCCACTGCCCCATCGACAGACCGAGTGCGAGCAGGCCAAGGAAATCGTCAGGCTCGCGCGCAAACTCGACAGTGAAACGCGCGAGACCATAACCGATCAGAAAGACCGCCGAAATCGCGCCGACCGGACGCTCCTTGCGCGAGAAGAGAATCAGCACGAGGAACAGCACCACGCCTTCGAGCGCGATCTCATAGAGCTCCGAAGGATGACGCGGCAGCATGTGATATTGCGCGTAGATTTCGTTCAGATTCCATTTCGCGGCCAGGTCCGGATGCTTCGTGAGCCACACGGCGTCGTCGTTGGTCGAGCCCTGGAACAGCATCGCCCACGGCGCCTGGGGCGACGTCACGCGGCCCCACAGTTCGCCGTTGATGAAATTGCCGAAGCGCCCGGCGGCCAGTCCCGTCGGCACGAGCGGCGCGACGAAATCGGTGACCTGCAGCCAGGTGCGGTTGCGCTGCCACGCGAACAGGATCATCGCGAACGTCACGCCAAGGAAGCCGCCGTGGAACGACATGCCGCCTTGCCACACGCGGAAAATGTCGAGCGGGTGCGCGAAATACCAGTCCGGCTTGTAGAACAGCACATAGCCGAGCCGTCCGCCCAGGATGGTGCCGAGCACGCCGTAGAACAGCATGTCGTCGATGTCCTTGGCGGTCCAGCCTTGCGCGGCGACGTACGGCAGCCGCAGACGCAGGCGGCCGATCACGATGGCGAGAATGAAACCGACGAGATACATCAGGCCGTACCAGCGCACGGCCAGCGGCCCCAGATGAATGGCGACGGGGTCGAAATTCGGGTGAATGAGCATCGTGAAATCAGTTCTTGTCGACGAAGAGTGTCATCAGGTTTGCGCCACGCCGCCCGCATCGGTTTGCGATGCATTGCGGGGACAGCGCCCAGCATTATCGCTGAGTCGGGACATCGCGCGCGATTTCGGGTCGCGAAAAGCTCCCGAGGCGGTGTTCAGGGGCGCACATGCGCCGTTGCCGCGTGGCTGCGCACGATGTCGATGAACGCCGCGAGCACCGGGCTCACCTCGGCCGAGCGCCACACGAGACCGGTCTCGATCGCCGGCACGGCCTCCGCGAGCGGTCGGTACACCACCCCGGTACGGCGCAGGTGGCGCAGCGACTGCGGCACGAGCGCGACGCCCATGCCGGCCGAGACGAGGCTCACGATCGTCTGCATCTGGATCGCCTCCTGCCCGACACGCGGCACGAGGCCGGCCGCGCCGTAGCAGTCCATGATGATGTCATAAAAGCCCGGCGCCAGATGACGCGGGAACACGATGAGCGGCGCATCGGCGAGATCGCGCAGGCTCACCGGCGTATCGCACCAATCGTCGGCCTGCGGACCGCCGTCCCCCACGCGTGCCGACAATTCCGCCGGCATCGCGATGACGAGCGGCTCGCGCGCGATCGGCAGATACGACAGTTGCGCCGCATGGCGCGGCGGCAGCGGCGCGATCACGAGGCCCGCGTCGATGCGCCCGGCCACCAGTTCGTCGATCTGCACGTCGCTCGTCGCCTCGACCAGTTGCAGGCGCACGCGCGGGTAGCGCGCGCCAAAGTCGCGCAGCAACAGCGGCAGAAGGCCATAGTCGGCCGTCGAGACGAACGCCAGCGCCAGCACTCCGGCCTCGCCGCGCGCGAGGCTCTGCGCGAGCGGGCGCAGCGCCTGCGCCGCGGCGAGGATGCGCCGCACCTCGGGCAGCAGATCGGCGCCGACGGCCGTCAACTCGACCGAACGGCGCGTGCGCGCGAACAACTGGACGCCGAGCGTCTCTTCGAGCGCGCGGATCGCCTGCGACAGCGGCGGCTGCGTCATCGAAAGACGCGCGGCCGCGTGGCCGAAGTGCTGTTCTTCAGCCACGGCCACGAAGTAGCGCAACTGGCGCAGATCGGGGATCGTCGAATTCATGGAGGCTGCCTTGATAGGTTTTTCGACTCAATGAGCCACGAATAATATACTCGACATAGCTCTCGCGAAAACCGCAATCTCGAACCCCGCGAGAGGCGCATGATGACGAGGTACCCCACTCCGGCCATCGGAGACCCATCCCACTGGAGCCCGCCATGACCTATAACCGTCGTTCGAAACACATCACGCAAGGTATCGCCCGTTCGCCGAACCGCTCGATGTATTACGCGCTCGGCTATGAAAAAGCGGACTTCGACAAACCGATGATCGGCGTCGCCAACGGTCACTCGACGATCACGCCGTGCAACGCCGGGCTGCAGCGTCTGGCCGATGCCGCCGTCGCCGCCATCAAGGGCGCCGACGCGAATCCGCAGATCTTCGGCACGCCGACGATCTCGGACGGCATGTCGATGGGCACCGAGGGCATGAAGTATTCGCTCGTCTCGCGCGAGGTGATCGCCGACTGCATCGAGACCTGCGTGCAGGGTCAGTGGATGGACGGCGTGGTCGTGATCGGCGGCTGCGACAAGAACATGCCGGGCGGCATGATCGCGCTCGCGCGCATGAACGTGCCCGGCATCTACGTGTATGGCGGCACGATCCGCCCGGGCCACTGGAAGGGCCGCGATCTGACCATCGTGTCCGCGTTCGAGGCCGTCGGCGAATTCACGGCCGGGCGCATGTCCGAGGAAGACTTCGAAGGCGTCGAGAAGAACGCGTGCCCCTCCACGGGGTCGTGCGGCGGCATGTACACGGCGAACACGATGAGTTCGTCGTTCGAGGCGCTCGGCATGTCGCTGCTGTACTCGTCGACGATGGCCAACCCCGATGAGGAAAAAGTGGACTCGGCGGCCGAATCGGCGCGTGTACTCGCCGAAGCGGTCCGCAAAGACCTCAAGCCGCGCGACATCATCACGAAGAAGTCGATCGAAAACGCCGTCGCGCTGATCATGGCGACGGGCGGCTCGACCAACGCGGTGCTGCACTACCTCGCGATCGCCCATGCCGCGCAGATCGAATGGACCATCGACGACTTCGAGCGCATGCGCAAGAAAGTGCCGGTGATCTGCGATCTGAAGCCGTCGGGCCAGTACGTCGCGACCGATCTGCACAAGGCCGGCGGTATTCCGCAGGTGCTCAAGCTGCTGCTGGGTGCGGGGCTGCTGCACGGCGACTGCATGACCATCACGGGCCGCACGATCGCCGAGGAACTGAAGGACGTGCCCTCGAAGCCGCGCGCCGACCAGAAGGTCATCTACCCGCTCGACCAGGCACTGTATGCGCAAGGCCACCTCGCGATCCTCAAGGGCAATCTCGCGACCGAAGGCGCCGTCGCCAAGATCACGGGGCTGAAGAATCCGGTCATCACGGGCCCGGCACGCGTGTTCGACGACGAGCAGAGCGCGATGGACGCGATCCTCGCCGACAAGATCAAGGCCGGCGATGTCGTCGTGCTGCGCTATCTCGGACCGAAGGGCGGCCCCGGCATGCCGGAGATGCTCGCGCCGACTTCGGCGATCATCGGCAAGGGGCTCGGCGAGTCGGTGGGCCTCATCACCGACGGCCGTTTTTCGGGCGGCACGTGGGGCATGGTGGTCGGCCACGTCGCGCCGGAAGCGTTCGAGGGCGGCACGATCGCGCTCGTGCACGAAGGCGACTCGATCACGATCGACGCGCACACACTGCTGCTGCAACTGAACGTCGACGACGCCGAACTCGCGCGCCGCCGCGCCGCATGGAAGCAGCCCGCGCCACGCTACACGCGCGGCGTGCTCGCGAAGTATGCGGCGCTGGCGCGTCCGGCCAACGAGGGGGCGGTGACCGGCTGAACGTCTCAGACATGAACGGTTGGATACGGCCGCTCGTCAAATGAATAGCAGGGGCGCACGTCGGATCGTGCGCCCTTTGCTTTTATAATGCGACGATCAAACAGCCGGCGCTCACGCCGGCGGAGACCAGCATGAACCTGAAGTCGCAAGCGATAAAGACGACAGCGACGTTCGCGGCCACGCTCGCCCTGGCCATCATGGCGGGGAACGCTCACGCCCAGAACAGTCCGGCGGAGCAAGCGGGTCTTGCACTCGCCCAGCAGCAGAACTGCATGAGCTGCCACTCGGTGACGCGTCCGCTGATGGGGCCGGCGTTACGCGACATCGCCGCGAAATACGCCTCGAAACCGGACGCTCACGCGTATCTGGAGCACAAAATCCTGGAAGGCAGCATCGGCGCCTGGGGCAACGTTCCGATGCCCGCCAACACGCAGTTGAGCCCCGCTCAGGCGAGCGCGCTCGCGAACTGGGTTCTCTCGCTCAAGTAGGAGCGGTAACAGCGCGCGGCGCGCTTTAGACCTCGCGCGCCGACGACCCATGCGCGGCGCGCGCGGCCAGTTCGTCGCGCACGGCCGCCGTCACCCAGCTCTTCAGTTCGGTTTCCAGCGCGAGGCCGATCTCGCGCGACACCTGGCCCACGACCCAGTGCGCGTGTTCGAGCAACGCCGTATTGCAACGCGCCTCGATCACCCGCCGGCCGTCGCCGGTGAGCCAGTTCAGACACCGCCCTTGCAGGCGCTCGGCGAGCGCGTCGATGTCGCTGGCGAGGAGTCCCTCCGACATGGCCGCACCACTGGCCGCACCGCTGGGCCCACCACTGGCCGCATCACTGCCCGACCCCACGGCGTCGCCACGCGCGAGCAGCGCGTTGCCGGACACGAGCGTGTCGGTCAGAAGCGGGATCGAAGCGTCTTTCTGGTCATGCACGTCCGACATGGAAACCTCCTTCGATGGGCAGAAGCAGAAGCAGCGCCCGCGATGCACAGGTTGCGGCGTCAGCCGCCCTGTCGGTAGTTGTTCAGCGCATAGCCGCGGTCGCGGTAGAAGCGATAGCGCTCGCGGCCTGCCGCCAGTTCATCGGGCGTATCGCCAATGACTTCGAGCAGACGCTCGAAGCGCGCGAACTGCGGCGGCACCTCGGCGCCCAGGTTCAGCAGCACGCGATGATGCGGCGTCTGCGCGAGATCGGCGGCCAGCACGATGGGCGTCTCATTCGCGAGCGGGCTCTCGGCCAGACAGTGCGGCACGAACTCGAGCGGCGAAAACGTCCACAACATCTCATCGAACGCGCGCAGGCGTTGCGGCGGAGCGAGCACGACCGTCGGCTCGCCCGCCAGATACGCCTTGCGCACGAGCCGGCACGCGTACATCAGCGAATCGCCGACGTTCGTGTGGAAGTCGATGCGCGTCATCGGGTCCCACGCAAAACGGCAGCCATTATTGTCCCGCGCGGTCGATCAGGAACTGCGCGAGCAGCGGCACCGGACGGCCCGTCGCCCCCTTCGCCGCGCCGCTCTTCCACGCGGTGCCGGCGATGTCGAGGTGCGCCCACGAATACTTCTCCGTGAAGCGCGACAGGAAGCACGCCGCCGTCACGCTGCCCGCCGGACGCCCGCCGATGTTCG
>Ga0131853_10009037_pt1 | contig 18187 bp, 12 predicted proteins | sample TergutLab28metaG_FD_92764 | JGI IMG/M metagenome (GOLD analysis project Ga0131853, IMG submission 92764) | Labiotermes labralis P1 segment gut microbial communities from Petit-Saut dam, French Guiana - Lab288 P1 (version 2) (version 2) | ecosystem: Host-associated > Arthropoda: Insects >... | reverse complement strand
ATACCATGTATAGTTCAGGAAATATAGACGTACAAAATTGAGTCCATCGCTTTGAATCACGCTGTATAACTTCCGGATATGTCGTAGGCAACATGCCGATCTCTTAAGCATTAAAATTTTGTGCTTTCGTAACGTTTTACAACTGATTTAAATAATTAAATATATTGGATGACTCTAATGACATCATTTTTGTGCCATATTTCCTGCATGTCTGTCAGCTTGTTACGATAAACACATGAAAAATATGGTGTTTTGAAAAGTAAAGGTTTCTCATTGTAGGGAGGAAAGCAGGTTAAAATGGAAGTGGGAGAGAGGATGCACAAATGCACATCCAAGGTAGTTAAATATACAGTAGTGATTGCAGGCAACAGAATAGGACGACAGGACATCTGGCCACTGTGCCTTGCGCCATACTTTACGTTATTGATGGAAGCACTGCATTAATTAACGCCTTCCCTACCGTGAGTTAATCTGTCATAACATTAAACTTCAGAGTCAAGTGGAAGCTTTCGTCCGCTCATGAACGTTGCCACCCTACAACTTGCCGTGAAAGTAACATCACGTAATAAACTCGGGAAATTGCTATCTTTGTTACGCTGTGTAGTTTGGTAGTTATTTGCCGAGCTTTAAGAGAAATTGCTTCTTACATTTTTGGTTCAGGAGTTTTGTGACTTACGAAATCTTCTGTCCGACATACATAAAGGTTTTCCAAGCGTGAAGCTGAGAACTCACGGAGCTTCGTTGAAGACAAATGGAGTGTAACACCAAGAGTGAGGGGTAGGGAAAAACTGTGTCTTGTGTTACACAGTCTGTGGTTTATGTGGAATAATTTGTGGCCCTGTCATTTACTTCGGCTAATTTTTCGTTGTTTGGTGAAAGGTGAATTAGGAATAATTTGGAAGGAAACTCTTATGTCCTGATGAAAAAGGTATCCTAGAATATGCGTTGCAGGGGGGAAGTTCTTGTTCTACCCGAGAGTGAACTGGCTGCCTACCGAAATATATCTGGAAGTATATAGAGCGTTATCAAGCTGCTCGTTATGGTCATTTGATTTACTGATATTTGAATGTTTGAGACTCTGATTAAAATTTGTGAAATTTCAAAGTTTTGTGCAAGGACAGTGTGTAAATATAATGTGGAGTTAAGTGGATTTGATTTACGTACCGAATAATTAGGGCAAAAGTAAGCAGACAGTATTTAATATTTGCCTTACGCTTGATTACCATTAACAACATGGTGCCATTTCGATGCGACTTGTGGCGTAACGTAACGATCCTGTAATGTAGTTTTGGTGTTGTTACGTCATGTTTCGAGTCAGTAAATGATTTTCTGTTGATTTGCATGGTGCAAAATTTAAAAAAATACAAAATTTATGGTCGTAGCATTCAGTGCTTATTGCTTATATCAAGGTGCCTAAGTATAGTGATTAAAATATGCGTAAAGCTATAATCGAAATGTTATTCGTGTGCACGCAAATGCAAAATACTTTGACGGGATGAGAATTTAAGGTTATATACGACCGATAAATTTAACACAAACAAAATCAACCTAGACGAGATAGTTTATGTAATGTGGCTTTCAAAGTAATATTAAAATAGACTCTAACAACGGTAACAAACTTCTAAGAATGTAACATGACCGCAGTTGTGAATAAACAACAAAAAGTAGGACACAAGTGCATTGAATGCTATGCACATCTAACAAAATTTTCAGGTTGCAAAATCCGAACGGCCCTCAGTGTTACAATGTGTATACATTTCCTGTCTTTTTCACGGCACCACTAGGTAAATTTCAGGATGGGACCTGAATTATGTACTACTGCTTGCTTCCAAATCTGTGCATTTGTCTTTGGAATCGCCAATTTGAGCAAATAAGCTGTCTGTGTAAAGGCAAAAGCTCCGGCCGACCACGTGTATCAGAGGAGAACGTGAGACGAATTTAAGAGAGTTTTGAGTGTAGCCCACGCAAGTAAACCCGTAGAGCGAGCAGAGAACTTGGAATACCGCAACCAACAGTCTGACGTGTGTTGAGACGCCGTTTACTCTTCAATTGAGTCCATCCTTTTTAATCACACTGTATATTCCAAACACCCTATAAAATATGCAACTTTCCTAGAAAAATAATAAGAATTTTTTCTGTCAAGCACAATTTACATTCGCAATCAAATGCATACGTTACATTTTCTGATTACTTAACTACTCCATCATCCATTAGTTAATTAATATATAACCTGTAGCCTGTGCATTCGAATTTCTCATTCGCACTTAAGTCCATGTTACTTGGTCTGGGAAGTAAGTAAATAAATAAATAATAAATAAATAAACAAACAAATAATAAATATATAAATAAATTCCGGTGTTCCGCCTCTGTCTTCGTTGAATAAATGTATGAAATTTTACAGTCACTGAAATCTGTATTTTGAAAATAGGTAGGAACCAAAATACACGAACGTAACTGTAGAAATACAAGTTTAATTGGTCTATGTACGAAATATAATTACAGCTATTTGCATTGGTGTACAGGATTGTTTGTCGGGACTAGGGAGATCATTTTGGTTTTACTTTCAAGCTCTTGAAATTCCCTTTCGTGTGACATGATACACGACTGCTTTTACTAAAGCGAGGTTCCAATGTCAGGCTGAAGATTTATGGTACTGTCTAGCGAATCTCGATTATCGGGACGGACAAAAGGGCAAGATAATTCCAAGGCTAATTTAAATGATTGATTCTTACCATGTAATGGATAGACGCACTTCTGCATCGCAAATCCTGGGCGGAGTGAAAAAGTGGCAAATAATTGCCGCTTCTACTGAAGTCCTGATTTAATTGCTTTATGCAATGTTGGTTTTCTATAGACACAAGTTGATTTGACGGAGTAACTTACCTGGAAAGAAAGAAAAAAGAATTAATTTATTTGCACCAAAAGTTTTATCAGGCAGGGGATTTGATTATAGTTTAGTTAACGACGCTGTCTATAGCTCAGACAAAATATTGTGGAAAGGTAAAAAGACAGATTTTTTTTACATTCAAGGGTCCGTGCATTGTGAAATACACGTATATGCCAATAATTGTTCAACAAGATGCAACTACATACAGTTTGTTTATATCTGCAAACCGCTCTACATGTTTCGGGTGGTATCTCCACCCATCATCAGGAGTTCATGTCACTATCCACTGGACGGGAACTGCAGTTCCCACCCAGTCACGTTCACGACAGGTTGCAGTTACGGTTTTACTAGTGCCAGATGAGGTGGATGCAGTGACGTGAGCTCCTGATGATTGGTGGGGATACCACCCGAAATATGTAGAGCGGTCTGCAGATATAAACAAACTGTATAGTTGCATCTTGTTGGACAATTATTGGCAGGTAAAAAGACAGGTTACCAATTAACAGTGAAGGATCTGGAAGGAAGTGATCGTGACTCAGTCTGAAACATTATTCCAATATTAACTTGAAAGTTTCGAGTTTTCTTCCCGAATTAAGAGTTGTCGGCGATTTATTTCTGCCCATAAAGCTTGCACGTTTAAAACATTGACACAATCAGCGCCCTGTGTTTTGTGGTGTACGATGTCTTGTACACAACTGATGTTCCCAAACTGAACACTCAGCGTTATTTTGAAATTCAGGACAAATGATCGCACAGAAAAATGAAAATAGTCTTGTCATCAATCCAATTTTTCGAAAAAAAAAAACGGCGGCTGCCATGCTCAGGATAGTAGTTTTGTTAGATAGACGCTGACAAATGAGAGGACCTTTGGAGTGCGACGCCATTCAAGGACGAATTACTTTTATATTCAGGGCTTTTCTTCCTCCTGTGAGGTTAATTTGGAATTATACTACACAAATCTCTGTGGGATCGGAGTTGAGCCCCCAGGGATCCTAGTGTTTCCGTTGTGCCCTCGTAGAATTACACTTGAATCTTTTTTGTGCATATCCAATATGAACCACAGCAGTACTAGTAACCTCGTTTACGTTGTATTGTCCGACACAGATGTAATAAGGGACTAAGTTAAGGGATTAAACTCTCTCTAAAGTGTCTACCTTAATGAAGACAGAGGATGGGGTTTAGTAACTCTTGTCTGGATCGTCATAAAATAGATGTATTCGTGTATTAAGATGGCAGGTAACTCAATGATATCTGTATGGTTTATTTCTTGAATTTAATGTTTGAGACGAAGTAGATGATTTATTTTTCTTTTTCCACGTAATTGGATGGGGCAGAGCTACTCCAGAGAACCTAGTAACCTAATCAGATACTAATAAGGAATAAATCCTTTACATTTTATGGAACCAGGTGTTTTATTACCCTTTGCAGAAGAACCTAGAGCTAGTTCTTATCCTGTACAGGATGAATCCATTTCACATTCTTACTTCCTTGCCTTTAAGAAGCCTCTTAATACCGGTCTATCATCTGCCTCTTCCAAACGCTATCTTTGTCTCAGAACTCTTAACCGGACTAACGTGAATTAATTGAAGACGAGTAAAATCTGTCCAATTAACATAACTGTTTGTCAAATCTGAAGGTCGTTAAAAATATAGTTGAATTTTTACCCATTCTTTACATAATGTTATCGCAGTGTGATGCGTGAAGGCTTATGTGAGAATGATGGTAAAGCTACAGTCTTTATGGCGAAACGAGATAGAGAAAGTGATCAGATTCAAGCCTGGGCAGCCTTAGCTCCAAGGAAAGAACTTCCGTTGCCCATTTAAAAGGCGGCAGGGTGGCCCCCATTGTCGGTTTGGACTCTACAAAGAAGAGGAAAACCCCTAACATTTTGGGAATTAGAACATGTTTATTCGGTTGTCCAGTCTGTTGCCTAGTCACTCTTGACTGTACATTTTCGACTCACGTGCTGTGTTACTTTACTGAAAATAAGTTAATATTTATTGAAAATTGTAAAAATAAACCTTTTGTTTAAAGCATGTAATCCTAGTGAATATGCACTGACTGGCACTTTAGGCGCTTTTTGTTTAGTAACTAAGAGCAGCTATTGCTTTGTCATGTCCATCCCTGTGCCTGTCTCTCTGTCTGTCCGTATGTATCAGCGCTGCTCCAACTGAAAGGGTTTCCGTGAAATTTAATATTGGGGACTCTTACGACAATCTGTCGAGAAAATCCAAGTTTGGTTAAAATTGAGCAGTAATATCGGGTACTTTACATGAGTAGCCAAGTACCTTTCATTGTTACCGGCGACATTAAATCGTCATAAATTCACTCTCTTCAAGTGAAATAATATCAGGCTATTACGGTAACAGAGGAGGCAGAAACATTACGCGAATGTGCTACAATGTGACGCTGTCTTGCTCCACAGTGATACGGGACAGGCTGCAACGTAGATTCGTAGACTTTAAAATTAATTTAAAAATTTCAAAGTTTTTAACTAACAAATATTACCGTTTTTGCATGAGCAACCATTCTACTAGTTATGGTGTCAGCTTTATTTCATAACAAATGGAAGTTGTCCCTTGCTGGTAACCATTAACTACCTCGCTGTAATTAGTTTACCTTTCACACAAGAGGGGTCTCTGTGACTGACACACATCAGAAAGTTCACCTTGATGATGCGGCACTGTGACAAAGGGGCTTCTTCTTCTTTTCCATAATATAATTTTGTTTTTGTCTCCAGTTACAGAGGCGTCGTCCGTTGGTACAGAGTCTGTTGCAAAGAGCGGAAGCTGTAATGTCGACTTCCGCAGAATGCTCGTGCCGGAATTGAGCCGACAGAAGTGACAGTTAAGAGTAACGCTCAGTTACTTGTGTTCTAGAGGGTTTGGTTCGAATCTAGTCAGGGACACGCGAATCTAAGATTTTTAGGGGTTTTACTTGGTACGCTATGGCGAAGTTCGTAATAGTAGCTGAAGAATAAAAAACCAACTAGATGTCACTTGCTACTTTTATTTTTCTTCTTAGAGACTCAACATGTTTCGGGCATTAATATGCCCGAAACATGTTGAGTCTCTAAGAAGAAAAATAAATGTAGCAAGTGACATCTAGTTGGTTTTTTATTCGTCGGCTATCACAATGATTCACGGTCCAATAAACATCAGATTCGTAATAGTAATTCGCACTAGCATACAAGTTCTTTCCACATCTCTTCAAATTTATTATTCAGTAGTCATTCAATAGTTTGGCGTTTTATTTCGTAAGAAACTTATAATGTCGCTAAAAAAAATTGCGAAGAAATAATAAATAAATAAATACATAAAGAAACAAAAACTTCAAGTAACTCTAAGTAGCTTATTACACATGAAATTTACTTAGGAGAAATATAGCGTGTCTGTGTGAGAAGTAATTTTCTTTGAATGAATAAACATACATTTAAGCCTTTAAGAACGAAAGTTAATATTTTATTTGAAGATTAAGCTCGTCCCCCGCAGTAAAGGGAATCCGTCATTTACAACAACCATCCTGTTAATGCGGTAAAGAGGAATAGTCATGTTTGTTCTGAGATCCGAAACAAATTGAAACAAAACACATAAATACGTCGTGTGGACACAATGCAGAATTTAACCTATCTAACAAATTATTCATGCACTAAAAATTAAACACAATTGAAACACAATTTGTTTCCATACCATGACGTCACCTTAGGGGCGCCGAAGCTGGTAGGAAGAAAATTGTGCGTCGATTGTGTTTAATTTCAAATGTATCAAAACTTGGTCAAATAGATTAAATATGACGTCATTCACGTTGAATACAACATTCAAGAATGCAGAATTTTTTAATCTTGATGATTGTGGTACATAAAGTAACCGCTCGGTTCCAATAGGTCCGAAGTGTTATTATGGATTGTTTGATTCATTGGTCAGTTCTCATTAATTAATTCCTTAGTACTGATGAACTGATGAATTTGTCGGATAAATTTTTCTTTTATTAAGGACTGTTAAATTTTAATATTGGAATTTATGGATTCGTCTGTTGTGATATATTGCTTCAGGCTTATTTCACTGGGTTGAACGGTGTGTTGTGTTGGAGCGTCTGATTCTTCTGGTGATATGGCGTTATGAGTTTAGATTTTCTGTGTAAATGCGACAATGTATTTAAACCCTGAAACAACGTCTCTTGTGCCGAGCATTTAAAAATGACTGGCGAATTTGAAATAACCGTGGGCCTATAACGATGGTTGCCGCCATTCACTCAGACGTTGAAATTCCAAGAGAATATTCTAAAGATCCTGCGGACAGCAATGGTTTTTTATTATATTGAAGTGATTGCGAAAAAAAAAAGATAAAGGAAATGAAATAAAATGAGGAGTCGACTGATTTACGGACGTTTCTGTTGTTTAACGAAGAATGGTGTGTAGATGTGAATTAGAAAGAAAGAGGTCGTCGTCGAGATACTGTCCAAATATACGTCAAACGAAGAGGTTTTGAAGCGAGTGTAGGATGCATGCGCCTCTAGCGGGAACATGAAGATGGTGCGAGACGTGTATTTCATTACATAAATAATAATAATAATAATAATAATAAGGGACAAGGCATTACAGACTATCTCCATCTTTATGGGCATTGGTCTGTCTTTTTTCCTTTTACGATCTACATTTCTTCTGCTGGTCCGAATATATCAATAAGCTGACTTTGGAATGTGTGTATTGTTCATTTTTAATAAATCATGATTCCACTTGCATCTATGGTCCACAATAATTTAATTGAAATTGTATATATATAGCTCGTCTTTTATTTACTAATTTGTGTTTTGGACACACAATGTGTATAATGCATACGAACTAAAAAATTATATCCTCTGCTTCTTGTCGTCTTTCATGTTGTTTTGTGAAGTTCAAAACTTATATTCTTCTAGGAGTGTTGGTACTGCCATTATCTTACCTAATTTCAACAATGATCCATTGTTGATTTTGCAAACGTGCTTCGAATTTTTCCACATACACATTGAAAATGTTTAGGTAAATTCATGTGTCGTAATTTTTTAGGATAAATTATATTTCAGATAATTATTTTATTGTATTTGTTCAAACAATTTTTAGTAACTATTTTTGCTCTAATATGCTCAGTTCCTTTAAACGCCATGACCTTTTCTAGCATTGGACATTCCTTAAGATTACATTTAATGGATAGAGCATAATCATGTTGGAAGTTATATCCCTTTTTCAAATTTATTTTCTGATCGTCAACAAAAAAGGAACATCATTCCCTGATTAATGTGTATTTTTTTATTAAGATATTTCCTTGCCTATTGCTACTTTTATTATCTTAGATGCAAACGGTGTGTCGCGCTTATTGAGTGTCGTGGGAAACGTTTGCTTGTTCCTGTCACTGTATATTTCTGATAAGTTTATCGAAGACTTTCTCATAATCACGGAAATCCATTGAAGTCGCTAAGTTAGAGTGTTCATATATCTCAGTTAATTCACCACAGTGAAGATGAAAATCCGTATGTGTTTCATACATCGTTAAAAGACAGGTTGGAAGATCCTGAAGAACATCTGGACACCAATTTTATACAAGTTTTCTAGGCAGGGATTAAACACGTTCCTGTCATAACGAAAGAGTTTATGTATCTTATTATACCTAAATTCGCGATGACATGTATTTCAAAATACGAAACCAGTCACTGGAAGGGGTATGTAGATTCAGTCTTGTTGTCAAGTGTACGTGAAGTTTTGTGCTGAGGACGTAGGTTATTGAAGTCCCACTCTTGAGGTCAAGGGGTTCTTGATATCCCAACCTTAGGTCAAGAGGTATGTGGATTTTTGCACTTGAGGACACGGGGTACTTGAGTTTTATTCTTACACAAAGTGGTGCGTGAAGTTTTGTTCTGCGACTGAAAGGGTGCGTTAAATTCTGTTTTGTGACTAAGGGTACGAGATGTTCTGTTTGTGACCACTTGTAACTCTTTAATTTGTAAGTTACACATTCCTGAAGTCATAAGTTTAAAAATTCTGTTTTTATGTATGAATGCGTTGGGTTTGTCGTCATGTCAGCAGTATATTCTAATTAAAATGACAATTCTTTTTCACTTCGAATTCATAAAGCTATTGACATTTGGGAACCTTTAGAACAAGGATAGTTTTTATGCAAGTTAGTCGCGAACAAAACTGCTACAAGCGACCTCAGTCATGGTTGATAAAAGGTTTAGAGTTTCTAATTTATGTTATTCTACATTTAGCGGATTTATCGGATTAAGGCGACACTTCACGAGGAGAACAAATATGACTTATAAATACATCGTAAGACGATTTTAAATTTTGCGACGTGCTTCGAAGATACATTTCTTACCTACAGTATACCCTTTTCATTCGCGAGTTTGCACATCGCGGGTTTATTTATTGGCTTTAATATTAAGGCAGTAAACTTTGGCGTCGCGGTGTGTGTCCTTTGCTCATTCGCGGTCGCGCCTTCATAAGCACGGTGTATAATGCACAACAAGAAAGCTTTTACCGACCTGTCTCACTCGGTTGCTACCTAGACATTGCGCGATATGAAATGTAGTTCGACTCTACCCTTCACAGTTTGTGGAAATAATTTTTGTGCTGTGTGTTCAAATTATATCTCAAAACGTGTGACCTGCCTGATGATGGACAGGGAATGAGAATTGCTGTGGCCGGACGTCGTTACGGTGTAAACAGATCGATAACGCATTTCGACACGAAACATGAAGACAGGTCAGGTGAGGCCTTAAGACATGTGCCCAGTTATTGTGTATGTCTTCGTGAACCCTTCCTCGAAAACGCTGAAAGAACCTCGTGAATATGATGAAGATGGTGGCTATCGTGGCACCGTACAGAGAGGTGCACAAGGGCTTGCAGAAGACGGCAATGCAATCGAAGATGACTCATTTTTCGCGTGGTTTCGGACATTTGTCGCAGTATACATGAGATCGTCGCTCTTCTGGGATGTTACGCAGTGGTGATTGATAGCTATAGCGTAATATAAAATATATAAAATGCAGTCAGACACAACTTTGTATTTTATTAACTTATATTAGGTTATAATTCCAACAACAGGTTCGGCCCAAATTGTTGGGCCATATTCAGGCTGATCTTTAGGTAGGCGGAGTGCAAAATTGATAATGCATTCAATTTGCGAGATATCGTATTAGTAGAGATAGTTGGTAGATAGTTACCTTCGTTTCGGGACAACTTATCGGTCCCATCAAAAGGTCGAATTTGAATTCTTGGACAGCTTGACCGCTGGAGATGATATCGATAGGTTACATAAGTAACTAACTACCAATAAACCCTGCGTAACAAACTAAATATCAACCCACCCTTCACCGCGTCTCCTGCTTCCCCGTCTCTCAATCCACTTGACAACTTCCAGCCAGGAATATTGACTTCGTTGCGGCAACACCAAAGCACACCTTCGTTTTTGTTAATCATTAATTAATATATGACCATGTTTTATGTACATTTGGTACTTCTGAACCCATTGCTCTTAAAAACCCTTATATTCGGGCATCGGGGTTTCATTTCCGTACGATTTTTCAGCAAGGTAGCCCCTCGGAACCGTTGAAGGTTTGCTATATTTTATAAACATGTACATCCTCCAATTGAAACATTGTATCTTATGTTTATTGGACCGTGCATCATATTGATAAATTGAATAAAGAGAGACCGACTTGATGTCACTTGCTTCTTTATTTCATTATTTAATGCTCAACATGTTTCGGGTGTTAAAACATCCATCCTCAGGAGCTTGCGACTTACTTGTTGAGTTATTTCATTGATTGTATTCCTTTGGTTCGATGCGTAATGGTGTTACGTTGTGGTTTGGCTGGGGTGGTGTGGTATCCGTATGTAGGCTGAAGCAGTGCTTCAGCCTGCATATCGAACCAGAACAATACAATCCATGAAATAACTCAACAAATAAGTCGCAAGCTCCTGAGGGTGGATGTATCAACATCCGAAACATGTTGAGCATTAAATAATAGAATAAAAAAGCAAGTGACATCAAGTTGGTCTCTCTTTATTCAACTGAAATATTGTAATTCTTGTATAAAAAAGGGAAGCAAAAGAAATTGGGGAAGATTACATAACGAGGATCTTTTTAAGTAGTAATACTAAATACTACATTATTCAAAGAAAACGTAAAGGAAAATGAGATATGGTAACCTAACTCATATGAAAATTTGGGAAAGATACACAAAATTTGAGTGGAGAATTTGGAGGGTGGGGAAGTTTCAGAGAATAGAAGATAAAGTTAAAATGGATTTTAGGGAAAACGACTTGAAAGAGTGCACGTGGATTTCGGTATCTCAGAATGAGCTATTATTGCACGATTTTGTGGATAAGGTATTGACGTTTTGAATTTGATACAAATCGCATTTCTTGGATCAGATTAAGAACTGGATAGCAGGGGAAAGAAATTCTGAGAAAGAGGTTGATGGAGTTGTGTCTGGAGATCTTTAGAAATAAATAAAACATTATTCATTTTATATGAATTTCAGAATTTCGAATAAACGTAGGGAGTCGTGTCTGGAGATCTTTAGAAATAAATAAAACATTGTTCGTGGTATATGAATTTCAGAATTTCGAATAAACGTGTAGGTGAAATGTTATTTTCATTTTTTTGAAGGAAAAAGATTACTTGGCTATAACGTTAAAATTTCATGAGTCTGTGGTTCATTTGAAACTTGAAGAGCAGGTGGTGACTTGTGACGTGGCCACTGATTTCAACATCCCTATTCACTCCAAAGGATTATTACAGTGAAAGAGTGAGATTACGGACCTTTTATATGAAAAATACTCTTTATTACTTCTACTCAATTTGAACAGATTTTAAGATTTGAATTTTTAAAATTGTTCTATCATTGAAAGAGAAAATTCAGACATTTTTTAAAATTTGCGTCACTACTAATTTTCTTCTATTGCTCTTTTATTTTTACCTTTTTTCCATTTTCGCGTTAGCTCTAAAGGTTACGTTATTCCTGAACACGCTACGAAATCATAAGTAGGATTAGGATTATAGTTCCACTCATCCTTATCCTTGACCCTACGTGGAGATGAGTGGTCTGTCTAACGTCCCGACCATTTAACCTCCAGGGGAATAGCCCCGACACCCATTCTATAGGAAGCTGGGCTGGCCGGAGAGCCATTCTGGATGCTTTCCAAAATGACGCACCAACGTAAGGCCACTCGAAGGTTCAGCAAAACGTTCACACTACATATTTCGCTATATATGTTGTTACTCTGTGAATTATTGTCGTTTAACACAAAGTATACATTTTCTTAAACCCGATTTCACTCAACATGAACTTGAACAATTCTGGAGATACATAAAGTGTAATGGACAGGGTAATTTTATGCGGTGAGGTAAATCACACTTAACGTACCAACTGCCTTACACCTTTAATCACATGATAAAATTTTGCACTGTAATAAGTTCCTCTTGTGAAATACGTTTTGAACTTGTACTGGAAAAGGAAGATACTAAAACACCTGATCATAATTCATTCTACTGACATGTCTTTTTAAAATCTCCCTCTCCCACTGTCACCAACAGGGGCATACAGAACGGCAAAATACAAAGATGTAGCATTTTGTGCACAGAATGTCCGAAACTTGGCGGCTACGCGATCAACCGCGTGATCACATCATGGAGTTACGAAAAACGTGTTCCTCGATAACATTTCGAATGAAGCGTTTCTTTTTCTGTTACGGAATGTGCTGCTGTGAAGAACAAACGTCCACACACGTTCAACTTTAATCGATTTTTAACGAAAGTTTTATGTTGATAAAAATTTTCTCACGTTACTTATCTCTCTGTTCATGAAGAAATTGTGTGTTTTGAGTCTATAGGAGTGAATTTCTGGGTAACTTTTGCAAAATGTTCATCTGAATGCGGGACGTGTTCATAGAATTGGAATAATGATCTTTGCTGTATAAGAAAACATTATTTTCCATCTCACAAGTCGCATTTTTTCTGAAAGTGTCTAGAAAACCCACTCCGCTTCTTTACACTAGATGATGAACAGTTTAGATCAAAAATATCTGGAAGGTTTTAAAATGTGGTGTTGGAGAAGGATGGAGAAGACCAGTTGGACCGGTCGTGTGAAAAATGAAGAAGTATTATTTAATGTCAAGAAAGAGAAACATCCTACATAAGATAAAAAGAGGGCTAAACTGGATTAATCGCCTTTTACATACGAATTTTCTTCTAAAACATGTTATTGAAGGCACGTAGAGGGAAGGGTAGAAGTGACGTGAAGACGGGGTAGAAGACTTAAGCAGCGACTGGATGACCTTAAGGAAATGAGAGGATACTGGAAATTGGAAGAAGCACTAGATCGCACTCTGTGGAGAAATCCCTTGGAAGATTTTGCCGAACTGTTGTAAAACTACACGATGATGATGATGAATAGTTACGTAAGTAGGCCGCTAAGTCCTCGAAAATATTTTGCTTATTACAGTGTGTGTCGCGTTGTAGCATCTGGGAGGGAAATACAGTAAGTTACCGCGTGTTAGACCGGATGTTCGTAATGGTCTCTTGAAACTCATACTTGACGCCTGGTGAACAAATAAGTGACAAGTGACGGTACTGTGTAGAAGTCGCCGATACATCCTCTTTGTGTGGGTTTTCTGCAGACCAGAATCTTTATTTCGAATATTTTCGTGACCGATTATGTGATCTCATGTCTAATCAAAATTAGTAATACTTTGATATCACCACCATACTCTTTCTCAGATCCAGTTAACGAAAACGCGTTGTCGCAATGAAGGTTAGAATTTCTGCACAACTGTAAATTTTGTGTGGTTTCAAACAAAGTAATTGGGTGGCTACTTATATCGATTACTTGAATACACCAATTTCCTGAGCTAATCGTCTTGAGGGTCCTCGTGGATAAGCTTAGGAAGGCACTTTATAGCATCATTTAATATTTACCCTGAAGAACATGAGGCTGTCGCTCTCGTTTCTTTTTTAAAAGGGAAGGTTTCATTAAACATGTTTTAATCAATCGATATATTGTTTATTGGAGGAATTTTATCTCCGGGAATCCTACTTATAAATTTTATACAACAATTACTTACAGGATTTCTTCCTTGCACATATAAGCTTCCATAAAAACAATGTTTGACATTGCTGAGTCATAAGAGACAACGACGACGACGACGACGGCGGCGGCGGCGGCGGCGGCGGCGGCGACTACCCCTTGCTTCACATTAAATAAACCTCAGTGTTTCACTGTACTTATATTCACGAACCACATAAAAATTTACGTCTTATACACCAAACATAAAGAATCAGGACTGTTTGAAGGACTTTAAGTGAAGCAAAGAAACCTTACATGATATGATAAAACTACCGTGTGTGAATAGGCGTGATTGGATTCATCTTGTTTTATTTGTCTTCGGATTACGACATTTAAAAATGAAATTCAATTGCAAAAGACAAGGATCTAAAATATAAACCAATTAGACCTCAAACAAAGGGGGCAAAATTCACATACGTTTGTAAACAGAACAAATATATTACTAATTATTCAAGAACACGGATCTTAAAATACCTTTTCAGACAGAAGACACTATAGAAAAATTACTAAATGTGCAGCATGGATTAAACACCAGTAAAATCAACAAATGTGGCGTATATCAACTAGCTATCCTGATCGTATCATGAAATATATCGGACATACAGATTAGATTGTTCAATAAAACATAAAGAATATTTTCAAGATTTTAAATAGGCAAATGACAACCCTAAATTTGCCACATTTGTGAGACTACGGACATTCTGTTAGTCCTATTGAGAATATCGTTCATGTCCTCCACGTAGTAAATAAGCGTGGACAAGTTTACCCGTTAAAACATTCCATATTTGTAATATCACGCCATCAGATAATCATATCAATGGCAAATGTACCACACAACCTAATATTTTATTCGATACCTTAATTATGACCAATACTTATGAAGGGCATAAGTAGCTGAAACTCACTGTTTAAGCCTGATCATGAATTCAGTCTTAGTTTGTCTGATTTAGCGAAAAGAATTGTATGCGCCGAGACCGGGAAAATGCGACATTGATGACCAACTTTCCGTCCAAATAGAATTTATAAACTATACACTTAATATTAATGAATATTAGTGTAAAATGGCATGCGAAACTAAATATTTAAGTGAAAACAAACCTGCTTTTTTATCATTATTTCAAAATTTGTTCATTGCACAATTGTTTTACATTCTTGGCATCTACAATATTTGTTATATTTACACAACTTTCTGCTATATATTTTCCGAACTCGGCGTGACATACATGAAAAATGAACAAGTCTACATTTTACCCAATACCTAAGACTTATTTTAATATTTATAAACATTCCATGACCCTTTCACCCGTTTGTTTTTCAGAGCTACAAAAAAGACTACAATATTATTATTTTTTATCTTATTCCCACTATTATTGTTCAGCTAGGGTCGACCGTATGTAACTTTACAATTTTATTGTAAAATTGTGGGATCCCACGTAAAACGTGATGATTATATATTGCGTCATTTACCCCCCTTTTAATGAGTGTGTTATTTAGCCTGACGGTGGTCGACATCTAGACCGAAAAAAGGGGCTTCAAATAAAAACGCAGTTATGTTAGACTGAATATTTAATTTTATTTTTAGAATATTCTCTGTAGCTACATAGTTGTGTCTTATGAAGTTTTAGACTTTAATTTAGGGTATTCTATGAAGAAATGGTTTTTACATAAGAAGAGAGCTCTTCTTTCCTTTTGAACTGGGTCGGATGTTCCTACTTTTCAGGACCTGAACCCGGCACGTCTGATTTGTGCAACTCAAAGTGAGTGGAAATATTCAAGTAGCTTAAGTGATTCGTGCGAGTCCAGTAAAGGACGTAGCATAAGTATATACATGAACTTAGAATACTAGAAATTAAGAAGGCAAATGCAATTTGCTTCCCGGTGATTCTGAAAAACATGAAGCCTCTTGGTAGATCGTCCATTCGTACTCAATTGCTTGAATTTCAAAATATGTTTACTAGCGTATTACTGATAGTAGCTGTTTCGGTCAACATCTTAGCTTTTACTTCGCATAAGAAGTTATCGTTTCAAGGCACCTTTGATGCACTATCAGTCAATTACACGAAATGAAAATGGAAGTTGGCTTGTTACACATCCATATGTAGCGTTTTTTGCAGAACTGAAGGAGACTGACGCATTTTATTATCACGTGTAACACGTAGTGGTTTTGTAGAACTCTGTGTTTTTAATTAAACAAAGTGGTTGAAGTTTTTAGACTTTATAATATAATGTTATACAAATTTAATAATTGTCCAACAAGATGCGACTGTATTCAGTTTATTGTATTTCTGTATGCAGCTCTACATATTTCGAGTATTGACATCCATCACCAGGAGCTCGTACAACTGTAATTACAGCTTCTGGCACTGGTCAACCATGTCTACTACCATCCGCTCTGGTTGTTGAGTTGGAAGTCAACATCGAGAGCGGATGGTAGTAGACCCGATTGACCAGTGCCAGAAGCTGTAGTTACAGTTGTACGAGCTCCTGATGATGGATGTGAACACCCGAAGCATGTAGAACTGCCTACAGAAATATAATAAACTGAATGCAGTCGCATCTTGTTGGACAATTATTAAATTTGATTCACGATGCACGGATCCATGAATATAAAATATAATGTTATACAAGTCAGGTCTACAAGTTGTTCGAATTGAATGAACCGACTTGATGATTCTGAGTTTCTATTGTGATAGTCACAGTTTACTGCGTGCAGATAGGATGTTTATGTAGACCTCAGCAGGGGCATTAATTTTATGTGGAGTCAACTTGCCATCTGCATGAAAGCGTGTAGTTTCGAATGACTGATGAAAGAGGGACTTAATTAAAGATGGATGTGTTATGAGGATAGGGGAGATGGAGACGTTAACTGATGGATGAAAGCACGCAAGATGTGATTGCTTCTTGAATTTTAGGAATTTTTTGCAATAAATTTAAACACACAAGTATCAAGTGCATAATTAAAATGTAACTTCAATAAACGTATCAGCCGGTCAGAATATTAGGTCCAGGTGCAAATAGATGTTACTTTGTAGTGTACATAAGAAAGAAGAATGTGTAATTTTTCCATATTTAAACCTGCATACATAACTTTCACATATGTAGGCAAATGTTCCACAAATTTTACAAAAATTACGGGCCATTTCAAAATTCTAGGCACCAAAAGAGTGATTTGTAGTAAGCCCTATATTGAGGACACATAGTCTTATGTGCCACTGTACAAATTTATTCGTCCGGGATTTTTTCACGACTGATTGAGGCTACCTTCAACTGCCGTAGACATGGATTCTTTTCCATGTTTCGTAGGCAAGAAATAAAATAGGAAGTTCCTGTTATTAAATAAATATAGATCAGTCGACTTTGAAAAAAAAGTAAAATCGCTGAACTGAGCAACCTTTATCTTTGTACCTCGGCTTCCTCTAGAGGGGCTTCAAATGTAATATTGTATGTTTACTGTCAGACTTCCCGAAGATATATTTGGAGATTTCATCACATGGAAGCCTTACAAAAAATATATTTTCTTTTCTTGTCAGTCACAGCCTTTTCGCTCTCTAATCACGTTCTTTACGCTGGCTCACAGAAAGGAGCGTAAATAAAAGAGATGTCTGTCGCAGTGAATGATTTAGAGATTTTCCTCGTCTTTCCGATCACAATTCTGCTGCAAACTACGTAAACAGTACGTAGTCTCCATCGCTGTTGGTAATTCGAATCCTTGCATGAATCCCATGGCGATTATTTTGGCTTATACCTCTAGGCTTTGCGTTTCAATATTAGGTTTCCTGGGATGTGGTACACGGGAACAGAAGTTACGGATTATTTGTGTGTTCGTACGTCTCGGAATAAACGGTATTACTTCCTTAACCAACATTAGCAGATCAGTATTTGTGACGGAGGCTCACTGTGAAGACATCGAGGTAGGAAAATTGTGAGTTGTGATAATTTACCGACGTTGCAGGGCTCTCAGAGTGGCTAATGAAATCGTGCTCGATTAAAATGACATGACTAAGGAAGGTTATGTCACGTGTAGAAACCTCTCATTTCCTCCTTGCAGGTAGGTTGAAGTTTTCTGCGTAGACCCATTGTTTGTTCACCAGCCTGGCTCAGTACAGCAGTATATACTGCTTTCTTATAATAAAAACCAACAAGATACATTCTTTCTGAACTTTATTTTGGTATAGAACTCTACATGTTTCGGACAGT
>Ga0131853_10009035_pt1 | contig 18189 bp, 18 predicted proteins | sample TergutLab28metaG_FD_92764 | JGI IMG/M metagenome (GOLD analysis project Ga0131853, IMG submission 92764) | Labiotermes labralis P1 segment gut microbial communities from Petit-Saut dam, French Guiana - Lab288 P1 (version 2) (version 2) | ecosystem: Host-associated > Arthropoda: Insects >... | reverse complement strand
GGGGGGGGGGGGGTGGGGGGGGGGGTGGGGGGGGGGGGGGGGGGGGGGGGGGGGGGGGGGGGGGGGGGGGGTCAGATGGCAGACAATACTGTAATCTGGCATAATTACCATACTACATTACCAGATGCAGCAATAAAGAGGAGGTTGGAAGCCACACATTAAAAACAAAACAAAGCCTCGTGTTTCAAGTCACATCCAGCAGCACATATTTCCAAACCACAGCAGAGTATATAGACATCACAGTTTTAATGGCAATGAGCCTTTATGGCAGCATCTAATAAAATGACAGTCAACTGTCAAATCTCGTCATTTCCATCCCTGCAGTATCTCTAAAATATAGCACAGTGTAGTGCAGCACCTTCAAAAACTGCTGGGCATGCGGCACTTCAGCAACCGGTGTTTAATAATATGTACATAACTGTTGACCCTCTGGAGATGGATTTGAATAGCAAATGCAAATCACCCCCCAATAAAATCCTGCTGGAAGAAATTAAATTTGGACTTATAAAAATTTTCATAAAGCATTCACTATAGCATCTATTCCTCACAAACTATGTGAAGAATTGTGATGAAACAAGAAACAGATAACATCAAGAAGAATTTAGAATTTAAGAAAGCAAATCTCATTCTGTACAACTAATATCTGATACATAAAATCCAAAATTAAACTTCATATATTAAAATAAAAGCAAGTAATGAGTACTTTTGACTAACTTGGTTGTTAAAAATCACTTCATTCATACCCACAATAGCTTTGGCTCCAGAAGCAAGTTCAGTGTGCCCTTGAAACGTGCAATACATCATCCAACTTCTCATTTTACACTCCTGTATGTTGTTTATGAATATATCTAAACCTTTTTTTGTTAATGCAGAACAGTGTACACTGGTCCCTGCATAGCTTGGTCTTTCTGTGGCAAGTGGATAATGACACCCCAGTGTTAACTCAACTATACCACTTTTCATGATGTGTGGATAAAAATCTCTACGAGATGAAGATGGTACCAGAATACAACCATTTGGAATGGATAGGTTGAGCAGGTAAGGAAACAGCTTTTTCACCCATCTGACTGCAATCACCGACAACTCGCAAGGGGCGGCTCCACGCAGAAGTTTACAGGACCTGAGCTGTCCCTTGGGGTCTCTAGGCAGAATAACCATAATAAGATTAAAGGCTGGGTAGATAACAAGCATTTGGCAAGGTGGCGTGGTCCTTGTAATAATCAGAGACAGGCTTGAAAATTGAGTTCAGGCCCTAGCGTGACTACAAAGGCCTGATTACTGTCCTTTAATAGGACACAATCCAGGGTCGTTACTGGCCTTCTTACCAGACATAACATCCTGAGAAGACATTAATATATAATGGGGTTGAGTAGAAACCCCACTTGTAGGAAGTGTGGTACTGAGGAGGTAACCTCAGTCCACGTTCTGTGTGAGTGTGAGACCTTGGCTTCACTTAGACATACAAATTTGGGTTCCTTCTTTTTGGACGCTGAGGATATTACGAATCTAAGTTTGGGGGCCATCTGGAACCTTGGTAAAGGAACAGGGCTCCTTTAACCTAGTATCAGAATATGGGGCACAAAGGGTCTGTTTTAAGGTCTAGGTGCATCAGGTCCACAAGGGCTCAAACCCAAATACTATTCTATTCTTTTCTATTCTAGTCATCCATCTGACAGTATGGGTCGCTTGATAGCTCTTGGTTGTAGAAGACCATAGCAGGGCAGGCAGGAGGGCCTACTCTGTATATTCTGCATATAAGGTTGAGGAAGGGGCAGACCATTTGTTTTGTTCCATCCACCAATCAGCGATCTGTGCACAAGCAACTCATACCTAGCCTGAAAATTCCACCACCCAAAATCTAACACATGACCCATATGGTGATTCACCATATCCATTGTTGGCATACCCCACACAGGTATTGGAACTTTCAGTATCGGCTGACTCAATGGTGTTGTTATGCCCATCCTTGAAGTTTCCTTCTACAGGGAGTTGGTACACTACAGCAAATACAGAAATGCATGGCCATTTGGCCATGCATTTTTTGTTGAAACATGGGTAACATGAACACAGGTCATCTGAAGCATGGTTTCTGGACTGCAGCCTTCTGATAACCAAAGACACTCAAACTCTCTGGCTCATGCTTCTATGCAGTCAGTCTGCAACGCCCTTCAGTCTATTTCAACAATTCACAGTCAATGCTGCGGCAAGGCAGCAGGCACTCTGTGTGTAGTTAACATCAGTTTGTTTATCCCATCTGAAGCATCAAATTGGTGAAATGGCTGATTACACTTATGCTAAAAAGGCTGACCTATATGTTTTCCAGAGCTTATGTGAAGCTGTATGTGCCAAAAACACCAAGAAAATTGGTACATTTAAAGTAAAACCAAGTGATCATGGGCAATCAAAAGGTGTCAAAATTTCAACGAGAGGGAAAAATCCTTCACCTAATTTCTATAAATCCATAGACAAGCACAAGAAGAACAGTCATATGAGAGAATTTCACAGAACGCAGTGTGGACAGTCTTAAATGCACAGCTACTATACCCCTACCATCTAGATGTGTAAGGATTCAGCAAATGGATTACCTCCCAAGAAAAACACTTTATAAGTGGTTTCTTAGAACATGCATTGGCAGGCCTGCATATCCATCTTTAATTGTATGTACCTACAAAGTGGGATTTTCAAGAGATGGAATAATGAATTTCTGCAACCAAGATGTACGGGCACATGAAAATTCACATGGAACTGTACGCTCTAAGCACCAGCAACTGTTCCCTCTAGAAGTGTGCGCTGGCACTGGAGGAGACAGACTTCTGAGACCCTACTTTCTTCCCTTATATCCCTCTGGGGCTGTTTACCATTTCACACAAAACATCATTCCAGAGCTATTGCAATCTTATTGTGCATGAATTAAGTTATACTTTATCATCCTCCTACACCAAACAAAAATTAATCAACAAGCAACAACCACAGATTCACTACAATTATGAACCATATGAGAATATTACCACAAATGTAGTAATTACTTAAGACAATGGAATTTGGAAACAACTATATATAACCTGCTACTTTTTGATGAGTCCAGTTTCCTGGGATACGACATTGCATCCCTCGGAACCACCCACTAAACAATGCAGCACCACATCCCAAACAACCCTAAACCTCTGTTATACTGCTGTGAAAACATCACACTCACACTGCCAATCTTTGTTTTGTGTGCTATTTTTAAGCTTCTAGATGCACCTTTATTTCTAATACATAACAGGAGTTCCTAAAAAATTCAAGCTTTCTAACTCACCACAGTAATGTGCACCCAGACACTGATTACTTCATCATCTGACTACTGAAAACTGGAACTTCTTTGCAGGTGAAGGCAAATGCATTCCTCCTTCATAGACATCCCTACACACTCGGTAAAATGGTTTCTTGAACAGACATATCAAATTTGACATTGTCAAAGCTCACAAATTTTGTGTAAACACAGAAGAACAATGCACACAACCTTGGTAAGCATGTCTGCAGAAATGTATTAAATTTCTGATTGAATGGCAAACTTCAGTTCCCACACTGCGCGCAGAATTTTCCTGATATACTTCTTCTTCAACCAGCTACAAAGAAAACATTCAAAAGGGTTTTGTATGTGAAGCTGGAGGGTGAGCCAATGCTTCCTCAGTGTTGGGTACTAAACCCTTGCTCCAGAACATCATCAAAAACTGAAATACAGCAGTGCTAGTGTGAGATTCAACACAATTGTCTTAAAAAAGGCTGTATTTACTGCAATTCCTTATCGCATTAACCTTTAAAAGGCCTGTGTTCAAATACCCAAATGCATATAGGAATATAACCCTAGAAATCCATTGTACACATTTAGGCAAAGAGGAAATGTACTGCCATTTATTTCATAATTTTATCTTTTTTTGTTCATATAATACATTTTTCATAAACCATGTGCTGAAACTTAATTACCCACCCTATTAAGATGAAGGCTAAGAAAAAAAGTGTCATCCCTAAGCAAACTGAGGTAAATATCAGAGTTCAGTGATCCCTGAATGAACACTGAGACACAATACTCTTGTCAGCCTGCTACCTCTTACAAAACATATTTAATGCATTTTCTACAACTTCTTGCTACTGCCTCCAAATTTGCACTGACAATGTTTTTCATGAGAATTGATATGCTATGTTTACATCCCTCTGCAGTTTTCACACACTTCCTGTTTCTTCAGACTACTCGAAAAGCTGGCAAATAGCAGCACACAATATTGCAACATGACATTTTCTCTCAACAACACAAGAATGGCCCTTGGGGCGGTGATTCTTGTGTTTGACAACAGTCACTTTCAAATCCTCTGCACCTATCACCTTGAAGCTGCATTTAGCATGTCCAATGACACAACCAAAGAAGTCCATACTTATGTACAGACAGATATCTGTGGAAGTGTCAGATTATTACAGTCAATAATAAAGAAGAACTACTGGAGAACAGTGGGGTCACCATAAAAATCACACAAGTGCAACAACAACTGAGCCACTGAAAGCAATCTAGCACATCACACAGAAAGTGAAAAAGTATTGCAGATTCTCTCTGGTATCTCCTCTATGATTCCATAACCACACACACTGCAGATCACATTACCATCCCCTGAAACCATTCTAGTCAGTACAATACTTAAATAACTGAACCCAGACAAACTCGAACCAGCAATCTTGCCAACCAGAATCAGAAATACTAATGACTAGACCAGAGAAGTGACTTACAAAACAAATCTTAGGATGAGCCTCACACAATAACACTGAGGCATGTAACATCGAATGAATCATATACCAAATGCTCATAAAAATTCTTCCTTCAGCAAACCAGTAGCAACAGTTTTGAAATGTACAGTTCTCATCACCCCAATGCATTTGTGTGACATATGTACGTACTTTAATATGTTCCATCTTCTGTGCTTTAATCAGATCCAAAATATATAAAAAAGCAACAAACACACTTCAATATTTATGGTGAATTTTATTCACAAAGTTCTCACAAACATGTTTTGGCCAGCATTCCAGCTGTCTTCAGGGTGATATTATTACAAGAATACAAATGTAAAAATTGGGTTAACTGTGTCACCAAATCTCCACAGCAGTTAAAATCATGTAATATAAATATAGGTTAAAAATGGGCAAATTATTAAAATCTTGGGAGTTAAAATTGTTTAGTCTGTGCAGAGTGATGACTGATGCAGTGGTGTGGTGAGTTTTAATTCAGCATGTAGGTGATGTGTTGATGATGTGGTATACTAATCAGAACATACCAAGGTAGCGTACCAACTAGTAAAGAGTGGTATACTAATCGGAACATACCTAGGTAGTGTTCCAACTAGTACAGTGCATTATACTAATCAGAACATACCTTGGTAGAGTTCCAACTAGTACAGTGTGGTATACTAATTGGAACATACCTAGGTAGTGTTCCAACTAGTACAGTGTGGTATACTAATCGGAACATACCTAGGTAGTGTTCCAACTAGTACAGTGTGGTATACTAATCGGAACATACCTAGGTAGCTTTCCAACTAGTACGGTGCGGTGTACTAATCACAACATACCTAGGTAGCATAACAAATAGTACAGTGGGATGTAATAATCGGAACATACCTAGGTAGCGTTCCAATTAGTACAGTGTGGTATACTAATCAGAACATACCTAGGTAGTGTTCCAACCAGTACGTGGTATACTAATCAGAACATACCTAGGTAGCGTTCCAACTAGTACAGTGTGATATAATAATCAGAACACACCTAGTTAGCATTCCAACTAGTACAGTGTGATACACTAATTGGAACATACCTAGGTAGTGTTCCAAATAGTACGGTGTGGTATATTAACTGGAACATACCTAGGTAATGTTCTAAGTAGTATGGTGTGGTATACTCCAACCAGTATACCACACCATCAACACATCACTTACACTGTTGTATCCCGGTAGAGAACGTTATCGTGGATGTTGCTCTCTGAAGGGGGTGAAACTCGAAACTTGGTCAGGGCTTGGAGGTGAAGGTTCTGTGCTCTAGTAATAAATCACCATGCTGAATATATGGGAGGTTTATTGTACACTAGTAAGTGAACTAGAACAAGGTGAGAACTCGGAGGACAGTAATGTACCCCTAACGAGTGCTTAGTCGTCTGTGTTGCTCGACACCTCGTGAAGAAGTGTCTTTTGTTCTCTCGTAGTTATGTTAAAACATCCAGAAATTACAGAAAGTTTTGGGGGTAATTACTGTTCAGAGTTCTCAGGCTTCTGGACATTGTGCCACGCGTGATTATGCCTCAGCACAGCACCCAGTCACAGGGTGTACTTTGCCATGGGCACAGTCCAGATTACATTAGTCAATCATTAAATAAGCATGTCACCCTTAGCTTGAAGTAAGCAGTAATTCTGTAAAGAATAATATATAACAACAAAGCAGTAATGTACATACAAAAGCAATTAATTTTTCCCCCCCAAAAAACACAACATGTATTAATCATATGACCACTACACAACACCTCCCTGGTAGATGAGGAGCCATTTTACACCTTAAATGGTGGGAGATGCGCATAGTATAAAAGTAAGATTTGGCCATATGGGGGGGGTGAGGCCCTCTTAGTTGGGGGAGAGACAGCATCGGTTATGTTCAGATTGTCCCCACTGCTTCTACCATTAATGATAAGAGTGCTCTCTTGATTATCTTGTCCAACAACATAGGATACATCTGTTGGTGCGACCGTTGCCTTCTCCTTACAGAACCAAACAGTGGTTCGGTTGCATGTACATGTATGCAGTTTGTACAACAAATAGGCAAAAATAACACTTGCTACAAGAAATAATAAAACACAGTGAGTATTGCAATATGCTACATGATTGTTTTTCCATTCTTGTTCATTCACTTCCTCCAGCAAATCCAATAATTTCCTACTGGCATATCTTAAATCATCCAGGTGAGTGACAGTTTTTCTGTATACTACCTCCACTGGTAGTTGGCTAAAGTTTACCTTAACACCTAATTCTTTGCAACAAGCATACTGGAGATCAATCTGGGACACCAGGTCTCCTGTTATTTGTGCACTAGTATTGCCAACGATGGAGCTTCCATAAAGTAGGGTACTAGTACTATATCCTTTACAACCTGGATACTCCTGTAACTTTCCTACGCACTTCAAATGAATGTCTACAGGGTTGTTATTGTGACATAATATGGTCATGATATCACGATGGGAGGCAAAATAAATCCATGAATTATTAGTAAGTTGAGTCCACACTGTATTGGAGAGTCTTACTAATCTGGTGTCACACAATGAGGGAAGACTATTCTTCCTCTGAAGCATTGTCACTGCGCAAGAATCCATAGTGAGGGTGGATAACAGCATGCGTTGGTGTGTGCACATATAGTAACCTGGCTCTGCTAACTTGCACTTAGGTAACTCATCCTCTGTCATGGTAAAGTAATACTGCCTAGCTCGGTCTAAACATAACACAGAGTCTCGAACATCTATATAAAGAAAGAGTTCTCAGTTTACCAGTACAGGTATGGGAATCGTTCTCAAGACGGTAAATGATTTCCTATGCACCAGCTGCACTGTTATCACATATCCCAGACGTTCCTTGTAAGTGTACACACGAACATCACTGAGCTGATACAATGAGTGTAGGTAGTCTTTACCCAACGGGAATGGAAGGGTGGTATCACCGGGAAATGAAGGACTACTGCTGCTCAGGGTGTCCAATAACAGGGTAGGTGATATCATGCATGGTGGTAGGGATCCCTTCTGCGCGTCGGCTATGCTGTCTACCAGAATGTCTAGCGTTCACTGGATGGCATGTGATGTGTCTAAAGCCTTGGCAATATGGTGCTCTATGGTAATCTTGAGTGACAACAGATAGGTAGCGTTTTCTACTTGAGAACCAAATGTTGCTACATACGTCTGCAATTTACTTAACCCCTTTCTCATCTTCTTCTCATTATACTCAATGCCTGTTAGTGTCTCATTAAATGTGCATAGTGTCAATTTAACTATTATCAGCTGTCTTTTCACTAGTTGAGTCAGGGTGGTAGTGCCCTGTTCAAGATGCTCTATCTGATCACGATAAAACTGTGTGTTATCGTCATCCATAATGCCAAACAGTGTCTTACTAAGTTTACCTACGAAGTTAAACAATCCTCTTTTGTGTCTCCTGTCTCCTTCTCCTCCCTGAGCAATATCGTACAATAATTGCTGTGTATTCTTTATTTGTTGGAGTTTATGGGTCATTATGTCACCGAAGTGCCTACATGCAGTCGAATTCTTAATAATCATTCTAGAGCAAATCTTATCTATATAATGAACATAATGCTCAAGATGGGAAGTCTCACTATCCGTTATTTGTATAGGGGCATATACTACTATGGTCCATGCAGTATTTGACAGGGTGGCGTGACCTAGATTCTCAAAATAAACACCAGGTGACTCTCAGTAAACATTCATTTCATAGCCAGCATTTCCCTCAGCGGTTCTAAGCATTGCCCAAACAATCACTGCAAGGAGTTTAGCCTTCATCTGTAACAAAAAATATGTGTTGCTTACTATTTCCTCTTCATTAATAAAAAGGTTTTAGTCGGTTAATGTGTACATTGGTCGACTTATGTCCCCTAGCTATGGTGGCATTTACCTTGTCTATGTCCGTTATAGTGTAGGGTCCAACCCACTGTGCACTTAGTTTGCGTGATCTACCTCATCGCACTGTTTCATCAAAAAGCAAAACCTTGTCGCCTACCTGCAGTTTCATTGGTCCTGCGGTTTTGTCATAATGCTCCTTGCTCTTGCCCTTGCTTTCAACTAAGTTTTTGTGTGCATGCTGATGAACCGTCTGTAACTGGCCCTTCAATTCGGACGCATAGTCGTCATAATTATACTGGAGTTCAGGCGGTTTCTTTAAAGCAGAGCGTAGGGTTGAGGGGCGCCCAAACAGCAACTCGAAGGCAGTAAATCCCATAGCAGAGTGTTCGGTTGTATTATACATATATGTCGCAAATGGAACCCACAAATCCCAGTTGGTCTGATCCTCGATCACATAGTGTCTGAGGTAGCCAACACACGATGACTCCGCTCAATACTTCCCTGAGATTCCGGATGGAATGCAGTAGACTGAATCTTACTAATTTTAAGAATCTTACAGGTGTTCCTAAATACCTCACTGACAAAGTTGGCACCTTGATCCGTTTGCAGGGTTTGAGGCGTGCCATACGTTAATACTATTTTCTCCACATAAGCTCTAGCTACTGTTTCGGCGTCCTGTTTTCCTATGGGTACGGCCACCACATACTTTCTTAAATCATCCTGAAACGTCAGAATGTATTATTACCTTCCAGCGTCACAGGGAGGGGGCCTACTATGTCAAAATAATATTTCTCAAACGGACGCTCGGCCGTCATGTTTATTTCCATCAGTGCCTTGTGTTTGGGGTTTAAGATCTTGTTTACTTGGCAACTCTTACACTGTATTCCTCTACCTCTCGCCTCATTTTCAGTCAAGTGTATTGTGCCTTAACCACATGGTAAGTTTTGTTCATTCCCATATGACCACCTATGGGGGAATCATCAAACCCATAAAAAATCTGTTTTTTTTGTATTGCATCAGGAATGTCCGTCCACTCCTTAACCCTGCCAACACTACCAATCCTACTCAAAGCATCCGCATTAGTGTTCTGAGATCCGCATTTTTGAACAATTTCATAGTCATATTCTGCCAACTGAATCCTCCATCGCATTAACCGTGATCCCGGGTCCTTAACATTCATAACCCACACTAAAGGCTTGTGATCACTAACAATTTTGAATTTTCACCCGTATAAGTATGGCCTAAAATATTTGGTCGCCCATACTATAGTGAGTAGTTCCTTCTCGCTGGTGGTGTAATGGGTCTCCGCCCTATTCAAGCTGCGACTCGCATAAGCTACCGGCAAGTCTCTTCCAATCGGTCCCTGCGATAACACGGCACCCACGCCCTGATTGCTAGCATCAGTTATCAAAACAAACTCTTTCGAAAAATCAGAGTACCGCAAAACAGGTTGCCTAGTTAGTTTGGATTTTAAGTGTTGGAATGCGTTTTCTTGGGTCTCGGTCCACTCAAATTTAGTGTCTTTCTTTAAAAGCTTATATAGCAGTGACACAATTCTGCAGCAGTTCAGAATAAACAGTCGGTAATAATTGATCATACCACAAAAAGCTTTCAACTGTCTCGGATTGGTGGGGGTGGGGAATCGCTCTATTGCCGCTACCTTTTGAGGGTCCGGTCGCACCCCGGCCTCCGTAATTTGGTGACCTAAATAGCTCACTTCTTTCCGGAGAAATTCACACTTTTCGGGCTGCAACTTCAGTTTATAGTTATCTCAGTAATTAACTAACTTGATGCACAAAATTTTTTTTTTTACAATAAGTTTATTTCATGCCTCTACATGTTTCGAACACATGTGCCCATCATCAGGAGGTCAAAATTGCATTACATAGCCTCTGGTATCATCACACTGAAACAAGTGAGTGGTCTAAAATTACTAAAATACAATTCTATAAATATGAGCAACTAGTAGTAAAATTTATGTGTGAATTTTTCAGGTGTGATTACTGTGTATTACTTACTATAAACATGCTACGTCATGTAGAGGTTATGTTTATTCAGTTATGAAACTTATTAGAAAGGTACTATGTCTATTTACATTTATGTTTGCTTAGTCTATCTAGTCATAAAATTGTATAAACTGCTGATTAGTTGTTGCATCTATAAGGTTATGCTTGTACGGTTGTTGGATTTGTTAAAAATACGATGTCTATTTACATTACCTATCTAAAAAAGTTGTGTTTATCTAGTTATTATGATTGCATTACACAGCCTCTGGTATCATCACACTGAAACACCGCACAATCTTAATAACTAGATAAACACAACTTTTTTAGATAGGTAATGTAAATAGACATCGTATTTTTAACAAATCCAACAACCGTACAAGCATAACCTTCTAGATACAACTAATCAGCAGTTTATATGATTTTATGACTAGATAGACTAAGCAAACATAAATTAAATAGACACAGTACCTTTCTAATAAGTTTAATAACCTCTACATGACATAGCATGTTTATAGTAAGTAATACCCAGTAAACACATCCAAAAAATTCACACATAAATTTTACAACTATATGCTCATATTTATAGATTGTATTTTAGTAATTTTAGACCACTCACTTGTTTCAGTGTGACGATACCAGAGGCTGCGTAATGCAATTTTGACCGCCTGATGATGAGCACATGTGCTTGAAACATGTAGAGGCATGAAATAAACTTATTATAAAACAAAAATTTTGTGCATCAAGTTGGTTAATTACTGAGATGCACGGTCAGCAAAATGTCAAAATTTCAGTTTATAGGTTCGCAACCTGTATAACACTTCTTGGAGCTTAACAACATGCTCTGCCAGTGACCTGGCATACGAGTATATCACAATGTCATCCAGGTACACAGAACAGCGTGTACCTGTCAGTCCACTCAACACGGAGTTCATCATCTTTTGGAATGTAGCTGGGGCCGTCTTTAACCCAAAGGGAAGCCTTAGGTACTCCCAATGGCCCTGCTTAGTACTAAACGCAGTTTTCGATCCTTCTCCGGGTTCTAGTTCAATCTGGAGATAACCCATCACCATATCCAAACACGTAAAGTATTTAGATTGCCCTAGCTGATCCAAAATCTCAGTAATATCGGAAAGGGGATGAGAATCTCCGATAGTCTTCTCGTTCAACTTGCGGAAATCCACGAACATACGCCACTTCGGTCATCCATCCGGGCCTGCCTTTTTTGGTACCATTGAAAGGGGGCTATTCCACGCAGAGTCACTTTTAGTAATAATGCCATCCTCTACCAATTGTTTCACCTGTCTATCTATCTCCTTTTTCTGGCTTTCAGGTACCCTGTAGGGTCGTGTGTTAATAGGTGTAACACCAGGCTCTAACTGTATGGAGTGTCTAGCTACATTAGTACAACTCAATTTATCTCCAGGCAAGTAAAGCACAACTTGATACTAGATACATACCTCACAGAGTAATTTCTTTTCCTCCTCATTTAGGTGTTCGTCCCACAACTTAGCTATCACTCTGTCTCCTCTGATTAAATTTTGGTCATTCCTGTCTTCTCTCTGTTCTGTCACGCCCATGATTGTGGCCTCGCTGGTATCACTATCACCTAGCTCCTCCAGCTTAACCACAGGATCAAACAATTCTATGTCCTCTTCGGTAGTATTAATGATGCTAGTAATAATGCATCCCTTAGCTACCGTGACAAGGCTCTCGGCCATGTACACCCCTGGCATCAGCTCTGCTCTCTCTACTATGCCCTCTTGCACCCGCGGCCCTGCATCCACCAGTACTTGCATTAGTAGTTTGGTTCTAGCTGGGAGGCTAAGTTTGTTCACCCTTCTGTCCCTAGGTGTCCCTTGTTCAGCTCCGGGTAAAGACATTAATTTCCTATGTACAAGGACCCCTTTACATCAGAAAATCGAAATTCTTTCTCTGTAACAAATGCAGGCTCGCAATGCTGCCAAAAAATCGCGCCCTAATATTCCATCACCTTTCAGGTCTACTTGTTTGCTTACTAGTTGTAGACGGTAAGGAATATTGATGTCGCCTTCTCGTACCTGAGTCTCCAAACTGTCATGGGTTTCAATTATAGATCCTTCTACGCTCTTAACGCACACTCGGTCTCTCGGCTCAAACTCAGCGGTGCTCAATAGTTGCTCACTCTTTACTAAACTAATATCCGCTCCGCTATCAACCAAAAAGTATAGCTTATGCCCTTGACTCACGTCTAGCTCTAAAGTAACATAGTCACAATGTTCTGTGTCGGCGCAGCCTGTTGAGTAGAGGCGACGGTCTGGCAGCTGCTCTCCATCCGTCTTAACTCGTTTCCCGGCATCTTGTGGGTACCATTACCTTCCCGTCTCCGCGGTGGTTTCCGACAATTTCGAGCCAAATGGCCCTTTTCTCCACATTGAAAGCAAGTAATTTGGCTGGCGGCTCCCGAACCGCCAGATACAAAAGGATTTACTCGTGCTTCCCCTCTACTTCGCGTGTAGCACTTATTACTGGTGTGGCCCAGTTTCCCAGTTACCACACCTCTGAGTAGAAGTTCCTTCTAAACGATACCTGTCTTGTCTTGAAGTTATGGCACTCTCCTCAACGAGGGCCATTTCCACTGTCTCACCAAAATTTTTATAGTTGCGGCTTCGCACTATTGTTTGAATTCGATCAGATGCCAATCCTTATACAGAGTGAGTCCTTCGCTAGAGGCCCCAAACTATTGTCTATAAAAAATTATGTTATTGAGATAATGACTTGAAAATTTATATACACATACTGGGAACGATGCAAAACAGGACCTACTCATAATCGATGCTGAAACTGGTCTCCTTTCACATCCAAGCACACTTGAATGCGTTTCTCCAAATTCTGGAACACTTTTCCCAAAGTGTCAACGTTGACGGCTTGAATCTCTTGGCGTATAGCGTCTTTGAGTTGTTCGATTGTGCGGGGTGTATATTTGTACACTTTGCCCTTCAATAGGCCCCAAAGAAAGAAGTTGGCAGGTGTTAGATTGGCTTCCCCTTGTCTCTGACTTTTTAACCAATTTCTGGATTGAACACTTCGATGGTGCATGTCTTTCACCAAATTCCTTTCGAAATGCCGTCTGGCATGCTTTAAACGAACCTGTTTGCCAGTATTTACGAACGAGAAACCCGCGCTGTTCGACTGTATACATTTTCACTCACGCAGCATTCGATTCACAAATGCCGAGATGCGGGAATGCGCAACACAGGCAAAATCAGTCCAAATCGCGGGGAGGTCCATGCTGTTTTCCACCGTTGCCGGTATGTGTATACCGTATAAATTTTTTATTGGGCCTCTAGCACAATCAAACAACTCAAAGATGCTATACGCCAAGAGATTCAAGCCGTCAACATCGACACTTTGGGAAAAGTATTCCAGAATTTGGAGAAATGCATTCAAGTGTGCTTGGATGTGAAAGGAGACCAGTTTCAGCATCAATTATGAGTAGGTCCTGTTTTGCATCGTTCCCAGTATGTGTATATAAATTTTCAAGTCATTATCTCAATAACATAATTTTTTATAGACAATAGTTTGGGGCCTCTAGCGAAGACTTACACTGTATAAAACAAATGTTACGCAGCCGGTCTCGCTAATTCTAATATTCCCTCTCTCGCCCCGTCATTGCAGTTCATGGAACTGCGACCCTAATGTCTGTATTTTGTGAATCCAGTCCGTCATCCTCTCATCCTTTCCCTGCCTAGCTTTAAAAAGCTGACCAGCATGGAAATCTAACATTCTCTTTTCTATGTACGAGTTTCTCGCAAAAATTGCTTAAGTTCTGCCCAACTATCCAAATTCCTATGGCTGATTGCCGTCCTCGGCTCACCACTAATGCGCGTTAATACAAACTTGTATAAAATGCCTCTTGCTCTGGGTTAATTATGGCAAAGCGGTGTCTACGTTCCCAATAAATGCTAGCACTTCCTGCTTGTTTGCTCTAAATGGGGGAACTAGTTTCAAGGCCTTGCCTATGCTAATAAATTCTTCGTTCATCCTGGCGACACCACTGCCGACTTCGTTTTGGAAACTGGAACTGGGAGGGTCCATAGGTAAGAGTCAGTTGAGTAAAGAATTACCTTGACTATTCTGATGCACGTAAACTGCCTTCTGCTGGCGCACGTCTCGACCCCAGTCATCAGTTTTCTTGACCTCCCGGATACTCAGAAAATTTCCACTCGCGGCGACGCTCCTTTCTTCCAGCTCCAGTATCAGCTCCTCTTGGCCCTGGATGCCTGTATGGCAGCGCTCCTTCAGGTCCCACTCGTCTTGGGTGATGCAGCCTCCTTCCCTTGTAGCTTCACGCTCTTCCACCTAGACCGCACATCTGACACCAAGTTCTTGTTGTATTCTGGTAGAGAACATATTGTGGATGTTGCTCTCTGAAGGGGGCGAAACTCGAACCTCGGTCAGGGCTCGGAGGTGGAGGTTCCTTACTCTAGTAATAACTCACCACGCTGAATATATGGGAGGATTATTGTACACTAGTAAGTGAACTACAACAAGGTGAGAACTAGGATGACTAATGTACCCCTAGCGAGTGCTTAGTCGTCTGCGTTGCTCGACATCTCGTGAAGAAGTGTCTTTTGTTATCTTGTAGTTACGTTAAAGCATCCAGAAATTATGGAAAGTTTTGGGGGTAATTACTGTTCAGAGTTCTCGGGCTTCTGGACATTGTGCCGCGCGTGATCATGCCTCAGCACAGTACCCAGGCACACGGTGTACTTTGCCACAGGCACTGTCCAGATTACATTAGTCATTCATTAAATAAGCATGTCAACCTTAGCTTGAAGTAAGCAGTAATTCTGTAAAGAATAATATATAACAACTAAGCAGTAATGTACATACAAAAGCAATTAATCCCCCCCACCCCCCAAAAAAAACACAACGCGTATTAATCATATGACCACTATACAACACGCTGAATTAAAACTCACCAAACCACTGCATCAATCATCACTCTGCACAGACCAAACAATTTTAACTCCCAACATTTTAATAACTGCCCACTTTTAAGCCATATTTATATTACTTATAAGATTTTAACCAAAATTATAATTTTAATTGCTGTGGAGTTATGGTAACACAGTTAACCCAATTTGTACATTTCTATTCTTGTCATAATAACATCACCCTGAATAAGGCTGGAATGCTGGCCAAAACATGTTGGTGAGAACATTGTGAATAAAATATATCATAAATATTGAAATGCATTTGTTGGTTATTTATATACAAGGCATTACATAATGTTCTCTGTTATTACAAACATTTATAACAAGAAAACGAAAGACCTACCGTAATGGAATTGTTCACAGCCAAAGGAAAACTGAAAAAGTTTATTTTGACAACTATAGATGTTCGATTTGTGCACCATGGGTGACATGGCACACATCGATATGATATTCAAGTTCTTGCCACACACGCGTCAACATGGGTGCATCGATATTCTTCACTGCTGCAATGATCCATGCCTTTAGGTCAGCAAGGTCACGTGGCAATGGTGGGAGGAATACCATTCTCTGACATTTCCCCCCTCAAAAAATCACAGGGCATAATGTCAGGGAGACCTCGGGGGCCATAGCATCAGGGGTTGGTCAATTCCAGACGCATGCCCTATCCAACATCCTGGTAACACTGTGTTCAGGTGCTGATGAACCTCACAGTGGAAGTGGGCGGGACTTCCATCTTGCTGGAATATGAACGTCGGTATGTTTTGCAACTGTGGCTAATGCCACAGTTGCAGCATGTCCAGATATGTCACGCCAGTACAGTTTCTTCAGCAAAGAGGAATGGACTGTACCCTTTTTCACTGGAGATTGCACAAAACACATTGACTTTAGGAGAGTCACATTGATGCTCCACATAGGCATGTGGGTTTTCAGATCCCCATATTCTTACATTGCGACGATTTACTACACTGCTGACGTGGAGTGTTGTTTCATCACTGAACTGCACCTTTTCCAGGAAATGATCATCCGACAATTGTTGTACCATTTGGATGCAGTATGGTTTAACTACCAAACGCTTATGCAGAACCCTCCACACTGTTGCTTTCGACATTGATAGCTCTTTAGTTGCTGTTCCCTTTGATTTATTCGGACTATGCAGAAAACTGGCCTGAACCCGTTCAATGTCATCTTCGGCGGTTAAAGGGTGACCACTTGATTTCTGCTTCCACAGACATCCAGTGTCAGTAAATTGTTTATACCACGCACGAATGGTCTTGTCTGTAGGCAGGTCTTTTGCGTACTTTGCACGAAATGCACGTTGCACAGTAACAACAGACTTACTCGTATGCTATTCCAACACACAAAACAACTTTTCTCCCAGAGTGGCCATTTTCTCACTACATACATTCGCATCACCTAGCGGCAGAAATGTGAACTATGATGAAAAACAACTTACTGGAAAAAAAATTTTGAGTTGTTCCTTCTATCTGTACAGGTTTCATAAATATGTGTCGTACGGTTTTCCTATAATACATTTTTGTAACCCCGGAGTACATTATGAAACACCCTGTGTTTTGGATCTGGTTAATGCAGGGAAGATGAAACACATTAAAATGTTTAACGCCCAATAGGCAAAAGCTACATACACCTACAAGAATACAAAAGAAAGATTACTAAAAACATACACCGCCATCTGGTTCGATAAAACGTGTCAATCAAATCGACTAACTCCAAAATACATAAATATCACCATCAGTGGAAACAATTAACAAAGTATCAATACCCAGAGAATGACCACAACTTACAGGATAAATCAGGAACTGAAATTTCTATATCTGAAAACACAGAAACTTAACAAACAACTATATCAACTACATCTGCAAGCCCACCAACAGACATCTACTTGGAAACACATCCAGGATGTTGTAAAAAACCAACTACATTGCTACATCAGTCATCACTCTGCACAGTCCAAACAATTTTAACTCCCAAGATTTTAATAATTATCCATTTTAACCTATACTTGTATCACTTTCATAATTTTAACCAAAATTATACTTTAATTATTTTGAAGTAATGGTGACACAGTTAACCAAATTTGTATGTTTGTATTCTTGTAATGTGACTGCGAAGATGGCTGGAATGCCATCCAAAACATGTTTGTGAGGACAATGGAAATAAAATATATCATAAATATTGAAGTGCATTTTTCGGTTATTTATATTGTGGGATGCTGTAGGATTGTTCAGAGAGACAACCGCAGTATCACACATATATAACAATATTTATTAACGTCAAGAGTAGTCATACAGTCTGTGTAGGACGTGTAGCGTGAAAAACCTGCTGGCTGGAAAGTGACTGGTCCGCTCGGTTGGCGTCTCTGCGGTGTGAGGTGGAGAAGCGTCCGGTCAGCCACGGGTGATGGTGTACCGCTGAGTGCACTGCTGGGCTTGTGAGATGAGGACCACGGTAAACCTCGGCAGCTAGTGGCCAGTGCAGTTGTTGGCCGTTGGCTGCTTGCTGTATGCCGGGATGAGCGGTGGTGTGCCCGGTCCACGAGGCATCGTGGCTGGGCAGTCAGGTCTCC
>Ga0131853_10009033_pt1 | contig 18190 bp, 6 predicted proteins | sample TergutLab28metaG_FD_92764 | JGI IMG/M metagenome (GOLD analysis project Ga0131853, IMG submission 92764) | Labiotermes labralis P1 segment gut microbial communities from Petit-Saut dam, French Guiana - Lab288 P1 (version 2) (version 2) | ecosystem: Host-associated > Arthropoda: Insects >... | reverse complement strand
CCAAAACTAGTTGTGTTTTGACTTACTTTATCTTTATTTTTATTTTCATTCCAAATCAAAGAGTAATGTTAGTAAAATGGATGATTATTGATATTGTGTAATATATATATCTCAGTATCGAAAATGAAAATGGTTCCAATAATCCTAGGAAATTAAATCGAAATCTGCCCGCCTTTACTGTTCTTATCATTAAGATATCAGCACATTCCTGAATGAATGTAAATTACTGTCATGAAGTAATGTATTAGCTATCTTAAAGGCTTGTAAAAGGAAAGGAAAAGCTGAGCCGTACAGAATCAAAATTGTTCAGTCACAGTAAGTTCTGTATGTGTGTAGTGTAATTATATGAACAGGGTCTGCGCGTAAAAAATAATTAATTTATATGTACCTGTACACTTTTTTGTGTTTGCGTATACTTCTTACAAGTGACTATATAATACTTAAGAAAATATTTATCATTATGGAGAAAAGCATTGTAATGTGACACTGCAGTAAACACAGCATTGACGCGAGTTAAATATTGCAACTTCACATCTTTATTTACTATATTATTTATCAGTGACGAAATAGAAATGTGTAGGCTTATGTCGCTAAGAAGGTTAGTTCTGCCTTCTGCCCAGATGTTAACTCTCTTAAGCAGTATAATATGCGTCGCTACTACTACTACTACTTCTATTAGCTGCTACCCATTTCAGTAAGGGAATATTACGCCACTGCCCTCAGGACAGGAAGCGGCGCGAAATGAGAAATGCAGTGTGAAAAGAGAAACGTTACCGTCAGTTTGAACCCTTCTTTCACGGTTAAGATGAATAAAGTAGAGTGGGTAACGTGAGGGGCGCCTCTCTTTCCAAGTGCCCCACTGCAGCTTTCTCTGCTGGATGGATAGATACACACACCCGGAAAGTGATAGAAAAGAAAATCTTCGCCACTACCGACGCAAGGTACATTGCCTTAGATTTCATACAAACGGGAAGTAGAGCCTTTTTTTAAGGAAACTCCTCTGAAAGTTAGAAATCAAAGGACGTGCTTAGAATTCCATCAACTTGAACGAAATTTTGAATGGACTGTTTATAAAACTCTTCACCGGTGTTTATTTTCCGGTGCATATTATAATTCACGTGAATTTAACCAACTTATGTTTGCAGACGGTAGTATATATTTCTGTGGTGGGAACGAGTGTATGTTTGTCATTTAAGATACAGGGTTAGATATGGGTCTGACTACGATAGCTAACTAAATTCGTTTTTTTTCCCTGTGGCGCTGCGGCCCAACGCGGGCCATGGCCTCCTCATTCTTGAGGTTTCTAGATCACACACAACGACGCATCACAGTCGGTAGGACTCCTCTGGACGAGTGATCATTTCGTCGCAGAGACCTCTACCTGACAACACACAACATTCACAACAGACAGACATCCATGCCCCAGGTGGGATTCGAAACCACGATCTCAGAATGCGAGCGGCCGCAGACCTATGCCTCAGACCGCGCGGCCACTGGGACCGGCTTAACTAAAGTCGCAGTGAAGGAAAATTCGTCCCTTTGTTGTATTGAGCACCACGCTATGACTATTTCTGGGAGAATGGGTGTACTGTTCCATGTGCTTTTAACCTTGAAAGTCGATGGATATGGATAAGTTTTTTCATATATAAGTACAGAATGTAAAGAGACCCATGCGTGCTTTGTGTTGCAAGTTATGTTTTTTGTTGAATGTACGTGTTTGATGGTTCAGCAAACAGCAGGAGACTGCATCAGTAGACGTTATGAACACACATAGATTCTTGAGGTCTACAGTTGTTGCTGTGTAATTCACACTTTAATATCGATGTAAATCGAAAAGTTAAAGCATGGGTCTCCAACCTGCGGCCCGCGTCAAAAGTTTAAATTAATTATATACTATAAAATTTACACAACGATTTGGGCGGTTAAGTATAGCACTTACTGTTACTTTTCCACGTACGGCTGGCGAACCAGACACAGTAACGGGTGTGGTCCTTTGCCATAAGTCTGCATGTCCATGGCTTAAAGGAATATTGAGTGTCTGGGCTTTGCAGAAAGTTTTGTATTTCAGATTACTTTCGTAGAGTTTCTAAACATAAAGGAAAACAAAGCACATTTACCGTAACAATAGAGCAAATGAGAACCCGTAGATTTCCTTAAGGCTTCTGAAAATGGGACATTCATTGGTTAAGATGGTGCACAAGTTAAGATTGCGTACTGCAAGCAACACGACTTGACTGTAATGTAGTGCTTGCACTAGTAACACTTTATGACTTTGCTCATATTCATGTTGCTTTATTAAACTGTGTGTGTGTGTGGGGCGGGGGGGGGGGAGAATGACCTGTTGTTTGCAGTCAGAAGAATAATTAATGTGAAGGTGGAGACCATACACGAAAGAAACATAAACTGAGGACGGAAAAGAACCTGACGAAGAAGAAGAAAAATAAGAATGCGACCATGAAAGAATGATGATATAGTTCTAGCCGTTTCATAATTCCTAGTTTTCAAGATGGAGTGCCGGGAACCGCAGGTATTTGTTGCATATTGAACGGATTTGCATCTTAGGGTCTCACCTGATCAGCTTCTTATTGTACTGAGGCAGAATACTGTCTCGGTTTTACAGCAGTCATTGCTCTGTACTGCGTGAATTGCCCTCTACCTTCGAAAATGTGTTCGGAACTTGCTCTTCTAACAATAACACTTTTAAAGTAAAATGGCTTGGTTTTACAAACAAACTTGTAAGTGAAAAGATATGTTCCCTGTCATTCACATTCAACTCTTCCGATGTTTTTTAGTTACGAACAGCATCTACTTTTCTGCTTCCAGATAGGTTCCGCACTTTGACGGTACGAAATCCGTGTACCTATACACACCGCAGTTGTTGTGCAGAAATTCTTTAGTTTCGAAGTGGAAAGTGAGCGTAGTCCATTTTTTGGACTGTGCGGTCTAAACATATCCATTTTATGCATTAAATTGTCTCTGCAGTCGCTCTGACTAATTCTTCAGGCACTGGGACTTTATAAGTCATGTATCCTGTCCATTTAATTCCGGGAGTTTCTGAAAAAGATACAGTTATTCGAGGTCAGAGTGTATTATACTCCTGTATACGTCTCCCATTTAGTTTTGACCTGAAACTGGTCTATCACACACCAGTACTGCTACATCCTGTGGAAAACATCGACACATGCTTTGGCGTCACGTTACTGGGAAGCGTATATTAAACGGCCAAGTGTACTTTTAAAGAAAGTAATAGTCACCGGAGTGAAGAAATTTAGCTCTTACGACGTTTAATAGTTTAATGGAATAATAATGAATGCCCTCTGTTTGGGTAAGTCAGCTGTGCTTTCAATCCAGTATGTTCTTCTGCATTTTAAGTCACCGTGTATCATACTAACTTACCATCTCAAAATTACCACCAATTTAGAATGTGTGCAGTGGAGCGATCTCCAGTAGAAACAAAACGTATCTTTTAACTGACTACCAGGACGAATGTAATGTAGCAAATAAGGCAAGAAAGCTGAAAAAAACGCGCAGTAGTAGGAAATACCTGGAAAGAGTAGGCATTACAAAGATTTCGTATTTGCTTTGAGGTATCGGTGGATAATGGCTTCTGTTTTATCAGAATGCACTGAAATTTTTCTATTATGTGCATAAGACGGATGAACCCACTGACAAGTTACAGATACATTGAGTGTGTTTCGGGAAGAAATGTATTTGCACTAAATTTTTGCAGTTAATGAAAGTGATGCTCTGGGAGGCACACGACACCCTTCCGAATTCATCATCCAGAGCCATCGTGCCATTTCTCGCAACGTAATCTGTTTTCACGCTTTTTACCACGCAGACCCTGAAGATGGCGTTAGAAAATTTCTGCGTAATGCCATTAAATGTTGGCTGGTAGACACAGTGTAACACTCAAGAAGAACTGAATATTCGCCTTACTCTATTCTGTAGGGAAAGTTTACGTAAATGTATTAAACTACTGAGCTAAATCTCAGTAGCCGTAAAGAACCAGTTGGCATTAGCATAGAGGAAACCGGAATGGAATGTGTGTCACGAAATGAACAAAATAAATAATGCAAAGCAACATTCGATTAGAAACGAGAAGATTGTCAACGTCGCAAAGTCTTTAATTTTGAATATGATTCACCTGCTTTGACTCAGCATTCTTGTTTTTATCGCCATTCTGAATGTCATTTGCCTAGCTATAATTGTTTATCAGTTACTGTCATCAGACTTTCTGTCATATTTATTTATATTCTAAAGTAAAATTGCCTGAAGAAGCTCTACGCATTTTTACAATATGAACTTATTACCTCTTTCAGGATCCATATATTAGTATGTGTATGTCGCCCCATTTAGGAAGTTCGCACGGCCACCATGTTAGTGGAAAACTATAAGGGACAGATGTGAGTGGCCAGTCTTTGCATTGCTTTAATACTGAGTTTCAAGTGTATCCGGCGATTTGTTCACGAAAGTTGTTAGGGGAGGAAAGCACACCGACATGTTGGTACCACAAGCCATTAATCCTTGGCCCCTAGTTTGTTACTTCTAGTTTTTGAGAAACTTGAGAGTTGTTGGTGTGGGACTAGTTTTAATAAGCTTAGGGCTTCATGTAACCGTAAAAATATATGTTGGGAGAAAAGACTTTGTTGAAAGTTAGTTTAGCCGGGCGTGCGAGAAGCATCCGTGCGTGATGAGACGATACAATTAAAAGTCTAACGAATTGAGATAATCGAATCTTGCCAAGTTCACCCTCACCATGTAAACATCTCTGAGCCCTGTCTTACACAACTGGTTGGGACTTAGTACCTACAGTTGCAACAAGCAGCGTTAAGTTTGAAACGTAAGAAACGCGTGAAGATTTCTTGTAGTTTTGTGCTCAAAATTGACGTAGTAAACTCTGTGAGTTTTCGTCTTACAAAAACACAGCAATAGTAGGATTTTCTGCACTCTGATAGTAATCTTACTGCTGCGACTAAGTTATAGTGTTTAGACTTATTAGAGCACGCCATATTGCGCTGTGCTTACGCTGAAATTTTAAGTGCGTGTATGTGTTTGCATAGAGAGTGCGTGTGTTCTTATATGTATTTATTGTGCTTCTCTTATATGCGATGTTTTATATTATGCATTAGATTTAATGGAAGAATGACAAAGTAAAAACGTTCCATCAAGATTGATGAATGAAAGCAGGGTGGGGGGAGGAGGTAAATTAAATATTAAAAATAAATTGTTTTAAAAATTCAGTATGGAACAATATAAAAATGTACGAGTCAAAACAAGTTAACGAAGAAGGAATTACACGACAGAAAGATGAAAACAGGAATGAGAAAATATTACTCACATTACAGCATGTTCTGAATTTTTAATGGGAAGAAATGTTTTTGAATTGAACACGTGGAGCAGAATCTGTTAAGAGACAGCAAACAATGCTCTTAGAAATAGAATACGGGGGGTCGTGCCTGGAAATATCATGGTTCTACATTCTTCCTGGGTACTGAATTTTCGTATGGTTGTCCGTAGTCACTGTAGGCGAATGTGGGCACTTCGACTGGAAATAGGCTGCGACTGCTCCCTTCCCTCATTTCCATTAAGTCACAATAAATATTCATTTCTTATCCATCGACATTAAAATAAACTCTCTATTCCATACAGCTTCATTAAATAACAAAGAAATGAAGTCAAATATTTACATATCTACGAAGGGGATGAAGTAATATGCTTATTGTGGAGTCTCGGTATTTGTACTCCTCACCAAATATTGTTAGGTGGATGAAATAATAAAGGACGAAAGGAACAGAGTATGTTCCACGCACGGGGGCAGAGCGAAATTCATACAGGTTTCTGAAGAATAAAAAAGCCAACTAGATGCCACTTGATTTTTTATTGTACTTCTTATAGGCTCAGCATGTTTCGGGCATTACTATGCCCATCATTAGGAGCTCGCGACTATGATGTTGATTACCATATTAGTCGTGTCGTTCTTGGTTTGCTGTATGTTGGGGGTTAGGTGCGGGTAAGTTGGAGTGGTGTCCGGATTGCAGGCTTGAGCCTGCAACCCGGACACCACTCCAACTTACCCGCAACTAACCCCCAACATACAGCAAACCAAGAACCAATGTGGCAGTCAATAATAATGATATTAATAAAGACATGGATCGAAGGCACTTACATGTTAATTTGTAGTACGTTAAATAGGCATTAAATCGACAGTATGTGATCTTAAACGTCCATGTCCTCTCATAAAAATCCATCATCCATCTATGGCGTTACAGCTCCTTCTGGGCCCTGGCCTACCTAGGAAGACGCCTCCATTCTGTCCTGTCTTCTGCTCGTCTCCTCCATCCTCTTATTCCTAGGTCTGTGATGGGTCCCTCCGGACGACGCTCTCCTGTCTTTTTCTTGTTTTTCCCACTGGTCTTGTATTATGAAATTTCCTATTAGAAATTTTTTTGGGGGATCCTTTCATTTATCATTCTTATAGTATGAACCGCACTGTACTATTAACAATCGGACTTTATGAAGTTTGTGTAATTGCATAGACTTTTGCGCTTTAATTTTTATTTTTGAAAGAAACAGCTATTTTAATTCAGTGGGCCGTGTTTAGCCTGTACAGTTTACTCATCGCGAGCAAGGCCTGTTTTTCTAGACGGCAGTCGTAATTTTAACTTGTTTTATACTACTGGACAAATGGAGTGTTTATGTGATGTGCCTTTCTATAGTAAGTGTCGCTACTACCCCGCACATCACAGAATTTTGTGCGGAAAGAGTGTTGGTAGAAAATTGAAAGTGACAAAGATGGAAAGTGGTTTACAGTGACGATATTTTCATACCTAGGTTGATGGAATCTTGTGAACGGTTCGACGCTGTGTTGTTGGGCGAGCGGTTCCCGACATTTGGTAAGATCGTATGGCTTTGAACTTCAGGACCAATCTTTCAGTAACGCTGCAGGTGAGGCAGTGAGATCCTTTGAAAGGCCGAGAGTCACACATTGACACAGAGCCACATCCGTAAGAGGTGGATTCTCAGCAGCATCGCTGTGAGGTTCTCAACTTTCGAAAATTTGTTCGTTTAACAGGTTTTAAGCGAAGATAATGGCATGGCATGATGCGACGATTCTTGTGAAGGCTGTAGCCAGTCGAAGTACTGCAAGAACAATTGGTGTTGATTATGTTTTTATTCAAATTTAAGTTACAAAGTAGTGACTGCTACACTGGTTTTGCTTCTTTAGTACTGTAAAGGCGGTTCAGGTATCAATGAATGCGCTTCGCTTTCAAGATCTAGCAGTGTGTGACACTATGTTAGCCTGCATTTTGCAGTTGTTTCAGGCTGTTCTCTGTCCGCTTTACAAATGAAAGAACATTAGCTATTTGAACCTTTGCCTCTAATTCGAGCGTAACTTTCTGTCTTTTTGAAGCTGGAGGGTGGAGTGTGTATTCGCTCTGTCTGATACGTTTATAGCATAATTTAGAGAGAGACAGACACACCCATCGTTAGTGGTGGTTATTGTTAATGTTTCTCTGTGTAGCTCATAGAAATCCTGTCTATCAGCCACAGTTGACATGCTACATGTGTTTTCCCATAAACGGGATAAAAGTTGCAGCATTTCTAATCTAGTGTGTTAATTCCGAAATCAAGTGGCAGTATACAGCAAATTTTATATATTTCGAAATCACGCAGATGATGAATATTACGATGCTAAAAAAGCCTTAAAATATATTTTCTATGGCGCAATAGCCCCTAGTAGGCCAGAGTTTCCTCATTATTGCGGCTTCACTATCACACTCAGACACACCACACCCAGTAGGACTCTTCTGGACAAGTGATCAACCCGATACAATCACTCCAAAGAGAGAGACTTACGTACCCTGACGGGATTTGAACCTACAATACCAGGAAACGAAATTTCGCAGATCTACGCCTTAGTCAGGGTGGCCACTGGGATCGGCTAAAAATTGTTATGGTAATAACTTTTACAAATGCATATGTATATTCCCCACTAAGCAGTCATACACAGCACCATAAGGCAACAAATAAAAATGAAATATAAACTGATTTCGCTAACTGAATCATGTTCCAACTCAGTCACTGCAGAAACAATAAATACAAATGGCTAGTAATAGCTACTCGAGAGCATTTTAGCAGAACATTTTGCGAGGACCTTAAAATTTGTAGACCTTATCTACATTAATTATCATGACGGCGTTCCAGTCAAGGAGGTGAGAGCGATAATGAGAGATGACCAACAGAGAAGTTTAGCCGTATAACCTCAATGAAAGTGATTACGTGGAACATCTAGGTCTAGATGGACCTTAAGAACGTAGAAAATGAAGTTGTGGATTAGATTAGTCTCACTCAGATTACTGGCTGGTAGCGGGAATTTTTTGTGTACACAGTATTGATCTTTCGGTTTTCATAAATGTGGGAGAAGTTCTTGACCCGCTGAGCCACTATAATGTCCTCAAAAAAGGTTGTACTTCGTGAAATCCGAATCTTTTTGTGTACGCTGAGGACTAAATCCTTACCCATTCATCGTCACACGAAATCGCTAGATTTGAGCAAACGTTCAAGACACGAAGCTCTCTTCTGTGTTGAAAATGGGAAACTCTTTCAAAATTTTGAGAGACCTGAGCAAACGTTTACCTTTCTGTAAGGTTAGGTTCATTCTTTGTCCACTGGAATTGAGTTGTGTAAACGTTTTGCGAGGAAGAAGACAGGCAGTGATTGTAGGTCTGGGCATGACCGTCTGAAAAGATTCAGAGTTCTGTGCTATGCTGTGCCATCCAGTGCAGAAAACCGTTCGGATTCTTGAGGCTCTTGCGTAATTGAATGATCTATATTCATATTGTTGTAGAAAATGCCTCAGTTCAAACCCTGGACTTGTCGCCCTAAGCGGAGGTATAATTAAATATTCCTTATAGCATTTAATATGATTAATGGAATACTTATCTCTGAGAGGCTTTGAGAAAGTTTTGTTTCAGAGGTGAAATCCTCTCAATTAGTAGCACAGCAGGTTGTTACAAAGCACCGAACTGACAGTTTGTCCATTGATAACTGTCGTGTGGGCAGTTTGATATCGCGCTACAAGAAGTCAACATTCCTCTTCTGACAGCTATAAATGGGGATAACATAACGTGTGGGAATTGCTTCTCGGTTCAGCCAGGAAGAAGGTCACTCTTATTTAGGTCAGTGGGCGTTAAAACTGCGAGTTGGGCCTGCGAGTCGGCCTGACCAATAACAATTAAATGTATTGAAACTCTGGCCATTCGGAGATTTGAAAATTCCTAGTGCGAGAGCCATTCAGCGTTCTAAATTAGATATGAAATGTCTGAGTAGTAACAGTACTATTTTTAACATTCGTAGGTCCGTGCATCGCTAATACTCGTATATTCGCAGAGTATAACCAAGATGCAACGTTTCACAATTTCTTTATTTCTGTAAGACGCTCTACATGTTTCAGACGGTTTTTCCGTCCATCATCAGGAGCTCAAAACTGCACATACAGCGTCAGGTAGCCGTATTGGTCTGATGCTGTATGTGCAGTTTTGAGCTCCTGATGATGGACGGAAAAACCGTCTGAAACATGTACAGCGTCTTACAGAAATAAAGAAATTGTGAAACGTTGCATCTTATTGGTTATACTCTGCGAACAACAGCATTATCTGTGGCCGAAGCTGGTAGAATTTCCAGCGCGATTACTCTCGGTTATTGGGAAGAAAAAAGTCACAGGTACTTGCTGTGTTCTTTGATAAAGTACCACACAAGCAGCAATTTCCAAATAAGAAATTTACATGTTGCGAATTTTAAGTTATTAAAAGTTTAAATGGGAGGTCACAAACGGGTGCTTATATTCACGCAAGAGCGAACTAACAAGTGAGTGGTTATTGAATTAAAACGTTTATCACGAACCGCCTCATTAATTTTGTGAAAATATTAGCTATCGTACGACAGTAAGATGTGCTAACAAGTAAAATAGTAACATGTATCTACAAGCCATCACGAAAAATATTAAGCACGATTAAATGAGAAAATAAATAAAATATCTCGTCTGATAACGCAAGATGAAATGTAAAAGTACAGGAGGATTAGTCAGAAGAACTACATTGTTACTATCAAATTCTTCGTCCAACGTGTCGAAGCGGCTTCCTTGAACCAGAACCGGAAATTCGCCATGTAACCCTACGGACAATCCTAGAGAACCACCACCTATCATTCAGTGGAACATTGATTAATTTAGAAAACCCTGCTTGCTTCCATCATTACATCAACAACAAATGTCATTAAGGGGAACGAGCGGTTACAATATAATAATAAAAGTAATAATAAATGATTCAGTTGAGTTTTGTATTACTTGACTTTATGACTGGGCAAAATAATGTCCAATTACAAAGTCATCACGAATACACAACACATAAACAAACAAACAAACAAACACACACACACACAATTATGCAAATAACAAACCAAAATTAGGTGAAGCAGAATATACAAGACAAAATGAAACAAAGAAATTCCATTAAATTAAATGAAAAGTAAAAAATAAGAAAAATGTGTACGTGGTTGTAGTGAACACGTTTTAAAGAGAAGATGTAGAAGCGCTAATATAAAACTGGATTGCGGGAAACAATTTGTTTTCTGAATACGTCAGCGTCTGTATACACAGTATCAGCACATTTGATTGGCATCTAGCTGAAGGACAGCTTTGCACAAACAGGTAACATTAAACAAAAAAGTTTTTGAGATTCAGAGTACGAACTCGAAAACCAGCAGTATCCAAAGAGAAGGACAGAATTTCAAACCGAGGTAAAATTAATAAAAAAAACAGTGCGTCATGGTGATGCCTCTGTCAAGGAGGTTATGCATTTTTAAGTAGCCTGATGCATTAGCATATCTAAAATGGACGCAGAGAAAGATGAATTCGTAAAAAGGGGCTGCAAAACACTGCTGGAATCGTTCCAGCTTCGTAGTGTCATTAAACGTAATAAAAGTCTAAAATACAGAAGCATGCACTAATTTGGATCTAAAGTAAAACAATGTTAATAAACAATCAAAGGAAAAAACTGAAATTTACAGAGCGGAATTAATATTACAGCTTTATGGGACGAGAAAATGTGTAATTAACAGGACAACGCCACAGAAGTCATGAATCTGTAAATATTTATTGGACTTTTGCACGAGTCGGTATGGGAGGCCTAGATTTAATAGATTGTACCTATAAATAAACATGTTCAATTTTGGAGGAAAAAGTATCTCTCTGCTGTACGAATGTTGAATTTCAAGATTTAGGAGGTTTGTTGAACTCCTACTAAGTCAGTATCGAAAAACGGTAGATTACAGTCATTGTCGCCACGAAACAGTTGTTTTCACCAGCAAAACCAAAGGTTTATCGAGTACTGTATTGATTTTTTATTATATGAGGAGTGTATAACAGCAGAGTACTCCAAAAGACGATGAAAAAATTCTAAAAGCACCACCTTCAGTTACTAAGAAACCAGTCAGACGAACACAAAGCCCACAAGCACCAAGTAAAAGAAGAAAGGTGTGAGAAACAATATAAAAAACATTGCTGTAATCAAAATTGTTGCTGAGAACTGAATGCGAGGCTCAGAAAGTCAAGATAATTTTTTTGAATTAGTAATGACAAATTTATACTATTGAAATCGTGTTCGCAGTGATTGAATTGAATTTTTTTTCTAACGTAAAATGTGGCGTTGTAGAGCAAATTCTTGACCAGCTAAGCGGCCATTCTCTTCCCAAGAGGGAGGGTACTTCGTGTAGTTTGACACACACACACACACACACACACACACACACACACACACCATCTTTTACCCTAAAAGTATTACTGAACCCTTACATTGTAATTTCATTTGCCAGAAATTCCACCCTTATTCCGAGCCCAGATCCGTATTTGGAACAGTAAGATATGCTTACAAAAAGGACTGAGCTACTACAGTTGTACTTACCAGTTCAGTTGCTTAGCCATAGCGACAGCGAAGGGCCTCAACACAATATTGATCCTAACACGTAAACTAAGTAGAGAAGTTTTTCTCATCATTCTCCCTTTTTTATATTATTATTACGATGACGTACCGTGTCAGTTGGTAGAGTTCATTAATCATGCAAACTTTTAAAGCAATTAATATTGCTTTTACGAAACGAATTATAAAGTTAGAACTCGCTGTTGATAATTTTGAACATTGTTTGGTTCACAACGAAATTTTCTCAGACTCTGTGTGCACCGATAGTGGTTTATGGTATTAAAGAATAACGTTCTCCATAACTATGTTACGTAACAATACTTTAGTTTCTTTAATTTGTTAATTGGTCGTTATTACCCGCGTGACTAACGAACCACGGAATTATTGAAGCATCCGGTCAAAGTCGTGTCCAAACGTCAGGTTAAGGTGGCTGTTTACTTTCGGATTTTATTTCTGAAACTGTTAATGATGGAGATTTTTTGAGCTGCGGTGACGAAATTGCTATGTAAGGGAAGGGTCTGTAACGTTGCAGCTAATTTCATAATCTATGTTACACTTTGTTTTCCAAAGCCATTTTGTCTTTGTTGTACAGCTGAAGCAGGCACGAAGACAACCGAGTCATGAAAGTGTAACCACTACGTGCGTAACGGAGGAAAGTGAAGTGTGATATTAAAGTAATAAAGGCAAACCAATCCCATTAGAGGCCTAGATAAGCCCTGAGGGTTCCAGGAGGTTGACGTTCCCAGGTTTCAAAACATTCGGCACATTAAGTTCGTAAGCTTTTCAGCCCTACGCTCCGGCCACCTTTACCCCCCCCCCCAGGAAATATTCTTGGTACTCATTTCTATCAGAGGCGGAGTTAACCTCAGGGCCATAGTGCGGCCGGAAGGATTATTTAAATTGAAAATTTCAATGACACCATCGGTAATGGAACCCCCGACCTTCCAGCTTGTAATGCAGTGCCTCAACCAACCGCGCCACCGCATACCCCCAGTATTAAAGCAATACAATATATTATTTCAGTGATGACACAGTGTCATTACGAGTAATAATACAATGATATATGTGTTTAATGTGACTGCCAAATTAAGCAAGCTGAAATATACTTATAGGTGATGAGAATTTAGATGATTCCTTTTCTTCGGATCTCTGTTAATTCAGTAAATACAAGTGTCTAAGAGGATGTAGGCCAAAAGCGAAGTTTGACGAATTTTCCTCTTTTATTTAAGGGCATATTCTTGATTTAACTGATTATGTATTGGCTAACGAATTGGGCAAGATTGGGAGGTAGCTGCCGTTGGCTCTTTTGTGGCTCTGTTCCAAAGTTTTGCTGATAAAACTGCAGCGAACTAGCAAATTTATCAGAATAGCCTGTCTGGAGACCGACAATTCCACTGAGAGCTGCTGAAGGTGAAGAAAAATTGCTGTCAGTCCAGAACGTTTTTGGTCAGAGAAGTGTTTAATGAAGAGAATTTTTACAGATGCTTTACCAGCATATTTCTTCGCGTGTTGTATCCCAGTTGTCAATAATACATATTACGATATAATCGCTTTAAAGAGTGATGGCAGCCTCTACTGTACTTGATGCAAGAGAAATATGGTTTTGAAACTAGACAGATGTTAGGATAAAAGAATTGCATGTTTGAGTCAGTGTAGATGAGAGTGAGGCGGACATCACTGGAGAGTAAAATTGCATAATAAGGTTTGGATTTATATACTTTAAGTAAAGAAAAATGAGACACGCGGCGCATGTAGCATGCATGGGAAAAGAGAAATAAATACAAACGTTTTGTTGTAAACTGACTGACTTACGCTACCTGAGAAGCGTGGATTTACATGCAGAATAAGAGGCAATTAAAATAAATTTTCACAAATGTGTGTGAGGTTGTGTGCTATTTAAATTGGACCAGGCTTAAGGTCCACTGCCAGGGTTTTGTGAACAGAACAAAGACATTTTTCCTCGAACAAAAGCGGAGGAGTTTTGACTAGTTCAGCAAATATCAGGATGTGTCTGCTTAAGGAATTTATGGATACAGTCTTACTACCTGATGGTGTTGTATGTGAAAATAAGAGACATCACATATCCACATATCCATATATATGAAATGCCAGTCAAACTTAGTTTCCAAAAATAAGAAGAAGAAGAAGGAGAAGCAGGAGGAGGAGGAGGAGGAAGAGGAGAAGGAGAAGAAGAAGAAGTAGAAGAAGAAGAAGGAGAAGAAGCATTGGTAGAGCAGATAAATCTTGGGCTGAATTAAACATAAAATTACAGGATACCATTTGAGAGCGTAAGTAGTAGATTATGTAAAGCCGCGCTGTTTTAAGTGATAAAGTAGCTGAACATGTGACAGAACAGTTTGGAACGACCTTAGGAAAAATACCAGACTTTCGTGCCGTTGTCCTCAGGTTGACGTCACAGCAGTGTTGGATTATGAATTAAAGTACATGGAATATCAGTTAAAAATGCCAGCTACCTCCTTATATGATCGATTCATCTCGTAAACTTTTCGTCAGGAGTAGAAGTGAAGAGGAAGGGAAATCGTGTTAGAGAGGAGGACGGGGAGTTAAATTGCTGTTCTCTTATACAAAAAAGAATACCGGAGTGTAGACTGAGCGTGTGTTCACGCCATGGTATATTTTATCGTGTATAGGTTTCGTGTGTAAAGGTTAGAAATTTCATTTTCCGACACAGCAGAAGTATCACTCTCATTAGCTACTTAACTTCCATCACAATGTGCGAAGATGGAAGTAGGGGTATTGTTACTTTTTCTTATTTTAAAATAGACAGAGAAAGAATGACAGCGAGACTAAATAAAGCAAACAGTAAGAAATGAAAGAAGGAGGTGACTAGCAGTCAAGGATACAGGAACAGTAATACAGATATAAAGAAAGTGGAAGCACTACACAGCCACACACACACACACATACACATATTTATATATGTGTGTGTGTGTATCTCGCAATATGTAAGACAGCGTTTCTTGTGGTTGAGTTAAGGGATATTATTTTGCAAAACTGGAAGAAAGTGTGTTTTGGAAAATTATTATTTATCAGTTAGAAAAGCAGTGGAGAAATTGCAGACATCAAAGGTAAAAGTGAAGGTAAAACAATCCCTGTACAGGCTTGGACAGACCCAGAGTTTTATAGTGGGTTGAAGCTTCCAGACTTAAAGACAATTGACACATGAAGGTGGTAATTTTGTCAGCCCCACGCACCGACCGCCTTTATCCTCCAGGAAATCTTTGTGGTACTCATTTCTGTTAGAGGCTGAGTCGACTTCAGGGCCACAGTGCGGCAGGAAGGATTATGTCAATGAAAAATTTCGGTGACACCATCGAGAATCTAACCCGCGACCTTCCGATTTGTAGCTCAGTGTCTCAACCAACTCTGCTAGTGCCCTCAAATTGCAGACAACGTTGGAATAATGCACTTAAATTTACAACAATTGGCCGTGTAGATTGGAAAAGGATTAATCACTTTTCAAAATTAAATCCATTCGCTGCCTGTGAGGGTACGATGACGTGCAATTCGTTACCATGAAAGTGCGTGGGTTTTTGTCTGATTGAATGTTATAAACTGTCCTAAGAAACACTGTGGTCTTTTTTCTAAAGAAGAACGCTGTCTCTGGTAAAAGTGGTTGAATCAAAGTTAAAATGAAATTCTGCAGTTTGATCCATGATATTTAGTGTTTCTTGCTAAAGGTTGTGTGGTTGAAACAGATTCTTATGGGCTGGACATATAGCTGAAACTGAAGTTTATTAACTAAATAGTACATGAAGTAACAGGAGGCTGAAGGAAAATACAAATTTAGAAAATTCATAATTTTCAGTCTTTAAGAAATAACGTGCAATTAGGGCGATCGGCTTAAGGAAGATAGGATGTAGAGCACACGCATTAGGGATGAGAAATACTTACTTAGGGAGGAGTGATGTTAAGGTTTAGGTTTATCTTTTCATGTTGGGATCAAGGTGGGGCTCTTGCAATGCGGAGATAAACACTGAGCTTCCATCAAAGGCGTGGAAATTTTGAGTAACTAAACGACTACTAGTTTTTTCAATAGCACACTGCTGCGTGGGGTTAGTTAAGAATGTCGCACTGAGAGAAGTATTCCAAGAAAAAGTTTCAAATCATTCGGTCGCTATACACGAACTTCATGACTGCCCTCCCCCTTCCATGCTATTTCTTTCCACTCCAGTAATTTTATCCTTGTGATATATTTACTGTTGCATATCTTGTATCTTTTCCTACATATTCTTTTCCCCTGTATAAATTTCACTGAATTTTAAGCCCTTTTGGAGCAGAAATATACCGTACCATATAATTCTTTGAGGGGACTGCGGTGGCTCAGTGGTTGAAGTGCTGTGCTACAAATCGGAAAGTTGTTGGTTCGATCCTAGCTGGTGTCATTGGAATTTTTCATTGATATAAAATCCTTCCGATCGCACTATGGCCCTGGGGTCGACTCAGCCTCTAACAGAAATGAGTACCAGGAACATTTCCTGGGGGTAAATGTGGCCGGTGCGTATGGCTGACAACCTTACCACCTTCCCGTGCCATTGTCACGAAATCTAGGAACATTAACTTCCTGGGACCCTCTGGGCCTGTAACGGGACTGCTTTACCCGTACGTAATTCTTTGACATGGTGAAACTTGCGAAACTTCACTGATATGCATTAGAACTTTTTTCATCGTCACTGACTATAAAACTTACAACACAACGTTTCAAAAGCAAAATTTTTTTCGAAACGTCTTATATGTTTTATACTCAGTGACGATGGAAAAAGTTTTATACATATCAACGACATTTCGCATAAATATGCCACTGACTTGCTGTACCAAGCCTTTTGAACGTATGCGTGTGTTAGCTGTCAGGTGTGTTGGTCAGAATCTCTTTCTCCTAAGGGTATAATAAATAATACATCCAACTTATATGAAGAAAATAGAGTGTTCAGTTTCAACTGTGTCATTTTATCGCGAGTGATTTCTTTTTTGCACTTTCATTTTTTTAATGGTTTCGTGTCGCACAGTTACCTGAGTAACTTTCGGAAATGAGAAATATTGATTAGAATGTGAAATAGCAACACATAGGATGCATTTGACGTTCAGGTGACAGTGCATCGTGATAAATCTTATAATAAAACCAACTAGATGCACTAATTTCTCAAATTTATTTTTGGAATAAAACTCTACATGTTTCGGACAGTTCCTCAGAGGAACTGTCCGAAACATGTAGAGTTTTATTCCAAAAATAAATTTGAGAAATTAGTGCATCTAGTTCGTTTTATTATAAAACATACGATGCAATATTAATTATTGATAAGTTACATTATGTTTGAAAAATGCAAAGTTTATGGTAACAGTTTCTTAAATCTTACGTTGGCCTATTTTGTGTATTGAATTTTAATGTGGAAATAATAACAGCACATTAATGTTAATCAAGCCCTACCCCTCATTTATTTCTAAATATTCTGGAAATTAATTTGTTCTACATGTTTCTTGAGGAAAATGAAATTCTTGAAAAAAATCCCTTTTTCGCTATGTATCGACTTATTGTGAGGTAAAGTTTAGACATTATAAAGCCCATCGTTACATCTTGTTTTCCAGTGACTGTTAGTTAATCTGTATTCTGTCTACATATTCTTGACATATTTTTTCTGTATATCATCATTAAAACGTGACGAAAATGAAAGCTGACTGATTTTACACCCCTGCACTAAATTTTGCTATCATTCCCTGGCCGTCCAGCCCTTTATTATCGCCTGCTGCTGACGGGTTTCGTGCCTGAACAGGTAAGTGAATATTGACTACGGGTCACGAGTCGTGGTGATACTTGCGTCATTACACGCGTCCCTCCACTCCCTTTCCTACTGAACACAAAGGGGGAGTTTTAAAATAATTTCCGAAAGGGATACTCCACCGCTACCCTTTGTGCACTTTCAATTTCATACAAACAAAAGAAAATCAGGATTTTTTTCTTTTTTTTGGAAATGTGTGATGTATTATTTCCACAACATATGTAACACATGAATCCTCTTATGTGGGGTGATTAAATTATAAATACTGTGGGGCGATTAGGAGATTAAATTTGCAATACCAGACTAGCTGCTTTACGACCACTTTAGGTACCGACGTTTACTGCCAATTAGTGACAGGTGTGTAAGACCTGAAATAAATGCAATCGTACTTCTAGTGTGTTTGTGTGTGTGTGTGTG